>ERZ1029884.81-NODE-81-length-20651-cov-21.849485_pt1 | contig 20651 bp, 17 predicted proteins | sample MGYA00519233_ERZ1029884 | MGnify/ENA primary metagenome ERZ1029884 (study PRJEB33666, sample SAMEA4610931) | skin metagenome | biome: Human-associated habitat; feature: Malodor aspect; material: skin | place: Philippines | collected 2015-08 ...
CTTAGCAAAAGATTTCCGCACGCTGGCAAAGGCCTCTGGCCGCCTTATCCTCATCATCGCGGCTGCGGCCATTGCTGGTTACCTGCTGAAATTCCTGTGGACCGGCCTCCTGCCAGTCATCCTGGCCATCTTGGTCACCACGGTCCTCTACCCTGTGACCGCCTGGATGCGCACGAAGTTGCACTTCCCCGGCGCGCTGGCCGCAGCCACGACTCTGCTGGGCTTCTTCGCCATCGTCACCGGCATCTTCGCCGCAATGGCGCCGACCGTGAAAAGCCAGAGCCAGGACTTAATCCAACAGGCCCAAGGCGGCATCGATGAGCTCATCAAGCTCGGCAAGAAGCTCCCTGTCGATATTGACGAGGCCAAGGTTCAGCAACTCATCGATGATGTAACCAACGCGGCTAAGGGCCAAGCTTCCAACATCGCCACCGGCGTCATGAGCGGCTTCTCCACGGTCAGTTCCATCGTGGTGACCGTCGTCATCATGCTCTTCCTGACCTTCTTCTTTATTAAGGAAGGCGAGAAGTTCCTACCGTGGATGCGCAAGTACACCGGATTCCCAGCCGGTTGGCACATGACTGAGCTGTGCAACCGCATTTGGAAGACGCTCTCGGGCTACATCCAGCGCGAGATCGCCGCCCGAACGGACCTGCAGAATTGCCGCAACCATGGCCGCACCTGGGAGATGCTGCGCATGACCCGCATGCCGTCCGTCGAGGTCGTGGCCGGTTACCTGACCAACCCGGGCGACCTGACGGTGCTGACGGACCCGGCGCAGCGCGACGCCATTGCCGAGGCCATCGTCGTCGCCGTGAAGCGCCTCTACTTGCTCGAGCACGACACCCGCCCGACCGGCACCTACTCGTTTACGGAACTGCTGCGCGAGGAGCTCGCCTAGGCAGGCCGCAAAAAGTTCCCCGGCCGGGAACTTTCTTGGCCTTCCGGGGCCATACGGCTCCCATTTCCCCAAGTCGCCCCGGGGAGAAACGAAAAAAGTTCCACGACCAACCTGAGGCCGTGGAACTTTTTTCGCGCGGGGACTAGTCCGTGCCCTGGATGAGCCCCATGATGCGCTCGAAGTCGTCCTTGTCGCCAAATTCGACCACAATCTTGCCCTTGCGCTTGCCCATGGTCACCGACACCTTGGTATCCCACGCGTCCGCCAGGGAATCGGCGGCCCGGGTGAGGTACTCCGGCTGCGGGGTCGGCTGACGCTTCGGCTTGTCCGGCACCTTGCCGCCTCTGTTGATTAGCGACACTGCCTCTTCCGTGGCGCGCACGGACAGGCCCTCGGCGACGATGCGGTCGGCGAGTTGGCCCTGGGCGTCGGTGGTGTCGTCGCCAAGCTTGATGCCCAAAAGTGCGCGGGCGTGGCCGGCGGAGAGCACCCCGGCGGCGACACGGCGCTGTACCGCGACCGGCAGGTTGAGCAGGCGGATCGCGTTGGTGATTACGGGGCGGGAGCGGCCGAGGCGGTCGGCGAGTTGCTCCTGGGTGACGCCGAATTCGTCGAGAAGCTGCTGGTAGGCGGCGGCTTCTTCGAGCGGGTTCAACTGCACGCGGTGGATGTTCTCCAAAAGCGCGTCGCGCAACATGTCCTCGTCGGAGGTCTCGCGCACGATGGCCGGGATGTACTTCAGGCCGGCCTTGGAGGAGGCGCGCCAGCGGCGCTCGCCCATGATGAGTTCGAAGCCGTCCGGGGTGTCGCGCACGACGATCGGCTGGAGCAGGCCGAACTCGCGGATGGAGTGGACCAGCTCGGCCAGGTCGTCCTCGTCGAAGACCTGGCGCGGCTGCTTCGGGTTCGGGATGATCTTGCCGACCGGGATCTCCTGGTAGCGCGCGCCCACCGGCACGGGCTGGATCACGTTCTCCTTCTTCGCCGACACCGTCGGGGCGCCCTTGACCTGCTTCTTCGGGGAGCCTTTCGGTGTGTCGGCCGGCTTGTCCTGCTTGCCGAAGATGACGTCGGAGGCACTACCGCCGATGCCCGGGGTCTTGCCGTTTTTATCAATGTCCGCCGGCGCCGATGGGATCAGCGCCGCCAGTCCGCGGCCGAGGCCGCCTTTGCGTTCTGCCATGGTTTACTCCTCTTCATCCAGTTGCGCGTAGACCTCGGGGCTCACACCGATCGGGCCGGTGGTGGGGTGGGGCTGGTAGTCGCCGCGCAGCGCCAACTCCTTGGCTGCGTCAAAGTAGGCGAGGGCGCCGCGCGATCCGGGGTCGTAGTCGATCACCGTCTGGCCGTAGCCGGGGGCCTCGGAGACCTTCACGGAGCGCGGGATGACGTTATTCAGCACAACCTGGCCGAATTGGCCGCGCACTTCCTCGGCTACGTCGGCGGCGAGGCGGGTACGGGCGTCGTACATGGTCAGCAGGATCGCCGAGATGTGCAGATTGTGATTCAGGTGCTCGCGGATCATGCCAATGTTGCCCAGCAGCTGACCCACGCCCTCGAGCGCGTAGTACTCGCACTGGATGGGGATAAGCACTTCGTCCACCGCGGTCATCGCGTTAATTGTGAGCAGGCCGAGCGACGGCGGGCAGTCGATGAATACGTAGTCGAAGCCGTGCTCGTCCAAAAAGCCCTTGCGGATCGCGTCGTGCAGCCGGTATTCGCGCCGCACCATAGACACCAGCTCGATTTCCGCGCCGGCTAGGTCGATCGTGGCAGGGATGCAGAAAATGTTGGGGTTGTCCTTATGCGCCTGCACAGCCTCGTCGGCGTCGGCCTCGCCGAGCAGCACCTCGTAGCTGGAGGTGGTGCCGGAGGTGTGCTCCGCACCCAGCGCGGTCGAGGCGTTGCCCTGCGGGTCGAGGTCGATCACCAGCACTTTCATGCCCTGGCGGCTCAGGCTCGCCGCGAGGTTCACACTGGTCGTGGTTTTGCCCACGCCACCTTTCTGGTTAGCGATGGTGACCACGCGCGGCTGGTCCGGACGCGGGAGCTTCTCGCTTGACGACGACACCCGCGCCGCCCGCCTCGCCTCCTCCATCAAAGGAGTGTCATCGAAGTTCTCCACCTATTCCCCCTTCTTCTTGCGCAGGATGCGGATGAGCGTGGTCGGCTGATCAAGCGTAGCCGTCCCGACGGTGAGAATCTCCGGATCCTTGCCGCCGGCCTTGGCGATGAGCTTTGCGTCGCGTTCCAGCTCCTCGGCGACGGATTCACCCTTCAGCGCGATCATTGCGCCGCCACCCTGCAGCAGCGGCAGCGACCAGCCGGCCAGTTTGCCTAGCGGAGCCACGGCACGCGAGGTCACGGCGTCGAAGGAGGCCTTCGGCTGCTCCTCGGCGCGGCCGCGGACAACAATGACGTTGTCAAGGCCTAGCTCCGCGACGATCTCGTTGAGGTAGGTCGAGCGCTTCAGCAGCGGCTCGATCAGGGTGATCTTGAGATCCGGCCGGGCGATCGCCAATGGGATGCCGGGCAAGCCCGCCCCGGAGCCGATGTCCGCCACCTTCAGGTTGTCGTCAAAGGCCTCGGAGATCACCGCGCAGTTGAGGATGTGGCGCTCCCACAGGCGGCTGACTTCCTTGGGCCCGATGAACCCGCGCTCGGCGGCCGTGGTGGCCAACGAGTGGTGGTACGCCTCGGCTAGGGCAAGACGGCCGCCAAAGACCTGGCTCGCTGCTTGGGGGGTGGTATCCGACATGCCAGCAACTCTAGTCGCCGCCCCGACACGACCCCACACAACGTAAAAACCCCGGCCGGGGCCGGGGTTTCGTCGTCAAGCAAATGCTTAGTTGCCCTGCTTGCGCTGCTTCTTGGTGCGGCGGTCGACCTTGCGCGCGCCCGGGGCCGGGGCGGTGGTGCGCTTCATCTCCACCTTGCGGGCCTCTTCTTCAGCCTCCTCCGCGTCCATCTTGTTGTTCAGGATGCGGGTCTGGAAGAAGGTCCACACGTTGTTGGTCAGCATGTAGAACAGCAGGCCAATGTGCCAGATAACACCGGTGGCCAGAATCATGATGGGGAAGAACCAGAGCATCATCTTGTTCATCATGCCCATCTGGGATTCCATCATCGCGGCCATCTCGCCCTGCGGCTGGGAGGTCTTGCCGGCGGCCTTGCGGGCCTGCTGGCGGTTGACCATCATGCGGGCGTTGAAGTGGGTGAACGCGGCACACAGGATGACCAGCGGGGCACACACGGCGACGATCTTCGCGCGTGTGAGGTCCTCCATGCCGAAGCCGGCGTACATCTCCTTCGGCATCGACATGTAGGCCGACAGCGGCACGCCGAAGAAGTCCGCATCCAGGAAGGACTGCACGTCCTCCACGGGGAAGGCGTAGTTGGGGGTGTTGCGGTTCTGCTCGACGGAAAAGCCGAGGCCCGTGCCGCCGTCACCGGTGCGGTTAAACGAACGCAACACGTGTAGCAGGCCGATGAAGATCGGCATCTGCACCAGCGGGACAATGCAGGACGCCAGCGGGTTGGTTCCCATTTCGCGGTAGAGCTTCTGGGTCTCTTCCGCCATCTTCTGCTGATCGTTCTTGTACTTCTCGCGGATTTCCTGCATCCGCGGCTGCATCTCCTGCATCTTGCGGGTGGAGCGCATCTGGTTCACCATCGGCTTGAGCAGCAGAAGGCGGACCGTACAGGTCAGCAGCACGATCGCGAGAATCCAGGAAACACCTGAAGACTCGGGGATGATGAAGCCGATTGCTTCGTGCCAAAACTTCAGCACCCAAGAAATCGGCCAGTAAATGAAATTCAGCACGTTTCCGTGTTACTCCTCACTTAAATTTTCGATGCTGCCCGGCACCGGGTCGTAGCCCCCGGGGTGCCACGGTCCGCATTTGCAGATCCGGGCGGCGGCCAGCAATCCCCCGCGCACGGCACCGTGCCTGGACACGGCTTCGAGCCCATACGCGCTGCATACCGGCAGAAAACGACAGGTCCCGCCCATCTTAAGGGGTGAGACGTACTTTTGGTAACCGCGAATCACCCCGACCAGCGCTTTTGCTACCGGTCCTTTGGCCTCCGGGATTTCGGCGCCGGCGAAATTGTAGTACGGCATCAGCGCTTTTTCGCGGCTTTGTCCAGTGCCTTGTGCAGATCGTGCGCTAGCTCGTCGCTGCTGGCCTCCGCCGATTTGGGTAGCGCGCGGATCACAACGTCGCAGTTGCGCTCTAGCTTGGCGACGACCCCACGTTGCAGCACCACATGCCGCAGCTTGCGCGAGACAGCGTGGCGGGTCACGGCGTTGCCGATCTGTTTGGACACGACGAGGCCGAAGCGGGGCCCGCCGGTGATGGTGTCGTCGTCACGCACACGCACATGGACCATTAATGTACGAGACCCCGCGCGCACTCCCTGCTTCATCGCCGCTTTGAAGTCGGCGGATGAGGTCAGTTTGTGCGGGCGGGGTAGCACGTTGGTTGCGCGAAATTACGCGGAAAGCTTCGCGCGGCCCTTCTTGCGGCGCGCGGACACGATGGCGCGACCTGCGCGGGTCTGCATACGGGCGCGGAAGCCGTGCTTGCGTGCGCGACGGCGGTTGTTCGGCTGGAAAGTCCGCTTAGACACGGTGGACTCCTTGTGCGGTCACGAACGGCCGACGGCTCGTCAAAGCCTCCCGGGGTTTTGGCCGTTCCAAGATTGAAACGAGTGCGTCGAGATTGCGGTTCGGCTCCTGGGGGAGGAGCGCGGTCGCGTGCAGCGCCTTCGCCGACTCGCCTGTGAGGGCGGCCCGGTGCCCGGCGGGGGCGGTGCTCTCGGTGAAGCACGCCAGCGGAACTGGCGTGAAGACGGGCTCAAGACTACGCGAGATTTGCGGCGCCGGCCAAATCAACACTCCGACGGTGTTCGAACGGCACGGCGGGTGCCCCCGTAATTACAAGCTTGTGTTTTTTCGCAGGTGAGACGGCGAATCGCCGGAGTTTCCTGCGGGTCGGCTGTGAGAACGTGGACAGATGTTCGACGCGGCGAGTTGTCCACAGCTTCGCGAATGACAAAACGTTAGACAGCCCGAGGTCGCTGCGGGTAACAATAAACCGACACCACAATCACACAGGCTAAGGATGCACAGCCCTGTGGATAAATGTGAAGTAATGGTTGAGAGTTTTGTAATTTCAGCGTTGAATGTGCAGGCCAGGGACGTCATTCCAACTTCACACAGTTATACACAGGCGGGTTGCTACTTGTGGATAACTACCCAGTGCGGAGCTATCCACACCTGTGGATAACATTGTGGACCGGCAGGTGAGAGCCAGCCCGGACATCCTCAACACTTGTGGATCAGGTGTTGATTTTGGAATTACAGGTTTCTGACAGAACTGGAGCGGACGTTGGCTGACCAACACCTCGAAGATCTCTGGCGCGGCATCGTCGACGAGCTGCTCCGCCTCTCCGAGCAAGCATCCTCGTCCGTCCCCACACTCACCCCACAGCAGCGCGCCTACCTGCGGCTCATGAAGCCCGTAGTGCTTGTCGACGGCTACGCACTCCTGTCCGCACCCCACCAAGCCGCCAAAAACGTGGTGGAGGAGTCGCTTGCGCCGCACATCACCGCGCTGTTGTCCTCACACACCGGCCAGCCCTACAACCTGGCGGTTTCCGTGTCCGCGCCGGAACCGGAACCAGAACCGGCCCCGGAGCCGCCACAGCAGCAGGCGCCGTCCTGGGCGCCGACCCAATCGGTGGCGGGGGAGTACGACGTGGACCGACCCGCCGCCGGCGAGCAGATTCCCATGGGCCTCGACGAGCTCGCGCGGATGCATGCCGCGCAGGTTGAGGGGCGCCGCAGAGAAGCAAACGCCCACCCGACCGTGGATCGCAGGATCCCGCGCGAAAAGCCTGCTCACGACCCGGACCGCGAAGCCAGCCTGAACCCGAAGTACACGTTTGAAAACTTCGTCATCGGCTCGTCGAACCGCTTCGCCAACGGCGCCGCCGTGGCCGTGGCCGAAAACCCGGCCCGCGCCTACAACCCGCTGTTCATCTGGGGCGGCTCCGGCCTGGGCAAAACACACTTGCTGCACGCCGCCGGCAACTACGCGCGCGTGCTGCAGCCGGGGCTGCGCATTAAATATGTCTCGTCAGAGGAATTCACCAACGACTACATCAACTCCGTGCGTGACGACCGCCAGGAATCCTTCAAGCGGCGCTACCGCAACCTAGACATCTTGATGGTCGACGACATCCAGTTCCTCGAGGGCAAGGAAGGCACCCAGGAGGAGTTCTTCCACACCTTTAACGCGCTGCACCAGGCGAACAAGCAGATCATCCTGTCGTCCGACCGGCCGCCGAAGCAGCTGACCACGCTGGAGGACCGGTTGCGGACCCGCTTCGAGGGCGGTCTGATCACCGACGTGCAGCCGCCGGACCTGGAAACTCGCATCGCCATTTTGATGAAGAAGGCCGCCGCCGACGGCACCCAGGTGGATCACGCGGTGCTGGAACTCATCGCGTCGCAATTCGAGTCGTCGATTCGCGAGCTCGAAGGCGCGCTGATCCGCGTGTCGGCGTACTCGTCGCTGATCAACGAGCCGATCACGATGGAGGTCGCCCAGGTTGCACTGCGCGACATTCTTCCCGACGAAGGCGACGTGAACATCAACGCCGCCACCATCAAAGAGGCCGCGGCGGAGTACTTCGAGGTTTCCCTCGACCAACTCGTTGGCGCAGGTAAGACGCGTCAGGTGGCGCACGCCCGCCAGATCGCGATGTACCTGTGCCGCGAACTGACCGAGTTGTCGCTGCCGAAGATCGGCGACGAGTTCGGCGGCAAGGACCACACGACCGTCATGTACGCCGACCGGAAGATCCGCAAGGAAATGACCGAAAACCGCGGCACCTACGACGAAATCCAGGAACTGACGCAGATAGTGAAGAACAGGGCCCGCGCGCGGTAGTTCTTCGGCGGTGAGGGGAGTCCACCTGTTGGGTGGGCTCCCTTTTTGCGCCCTGTTCGCCCCCGCGGTGAAAAAGTTCCCCGGCCGGGAACTTTCTTCGATTCCAAATGCCAAATCGTCCCAAACCCCCAGGATGGCCTCCACCAACCTCAAAATAGTTCCCGAAAACGGCCGCAACCTGGGAACTTTTTCCGCCGAACGACCTATCCACAGCTCTATCCACACCTGTGTAATTACGCCCGTGTAATTCAGAGATATCCATCACAAAGCGCGTTTTACCGGCTGGGGAGCATGGTGTGAACAAAGCGTGGATAGCTCGGGACAGAATGTGTAATTCCAAGAACCGCAAAAATCTATCCACAGACACCCCGAGTTATCCACAAGTTATCCACACCCCGAATCACAACGATGATCCGCGCAATGACCGGCACCAATGGGTCGTGATCCACAGATTCCCCAGGACCTACTGTTGTTCCCCTTCTTTTACTTGTAATTCTTCAAAGAGAAACGGAGGGTGTGCAGAACTCGCCGCCGAGGCCTGACCCCGCAATGGCGCGTGTCGGGGTGCCCGCCTAGAGTGGTTTCGTAATTACACGCTTCGGCGCGCAGTTTTCGTGCGCCCGCGAAGTCCTGGCCCCTACCCACGTGCAAGGAGTCCGAGCCGCCATGGTCGACATCAACGGTGACAACAACGTGTCGTTCCGCGTTGAACGCGACGATCTCTCGGATGCTGCTGCCTGGGTGGCGCGTAGCTTGCCGACGAAGAACACCCAGCCGGTCCTCCGCGCCGTGGTGATCACCGCGGACGACAACGGTTTGGAGTTCGCGGGCTTCGACTACGAAGTCTCCACGCGTGTGCGCATCGGCGCCGAGGTTGCTAACCCAGGCCGCGTCGCTGTGGCCGGCAAGCTGCTTGCGGACATCGTGGCGAACATGCCGAACAAGCCGGTCGAGGTCACTACCGATGGTCAGAAGATGGTGTTGCAGGGGGCGTCGGCACGCTTCGAGCTGCCGCTGATGTCGCTCGACGACTACCCGCAGCTGCCGAGCCTGCCGGAGGTCACCGGCAGCATCTCGCCGGCAGCGCTGACGGGCGCAGTCACCCAGGTCGCTGCCGCCGCCGGCCGCGACGACACCCTGCCAATGCTCACCGGCATCCACGTCGAGATCGACGGCAAGAACGTGAAACTCACCGCGACAGATCGCTTCCGTCTCGCGCAGCGCCACCTGCAGTGGGATCCGGCCAGCCCGAACGTCAACGCCGATCTGCTGATCCCGGCGAAGACGCTGCTGGACAACGCGCGCACGCTGGACACCAGCATCGACGAGCCGGTGGAGATCGCCGTCGGCGCCGAGGACAACATTGGCGGCGAGGGCCTGTTCGGTCTGCACATGGGCAACCGCGAGACCACCACCCGCATGCTGGACGCGGACTTCCCGAACGTCGCTCCGCTGTTGCCGAAGGCCCACACCTCCATCGCATCCGTCGAGGTTGCCCCGCTGATGGAGTCGATTCGTCGCGTGAGCCTGGTCGCGGACCGCAACGCGCAGCTGCGCCTGCACTTCAAGGACGGCGAGCTCACCCTGTTTTCCTCCGGCGCGGATTCCGGCGCGGCCGAGGAAACGATCCCGGCTGCGTTCACGGGTGCCGATGAACTCCTCATCGCCTTCAACGCCGGCTACCTACGCGAGGGCCTGTCGGTGATTGGCACCAACCGCGTGGTCTTCGGATTTACCGAGCCGTCGCGACCGGCGATCATGATCCCGGAGCCGGACGAGCTGCCGGAGGCCGATGAGTCCGGTTCCTTCCCGACGCCGGACACACACTTCACGTACCTGCTCATGCCGGTTCGCCTGCCGGGCTAATCGCAAAGCATGCACGTCCGCGAGCTCGATCTGCGCGATTTCCGCTCGTGGCCTGAGCTCAACCTCAAGCTCGAGCCCGGCGTCACCGTCGTCGCAGGCCGCAACGGCCACGGCAAGACGAACATAGTGGAGGCCGTGCATTACACCTCCACGCTGTCGAGCCACCGCGTAGCTACCGACGCCCCGCTCGTCGCCGCGGGCAAGCCGAACGCGCGCGTGTCGGTGACCACGGTTAACGAAGGCCGGGAGCTGACCACCCACCTTTTGATCAAGCCGCAGGGCGCGAACCAGGCGCAGATCAACCGCACGAAATTGAAATCCGCCCGCGAGATCTTGGGCGTGCTGCGCACCGTGATGTTCTCGCCGGAGGATTTACGCCTGATCAACGGTGAGCCGGCCGAGCGCCGCCGCTTCCTCGACGACCTCGCCGCCCTTCGCACGCCGCGTCTCGGCGGCGCCCGCGCGGATTACGAGCGCGTGCTGCGGCAACGAAACGCCCTGCTCAAACACTCCAACATGGCCCTGCGCCGCGGCTACTCCGACGACGACGGCGCCACCGCGTTGAGCACCCTCGACGTCTGGGACGGTCAGCTCGCTCACTTCGGCGCCCAGGTGGTCGCGGGCAGGCTTTCGCTTATCGACGACCTCTCGCCCCACATCACCAGCGCCTACCACTCCGTCGCGCCTGAGTCCCGCCCCGCGGCCGTGGCCTACAACTCCACCCTGGACAGGGCCGTCACCGAGTTGGCCGGTGGTCAGTCGCGCGACCCGGCGGTGTTCGAGGCGGCCATGCTCACGGAACTCGGCCGGCGCCGCAAGGACGAGATCGACCGGGGTGTCACACTCGTCGGCCCGCACCGCGACGATGTGTCGCTCATGCTCGGCGATAACCCGGCGAAGGGTTACGCCTCCCACGGCGAGACCTGGTCGTACGCGCTGGCGCTGCACTTGGCCGAGTACCAGCTGCTCACCAGCGACGGCTCCGACCCGGTGCTCATCCTCGACGACGTCTTCGCCGAACTCGACGCCAAGCGTCGCGAGCGTCTCGTGCATGTCGCCGAGGGGGCCGAACAGGTGCTCATCACCGCGGCCGTCGGCGACGATCTGCCCGGCAACCTTGACGACGCCGTCACCGCGCGCTACACCGTGATCATGGAGGACGGGGTGAGTTCCATTGAGCGATCTGATTAGCGCCACCTTCGACAACCTCCGCGCCACCGCCCGCAAACGCGGCGGGCGCCTGCCGGACCTCAGCCGCCAGGGCACGAGTGTGATTCCGCGGCGCAACAGGCCCTCGCTTACCGACGACTCCCGCCCCGACATCACCGTTCCCGGTCTCGACCTGCCGGAGGGGGGTCGTCGTCAAGCGGATGTGCGCGGGATCCCGACTGGGCTGGACGGGAGGGCGCTGCCGAGGAGTTACAAGGTGTCGTCGTTAAGCAATCTGCTCGGCACGGAGATCCGGAAGCGCGATTGGACCGAAAAGATGGCGCACGGCTGGGTCATGGGGCACTGGGATGAACTGGTGGGGGAGAAGATTGCGCAGCACACGACCGTCGAGATGATCAAGAGCGGGGAAGTACACGTCAGTTGCGATTCGACCGCGTGGGCGACGCAGATGAAGTACATGCAGCGCGAGGTCTTGCGCGCGATTGCGGACAAAGTCGGGCCGGACGTGGTGACCAAACTGCACATCTACGGGCCGAAGACGAAAAGTTGGCGCTACGGGCCACTGCACGTCAAGGGCCGCGGGCCGCGGGATACGTACGGGTAGGGCTTGCGCAGGAAACGACCTTCGCATAATCTCGTTTGCGTAAGCCCCGCAGATTGAGCCGGTTCCGGCGAAGGTTCTGTTTTCAGGACGCTCGGGGCATTTGAAGTTTCCAGGGGGTGGAGATGCAGTTTAGCGATTTGGATTTGGGGCTTATCGCTTCCCCGCCGAGAATGCAGACGTTTCGTGAATACGCCGTAACTCCGGGACGAAACGGGCAGAAAGCTCCCGTTGATTTGCTCCCTGATTCTGAAATGCATCTGGATCTTCCGGAGCGGGTAACTCGAGCAGCGAACCGTCTATATTTTTGGGATTCGCAGATTGCGGGGTCATTGTGGCCTGCGGTTGCTCTGGTTGAGGTTCTTGTCCGCAATGCAATGAACGACGAACTGTGCGATTACTTCGACGTAAAACACGAAGATGGATGGCACACACTTGTCAGAAACGGTGAAGAATCTATCTCATCCGCTGAGGAAGGCAATCGGCTCAAGGAAAAGTACATTCTCCTGACGAACAAGGACTATCTAGCGTTCGAACTCAAGCTGAATGAGATAGGGCGGAAAGCACGAAGTTCTCCTATTTCAGGAGATTTTTTTGTTGGCAAGGTTTCTTTGGGAATGTGGTTGAGCCTGTTGAATAACGGGGACTCGGGTCCAGGACGGGGACACCTAAATTACGAACAGACGTTGTGGAAGCCATGCCTAATTGATGCCTTTCCAAATTATGAAGGTAAACGATCCCAGTTGAGAGACGAACTGAATCGGTTCGCAAAGCTTCGTAACCGCATAGCACATCACGAGCATCTTCTCGGTCGCCGCAATCTAATGAAGGACGCGGAAAACATAATTCGAATAGCGGGTTACATCGACGAACAGGTTGCAGGCATTATCGATGACAACAACCGCTTTCGTTCTGTGATGGGCCAGCAGCGAGATTTCCTTAACGGGTTGACCATCCTTTGAGAGCCGTCACGGCCGAAATTCGCGCGTGAAACGCCCTCTCGCGGGCCGGACAGGTGCCCGTTATATCCCCCTCGGCGTGTAAGATGAGACAGGTTCAACGGGCCTAGAGCCCCTATTCACGCATGGAGGAGCGTCCCGCAGTGGCTGAACAGCAACCCCATTACGACGCGTCGTCGATTACCGTCCTCGAAGGTCTCGAGGCGGTGCGTAAGCGCCCGGGCATGTACATCGGTTCGACCGGTGTGCGCGGCCTGCACCACCTGGTGTGGGAGGTCGTGGACAACTCGGTCGACGAAGCGATGGCCGGCTACGCAGACCGCGTCGATGTCACGTTGCTTGCCGACGGCGGCGTTGAGGTCGTCGATAACGGCCGCGGTATCCCGGTGGAGATGCACCCGTCCGGCGCCCCGACGGTACAGGTCGTGATGACGCAGCTGCACGCCGGCGGCAAGTTCAACTCCGACTCCTACGCCGTCTCCGGCGGCCTGCACGGTGTCGGTATTTCCGTGGTCAACGCACTGTCCACCCGTGTCGAGGCGGACATCAAGCGCGACGGCAAGCACTGGTACCAGAAGTTCGCGATGGCCATCCCGGAGGAACTGGAGGAGGGCGGCAACGCCCGTGGCACCGGCACCACGATCCGGTTCTGGCCGGACCCGGAAATCTTCGAGACCGTCGACTTCAACTACGACACCATCGCGCGCCGCCTGCAGGAGATGGCCTTCCTGAACAAGGGCCTGACCATCACCCTGAAGGACGAGCGCGTTTCCGACGAGGAGCTTGAGCTCGAAGCCATCGCCGAGGAGGGCGACACCGCCGCGGCGATCGAGGGCAACTCCTTCGACGACACCACCGAGACCGTCGACGCCTCCGAGGTGGACCAGGACGGCGACGGCAACCCGGCCGAGGTCGGCGACGAGGTCGCCCCGGACGTAAAGAAGAAGCGGGAAAAGAAGGTTACCTTCTACTACCCGGACGGCCTGATCGACTACGTCAAGTACTTGAACAAGTCCAAGACCGCGATCCACCCGACAATCATCGGTTTCGACCAGAAGGGCGACGGTCTCGAGGCTGAGGTGGCGATGCAGTGGAACGGCTCCTTCAAGGAGTCCGTCCACACCTTCGCCAACACGATCAACACCCACGAGGGCGGCACGCACGAGGAAGGCTTCCGCGCGGCGCTGACCACGCTGATGAACCGCTACGCGCGCGACCACAAGCTGCTCAAGGACAAGGAGCCGAACCTTACTGGCGACGACTGCCGAGAGGGCCTCGCCGCCGTCGTGTCCGTGCGCGTGGCCGACCCTCAGTTCGAGGGCCAGACCAAGACCAAGCTGGGCAACACCGAGGTCAAGGGCTTCGTGCAGCGCGCGATCAACGAGAACCTGTCCGACTGGTTCGACGCCAACCCGGCCGAGGCGAAGGTCATCGTGAACAAGGCGGTGTCGTCTTCCCAGGCCCGCCAGGCCGCCCGCAAGGCCCGCGACCTGGTGCGGCGCAAGTCCGCCACCGACCTCGGCGGCCTGCCGGGCAAGCTTGCGGACTGCCGCTCCAAGGACCCGATCAAGTCCGAACTGTTCATCGTGGAGGGCGACTCCGCAGGCGGCTCCGCCAAGGGCGGTCGCGACTCCATGTACCAGGCGATTCTTCCGCTGCGCGGCAAGATCCTGAACGTGGAGAAGGCCCGCATGGACCGCGTGCTCAAAAATGCCGAGGTCCAGGCCATCATCACCGCGCTGGGAACGGGCATCAACGAAGAGTTCGACATCTCGAAGCTGCGCTACCACAAGATCGTGCTTATGGCAGACGCCGATGTCGACGGCCAGCACATCGCGACGCTGCTGCTGACGCTGTTGTTCCGCTTTATGCCGGAGCTGGTGGAAAACGGCCACGTGTACCTGGCTAACCCGCCGTTGTACAAGCTGAAGTGGGGCAAGGGCGAGCCGGGTTATGCATTTTCCGACCGCGAGCGCGACGCGCTGCTGGCGGAGGGCCTGGAGGCCGGCCGCAAGATCAACACCGACGACGGCATCCAGCGCTACAAGGGTCTCGGCGAGATGAACGCCAAGGAGCTGTGGGAAACCACGCTCGACCCGGATACGCGCATCCTGCGCAAGGTGGAGCTTGAAGACGCCCAGCGTGCCGACGAGCTGTTCTCCATCCTCATGGGCGACGACGTGGCAGCCCGCCGCTCGTTTATCACCCGCCGCGCGAAGGACGTGCGCTTCCTGGACGTGTAGTTCGCGCCCTCCTTTGTGCAAAAGTTGACAAATAACGCGGGCCCGGCATCTCCCACCTGGGGAAATGCCGGGCCCGTGTCAACTTTTGCAATCCGGGGTCGTCGTTAAGCGTGACGCTCCGCGATGTTACCCAACTCTGGCAGGGCCGGGCCGACGATCTTGGCGGCCTTGCCTCGCAGCGTGGAGTAGACCTTCTTCACTGGGCCGGGCATGGAGTCGACGGCGCTGTCACCGGCGTCGAGCATGGACTTGACCACCTCGTCCTCGCGCGCAGAGAGGAACTGGCCGAAGTTCTGTTCGTCGCTGGCGTTGAAGGCGTTCCAATATGGATTCAGCTCGTCGACGATCTGCGGGAGGAACTTGTTCACGCCCTTGGAAATCGCGTCGGCGTCGGCCTTCTTGCCGGCCGCGACTGCCGATTTCAGGGCCATGCCGGTGAGGCCGGACTGGTTGGCCACGGTGTCGTCGATAAGTTTGGAGATCTCCTCGACGACCTTGGGGCGGTTCGCGGAATCAAGCAGGTTTGAAAGATCAGTCATGGGTGCGATCTTACTTGCCACTGGAACAGCGAAACGGCCGCGTCGCTTATCGACGACCGGCCGTTTTCGGTTGCAGCCCTTCCACCGCAGTTCGGGCTTAAGTCACATTAGCCACACAAGTCACTGCAACCACAACGGTTCACAACCGTAACACAGGGTCGCAGGCGGTGCTACAACTGGGCTTGGAAGTCCTGAATAGCCTGGTTGACCTGCGCCTTAATCTCCTCAGCGGGGAAGATGCGGTTACCCTCGGACGAGCCCGGAACGTGCTGCAGATTGAACTGCTCCGCGTACTTATCCACGGCCTCGCGCACCGGCGGCACGAAGTCGACGATCGCCTGGATGGCCACCGCCGTAGCGGCGAACGCAATGGTCAGGCTAATCGGTGCTGACCCCGTGTACGAGCCCTCGAACAGGCGCTTGTCCGGGGAGCCCTCGACAGAGTCCAGGTTGTCGTAGTTCGGCTTCGACGAGCCGCTCGAGCCCAGCGCCGTGGAGAGCTGGGTGATAGCCGGCTCAGCGTGGGCGGGCAGGGCAATGGTGGCAGCGGCTGCGACGGCGATGGCCGTGGCGGCAGTGGCGATCTTCTTCATGGGGGATATGTTAGGCGGTGGGTAACGGCAAGTCCGGCCAGAGTCCCATCTTCTCTAACTGCGGCTTGGCGGCGAACGCTAGGCCGCCAAGCGCGGCAAGGACACCGAGCACGATGGCAATAATGCCGCCGGTGCTGGAGCCCTCGGCCGAACCTGACTCGTCTTCGGTCACATCGGCCGGTTCGAAAACGTCCGGGGTGGGTTCCTCGGTGGTCTCGGGTTCGGGCGAGGGCGAGGGCTGAGGTTCGGGCTGCTCGGTGGGTTCTGGCGACGGCTCTGGAGTTGGGGTGGGTTCTTCGAAGTTCACATAAGCCCATACTTCGTTCTGAGATCCGTCTCTAAACGTGACCCAAAGTTTTGCTCCTGCTGATTCACGCCTCGCGTCCTCCGAGGCAGCGATTGTCACATCACCGGTCTTTTCATCCACCGACACTGAACTTCCACGACCGAAGGTTTCGTAGACGGAAACCGCGGCACCTTCCGGCAGGTTATCCGGGTGGAGGGTAACTGTTTCACCGGGTTTAATCATTTGGGTCGGGTAGGTGACCTCTATCGTGCTGGCCTCCGGATTTTCAGGTTCGGTCAGCAGGAAATTAGCCTCGGTGTACTTTCTGGAACCGTCGGGGAAATGAGCGACAATCGGGACTATCAAGGTGGTACCTGGCCTTGTGCGATCCGGGGTCCGGATAGTGACCTCGCCGGTTTCTCGGTCGACATCCACATCCGTGCCCTCCGGCGCATCACCGAAAAGTTCGAACCATGTCTCCTCGGGGACCTCTGTGTACGGATTCGACGTAAACGGCCCTGGTGTCGGGGCGCTTACCTCGGGGTATTCAACGACCGCCTTTTCGGACTGCCACCGGCCTGGCTCGACGATGACAAACTCGGCGACACCGACGCCTACCCGGCCATCCGGGCCCTCCACCTCAACCGGCACGTCAATTCGTCGAACGTTTCTGATTGGTCGCTTCGGGCTCACAATCACGGTGCCGTTATCCGGATCGACGGATACATCGCCGAAGTAGCGGAGATTGGGGACGAGGTCATCTCGGAGCTTAAACTTCGAACCTTCGGCGAACTCGCCGGCGTATTCTGCATACTCGGACTCGTCGCCCGCCATGTATGCGACTTCCCACTCGGGCTTGAACCGGTTTTCGAAGAGGAAGTCGTAATATTCCTCGATTGTCGCGTTTGCCAGTTCTGGGCGCTGGCCATCTTCGAACGTCGTGACCAGGACAGGCACACTAAACGTCTGCGCTGAACCGTCGGCGAAAGTTGCGGTAACTGCGACCATGGACGATGAGCTGGTTGGCAGCTCTTCGAGCTGCTTGACCGAAAGCGTGCCATCGTCGGAGATTGTCGTCTCAAAGTGTTCGGGAGACACGACGTCGAAGGTTGTTCCTTCTGGGACATCACCGAGAGGACGGGATACTCCCTCTGTCTCATGCGCAGTGAGCACCTCGGGGTAATTCAGCTCCGATTCCCGTGCCATGGTGCCGAGCGAGTCAACCACCGTCACGTCGAGGTCGTAATCCAGCTCGCGCTCACCATCGGTAGTTGTGATGTTGAACCGGATCGATTCCCCCGGGATCACATCTTCGGAAACGGTGATGGTGGCGACGCCGGTGACGGGGTTCGTCGTTAAGCGGTAGCCCAGGTAGTCCTCCTCACCGGAGAATCGCACTCTGCTCGGGAACGAGCCCTCCGGCTTCACTTCGACGGTGCCGCCGGGGACGACGTAGGCGGTGGGCCAGTGGAGGTCGGCTTCCTGGGTTATGCGGGTTTCGGCGAGCGATTGGGGGACGGTGACTCCGCCGGTGAACACCGCTGCGGCGGTGGCGATGGCGACGACGGCACGACTGAACTTCATGTGAGGCCTCCGGGAAAACAATTGGTAGCACCTGGATTATATATTTTTCAGACGGTCAAGCTCAGGTTCTGAATGCGACGGCGCTGCCGGAGGTTGTGACGGATCGTGTTTTGGCGGAAGTGGCGACCTGGGGAAAGTGACAAATGTTGCACTAAGCGGAGGTGCGATTTGTCACAGAGGCACGCGAATAGGGGACACAGAGGGGAAACTAACCCGCCCACCTCCGGTACACCTCCCCGGCGACCTCGGCGAATCCGGCGTTGGAGTCCGACAGCGGCTCCAAGGCAACGATGGCCTCAGAAAGGGCAGCGGCGGCTGCGGAAACCGAATCAAACACCGGCACCCCATGGACTTTCGCGCCGGGAACGGCGGCAGCGGCGGCCAGGAACCCAAAAGAACGGATGTGGCAGCCGTGGAAGGAGCAGTATTCGTCGGCGATGGCCAGCAGCTGCTCGGCGGAGAAGCCCCTCACGAGCGGGCCTGCCGGATTCTGGACTCCATCCCGGCGTAGGTGGGGATGAGAGAGCGGGCGAGGTCGGTGACGGTGGCGTCGTCAAGCAAACGCGTCGCGGCGGAGACCACTGCTCTCCTAGCGGCCTCCTGCTTCGAGCACCCCCAGGCGGAGGACAGGAGAACGAGTGCCTTGTCTTCGTCGTCGGTAAGTCGGAGAGTCATCGCCATACCACTTTGATACCAGGTGGCAACCGGTGAAACGGCGAGAGGCCCGGTAAACTGCCCAACTATGGCTGATGAGACCTCGAGCGGCTTGGACCGCATTCAACCAATCGACATTAACGAGGAGATGCAGACCAGCTACATCGATTACGCCATGAGCGTGATCGTGGGTCGTGCGCTCCCGGACGTGCGGGACGGCATGAAGCCGGTGCACCGCCGCATTATTTACGCGATGTACGACAACGGCTATCGCCCGGAACGCTCGTATGTGAAGAGCGCGAAGCCGGTGGCGGACACCATGGGTAACTACCACCCGCACGGCGACAGCGCGATCTACGACACCTTGGTGCGCATGGCGCAGCCGTGGTCGATGCGCTACCCGCTGGTGGACGGCCAGGGCAACTTCGGCTCGCCGGGTAACGACGGCCCGGCGGCGATGCGTTACACGGAGTGCAAGATGACTCCGCTGGCGATGGAGATGGTGCGCGACATCCGCGAAAACGCCGTCGACTTCGCGCCGAACTACGACGGCAAGACGCAGGAGCCGACGGTGCTGCCGTCGCGTGTTCCGAACCTGCTGATGAACGGCTCGAACGGTATTGCCGTCGGTATGGCCACGAACATCCCGCCGCACAATTTGAACGAGCTGGCGGACGCGATCCAGTGGATCCTGGACAACCACGATGCGGACGAGCAGAGCACGCTCGACGCGGTGATGGAGCGCGTGAAGGGCCCGGACTTCCCGACGGCCGGCCTCATCGTGGGCGACCAGGGCATTAAGGACGCCTACACCACGGGCCGCGGTTCGATCCGGATGCGCGGTGTGACGGAGATTGAGGAGATCGGCAACCGCCAGGTCATCACGATCACCGAGCTGCCGTACCAGGTCAACCCGGATAACTTCATCCACAACATCGCCGAGCAGGTCACTGCAGGCAAGATGGTGGGCATCTCCAAGATCGAGGACGAGTCCTCCGACCGCGTGGGCATGCGCATCGTGGTCACCCTGAAGCGCGACGCCGTGCCGCGTGTGGTGCTGAACAACCTGTACAAGCACTCGGCGCTGGAGACGAACTTCTCGGCGAACATGCTGTCCATCGTCGACGGTGTGCCGCGCACGCTGCGTCTGGACCAGATGCTGCGTTACTACGTCAAGCACCAGATCGAAGTCATCGTCCGACGCACCCAGTACCGCCTGGACGAGGCCGAGAAGCGCGCTCACATCCTGCGCGGCCTGGTCAAGGCGCTGGACATGCTCGACGAGGTCATCGCGCTGATCCGCCGCTCGCCGACTGTCGACGACGCCCGCCAGGGCCTCATCAATCTGTTGGACGTCGACGAGATCCAGGCCAACGAGATCCTCGCGATGCAGCTGCGCCGCCTGGCAGCCCTGGAGCGCCAGAAGATTATCGACGACCTCGCCGCGATCGAGGAGCAAATCGCCGATTACAAGGACATCCTGGCCAAGCCGGAGCGTCAGCGCCAGATCATCGGCGAAGAGCTCGGCGAGATCGTGGACAAGTATGGCGACGAGCGCCGCACCCAGATCGTCGCCGCCACGGGCGACGTGACCGAGGAGGACCTGATCGCCCGCGAGAACGTCGTGGTCACGATCACCTCCACCGGCTACGCCAAGCGCACCAAGGTCGACGCGTACAAGTCGCAGAAGCGCGGCGGCAAGGGCGTGCGCGGCGCCGAATTGAAGCAGGACGACGTGGTGAAGAACTTCTTCATCTGCTCGACGCACGACTGGATCCTGTTCTTCACCAACTTCGGCCGCGTCTACCGCCTGAAGGCCTATGAGCTGCCGGAGGCGGGCCGCACCGCTCGCGGCCAGCACGTGGCCAACCTGCTGGAGTTCCAGCCAGAGGAGAAGATCGCCCAGGTCATCCAGATCCAGACCTACGAGGACGCCCCGTACCTGGTGCTGGCCACCCGCGACGGCCGCGTGAAGAAGTCCCGTCTGACCGACTACGAGTCCGCGCGTTCCTCCGGCCTGATCGCCATCAACCTCAACGAAGGCGACGCCCTGATCGGCGCATCCCTGGTCGGCGAGGACGACGATCTGCTGCTGGTTTCCGAGCAGGGCCAGGCGATCCGCTTCTCCGCCGACGACGAGCAGCTGCGCCCGATGGGCCGCGCGACCGCCGGAGTGAAGGGCATGCGCTTCCGTGGCGACGACCAACTGCTCGCGATGACCGTCGTCCAAGACGGCGAGTTCCTGCTCGTGGCCACCTCCGGCGGCTACGGCAAGCGTACGGCGATCGAGGAGTAC
>ERZ1029884.83-NODE-83-length-20062-cov-17.006998_pt1 | contig 20062 bp, 18 predicted proteins | sample MGYA00519233_ERZ1029884 | MGnify/ENA primary metagenome ERZ1029884 (study PRJEB33666, sample SAMEA4610931) | skin metagenome | biome: Human-associated habitat; feature: Malodor aspect; material: skin | place: Philippines | collected 2015-08 ...
AGATGCCGACGTACATCATCATCGGCACGACAATCGGCGCCATGAGCGCCCACTGGGCGGAGCCGGAGGTGATGAACAGGTTGATCGTGGTCACCATGAGCACGAATGCGGCGAAGAGCACCACGTTCGGCAGGTCCCAGGACTGCAGCAGCTCCGAGCCCTTGATCGCGGTCCACGGGCCCAGGTTGGACCACTGGAACCACGCCAGGAACTGGGAGACGGCGAAAAACAGCACCAGAATCGGCAGCAGCGATTCCAGGCCCTTCGCCATGAACTTGGGGATGTCCGCGGCCTCGTTGATCGTGCCCACCACCAGGCCGTAGACCAGGCCGGTGGCGAAGAAGATCAGGGTGATCGGAATTGCAATCGCTTGAATCAGCGGGGACTCCATGAAGCCCTCCTCCGGGCGCGCGAACGGCGAGGTCGGGATGAGCAGCAGTGCGAAAAACGCGACTAGCGTAGCGACGAGCGTTACGCCCGCCCATGCCAGACCCTTGCGCTCGAGCGGGGTCAGGGAGATGTCATCGTCGTCGGTGAGGTGAGCGTCGTCAGGCTGGTTGGTCTCGTCGAGTTGGAGTTCGTCTTCGTCGATGTGGTCGTCGTCGACAAGCGATTGCGCCTTCTTGTCCACGTAGAACTCGGTGACGGCGGTAATGATGAGCGCCAGCACGATCGCCGACGGAATGACGAAGAAGATGTTGGCGAGCGGGGAGATGTCGTAGGCGTCGTCGACAAGCTGTGCCGCCGAGGTGGAAATGCCGGCGAGCAGCAAGTCCGTGATGTTGAGGATCAGCGAGGAGTTAAAGCCTGCCGACGACGCCGCGAACGCCACCATCGCACCCACGACAGGGGAGCGGCCGATCGCGTGGAAGGCCATCGCGCCCAGCGGGATGATGATCACGTAAATCGCGTCCGACGCCACGGAGCCCGTCACGCCCGCGAGCGCGAGCATGAACGTGAGCATCTTCGGGCTGACCTTGTCCACCATGGAGCGGACCATGGCGGCCAGCAGGCCGGTTTGTTCGGCGACGGCGACGCCGAGCATCGTCGCCAAGATCACGCCCAGCGGCGGGAACGCGATGAAGTTCTCCACCGCGTCGGTGACCATGCGGGAGATGTTCTCGCCGGTGAGCAGGCTTTCCACATGGATCTCTTCGCCCGAAGCCGGGTCCGTCGCTTGCAAGCCCGCCCGGCTCGCGAGCCAGGAGGAGATGGCGACGACGGCACTGAGGATGACGAATAGCCAGAACGGGTCGGGCAGTTTGTTGCCGATCTTTTCAATCCAGCCCAAAAAGCCGGACATGCCGTCTTGGTCGTTGTCTTGTTTCTCTTGGGTTTTTTCGCGCTTTGCGTTGTCTTTTTCTTTGATACGCGTTGAACCGGTCATCGTTATCTCTTTTCGTCCGGTGGCCAGGTACACCTTTCAAGCGCGAACGCCCAAAGGCGGGAACTAGTTTACAAACTCCGCCGATGACGGGTGACTCGGTAAAGTGCGCTAAGTGAGTACAGCGCACGATCAATTGCACCTCTCCCCGCGTCGCACCCGCCGTGCCCCGGCGTTTTGGGTGGCACTGCTTTCCGCTTTGATTGCGGTGCTGGCCGTCCTGGGGCTTTTGGCGGTGTTTTTCCGACCCACCCTGATTGGGGCAGGGGAGACCACGGTGGACTCGACGACCATCGGCGAATCGTTTGAAGACATCGCCGAGCTCTCCGTCGAGGAGTACCGCTTTTCGGACGTGGGCAAGTTCGACCAGGAAGGCCTCGAGGTCCTCGGCATGCACGTGCCGTTTACCGGCCGCAACTTCCTGGTCACTTACGACGGTCGCGTGACCGCCGGGCTTCGCGATACCTCCCGGGTGGAGGTCACGGTGGGCGACGGTGTGGTGGACGTGGTGCTGCCGCCGGTGGAGGTGATCGACTCCCACATCAACGCCGACAGCGTGCAGGTCTACGACCAGACCATGAACCCCATCAACCAGATCCGGGTCGCCGATGTCACTTCGTTCATCGCCGGGCAGGAGGACGCCGCGCGTGAGAAAGCGGTATCGCAGGGACTGCTCGACCGCGCAGGGGCGCGCGCCGAGGAGCTCGCGCGGGCGCAGGTGGCAGCGCTGGTGGCCGGAACGGCGATGGAGGATTACGAGGTGCGCGTGACGCTGGCGGAGTAGTCTTTCGTGCATGCGTAAAACACTTGCCGCAGGCGTTGTGGCCTGCGCCGTTGCCGTTGTTGCTCCCGCTGCCGTGGCAGACACTGTGGACCCAGGCTTCTCCCGCGTCTGCGTGATCGAATACAACGCGGACCAAATCCCGGCGCTCGCCGCGGGTCTGTACGCGGACGACATCCTCTACCACCCCGGCGACCGCGCCAACGCCCTCGCGCGATGGAAGCAGAAGCAGGCTGCCCTGCGCGCCGGGCTCGGCGAAAATGGCTGGGGCACGCTGAAGGACATCGACGGCGACAGCCTCTGGCCCGTCGAGGAACACACCGCGAGCTCCGTCATCGCCGAGGACCTGGGTAGCTCCAGTGCGCCTGCCGCGTCGTTCAGCGCGGATGAGGTTGCCTACTTCAAGTCCGCCGCTTCCTACACTGCGCAGCGTTTCCACGACTGCGGCAAAGATATCCACCGCCCCGCGCCGGAAGCACCGTCCAGCCTGGAGCTTGCACTCGCGCCGGGCAAGATCGCCGGCATCGTTGTCGCCGTGCTGGCCGTGCTGGGTGCTGGCGCGGCGTTTGCGGTGTCCGCGGGCGTGGTCCCGGGCGTGGTCCTGCCGTTGTAGGGGCTGCTGCTTGCTGGTTGTCCGGCGGTTGGCTGCTTAAACCCCGAGAAGCAAAACCCCGAAAATGGCCGAAAATGGGTGGAGTTGTCAGTGGGTGAATGCGCTACCTCGACTTGGAGGTTGCTGTGGGTGGGGGACGGCGTCGGGCGGCGTCGGACGCTCCGGCAACGCCCCTGGCAGCGGCGCGCTGTGGTCTGCTGCGCGCACGTGGCCGCACTCACCGAGGGCACGGCGCAACAGGATTACGAGGTGCGTATTGAGCGGGCGGGTTAGCGCCTAGGGTAGGTTTTGAGTTTTGCCATTGACTTAGCATCGCGCGCGCTCTATATTCACGGGTGTGAGCCAGAGGTGAGCGTTTGCAAGAATCCTCCGGGCAGCAACTCCGAAACCCGCACTCTTGTGCGGGTTTTCGTAGGTTAAGGGTCAAAATGTGTGTCTGACTCGGTGGCGTGTGTGGGTGATTTGGACCCTCAGGCGCTGAAACTATGTCGCATTCCCGAATCTCAATATCTGGTTGCACGTGCAGATGACATAACAAAAATAGTGGACTTAATCTCGCGCACGTATTAGGCTCCAGCCTAATACGCCTCAGGAGGTGAACGTCGTGACAACTGTATTCGATATCGCAGCAGAGTTTATCGAGCGCAGCGGCGGCTCGATTGAGACGGTCAAGTTGCAGAAGCTTTGCTTTTACTCTTTCGGGTGGTATGCCCACTTGACTGCTGAGCCGCTGTTCAGTGAGACGTTCTATGCCATGGCGAAGGGGCCCGTTGTAGGTGAACTGCTAAGTGCTCATGCGAAGCAAAGTTCCATCGACCTTGAAGTAATCGAAGGCCAGCGGAAAGCCCGAGAGGATCTACCGGAAGAGCTGGATCCCTACAAAGAAGCGGTATTAGATGCCGTTTGGTCTTCTTACGGAAAGTCAAGCAGCTGGGAGTTGGTTGACAAGACCCACGAAGAGGCCGTCTGGGATGTTGCGTGGACGTCTCGGCGCCCTGGAACGAAGCGAGGTGACCTTCCTAGCGAGGACGTAATCGCGTATTTTCTCGACCGGGTGCCCACCGATGATGAGCGACTTGAACTTCCTCCGTCCATGATTTCGCGAGCCTCTGTCGAGGCGCTGGAAGACATTGAAGCACAAGCTCGAGTTCATCAGCCCTACCTCCAGGCCGTTCGTTCCTTTCAATTCGCATCGTGAACGATCGCTTAGACAGCTTTCTTCGTCGTAGCGGGCTAGTGCTTCGCCGTCTTGACGAAGACCACTTTGTGGACTACTTCGACTGCGGTCGTGATCAAAGCATGAATTCGTGGTTCCATAAGACCGCTATGAAGTGGCAATGCGAGGATATGTGCACCGTGTGGGTTCTGTCGAAAAGCAAGGCACCCTCTGACTGTTTGGGCTTCTTCACACTAAGTTCCCATCAAATAGTCCCAAGCAATGTTCATAAGAAGCTCAGGGCATCAGACCCCGAGAATAAAGCATGGGTAAATAACCTGAAGAACCCCATGCCGGCCCAATTGCTGGGTAAGTTTGCGCTGGATGCCCAGGAACAGGGAACAGGTCTCTCCTCAATCCTTATGACGTGCGTGTATTACAAATTTGTGGAGGTGGCCGAGACTGCTGGTGCCAAGTTCTTAGTCTTAGACGTACAAGAGCCCGCCCTCGTAAACTATTACACAAATGAGTTCGGGTTCATGCAATCACAGATGGCTGGAGGTAGAGCGCAGATGTACCGCCCCACCTCGGTGATTCGACAAGAATTACTGCAGGTGGAAGAGGATCTGGCGGGAGAATGACTATTTGGTCATATGGAGGGGACGCGCCAAGTCGAAGGCGATGATGGCTCGGTTCAGTAGCCGTTTCGCTAGGTGACCTGTAGTCACCCTCCGGCGGTTTCTCGGCCACGCTGAAAGTGTGGGACTCGAAGCAGGTCGCCTTGCGCGTCGGCCAGGGCACGCTCGAAGACATCGATAGCGACAGCCTCTGGCCCGTCGAGGAACACACCGCGAGCTGCGGCGCGCCCGCTACCCCGTTCAGCGCAGGTGAGATCGCCTACTTCAAGTCCGCCGCCTACATCGCGCAGCGTTTCCACGACTGCGGCAAAGATATCTACCGCCCCGTGCCGGCATTGTCGACGCCCTGCTGGCAGTGCTGGGTGCCGACGCGGCTTTTGCGGTGTCTGCGGGGTGTGATCCCGGGCGTGGCTCTACCTTTGTAGTACCTGGTGTGCGCGGCTTGTCCGGCCAAACCCCTAGAAGCAAACCGCCGACAAGTCCTCGGCGGGGCAACCCACGTGAGAAACTCAAGCAACTATTCAAACGTGGCGCACTAACCGCCTGATCCCGCCATACCGCCATGGGCCATTTTCGGGGGTTGTGTCTATGGGTGGGTGGGGGAGCGGCATAGGCGCCGGACGCTCCGGCAACGCCCCCGGCAGCGGCGCCGTGGTCTGCTGCGCGCACGTAGAGTGGCGGCATGCAGCTTGAACGATTCTTCACAGATTGGCCGGTAGACAACGTGGCGGGGGCGCTCGTCGGCAAGCGAGACGCGTCGTTCGGCGACCAGGACAAAGTCTTTGAACTCGCCAGCGTGACCAAGCTCCTCTCCGCGTACGCCGTGCTCATGGCGGTGGAGGAAGGTGCGTTCGAGCTGGACAGCCCCGCCGGCCCCGAAGGCGCCACCGTCCGCCACCTGCTTGCGCACGCGGCTGGTGTTAGTTTCGACTCGCGCGAGCCGCAGAAGGCGCCGGGGGAGCGCCGCATCTACTCTTCGGCCGGCTACGAGATCCTCGCCGATATCGTCGAGGAATCCACCGGCATCCCCTTTGCCGACTACGCCCGCGAAGGTGTCTTCGAGCCGCTCGGGATGTCGGACACGGAGATTTACGGCTCGGCTGGACACGGCGGGCGCTCCACCGTCGCCGACCTATCACTGTTCGCCGGCGAGCTCCTCTCGCCGCGTCTTTTGGACCCGTCGACGGTTCGCGAGGCCTTTTCCAACCAATTCGGCGATCTGCGCGGCGTCGTCCCCGGCTACGGCATGCAAAAGCCCTGCCCGTGGGGCCTCGGCTTTGAGATCAAGGCCGACAAATCCCCGCACTGGACCGGCGACGGGATGCCCGCCGACACTGTCGGCCACTTCGGCATGGCCGGCACGTACCTCTGGGTCGCCGGCGACCAGGCTTGCGTGGTGCTGACCGACCGCGAGTTCGGCGACTGGGCAAAGCCACTGTGGCAGGAAACGAACACGGCGCTCTGGGACGCGCTGTCCTAGGCCGGCTTGGGGCGCAGAATTGTGCATGTGCAGGTCTCGATATGCGTAACTGCAGGTCAGCGACTTTTTGGAAAATCCGGCGAATATTGACCAAAACGCTGTGATCAGGTATTACGCATGTCGAGACCTGCATATGAACGGGAAACGGCGGCCCAGAGCGAGCTCGGGGTCGGTCTGAAGCCGGCAGCGGTGTGCGTTGGGGCGGCTCAGGAGAGTGCCCCCGGATGGTTTCGTCGTTAAGCATGGGCCTTAGAGCTGCCTTAAACTGCACGCATGACTACGACGAACACCCCGTTACCAGCAGCGGGGCAGAAGCTGCCGACCAGCCAGGTCGTGCCCCTGATGACGGCGCTGCTGGTAGCCGTCTTCGCCTTCCAGCTCAACGCGTCGATGCTGTCGCCGGCGCTGGCCACGATGGAGACCGAACTGGACGCCACGACGGCGCAGATCGGCATGACGCAGACTGCGTTCTTCACCGCCGCGGCCCTGTTCGCTCTGTTCATGCCGCGCTGGGGTGACCTGATCGGGCGTCGCAAGGTGCTCGTCGGGATGATGGTGGTCACGGTGATCGGCTCGGTTGTCGCGGCGCTTGCGACGAACGTGACCATGCTGTTCATCGGCCGCGTAATCCAAGGCGTGTCCGGCCCGACCGTCGCGCTGACGTCCGTGATGCTGCGCCAGGCGGTGCGCGAGGAGAAGCAGTTCGCGTTCCTCGTCGGCATTTTGACGTCGGTCAACGGCGGCATCGCGGGTATCGATGCGCTGCTCGGCGGCTGGCTCACCGACGCCTTCGGCTTCCGCTCCCTGTTCTGGGTCATCGGTGCCGCCGCGCTCGTGGCCGTGTTCGCGGTGCGCTTCGGCGTGCCGGAGACCAAGTCCGACCAGCTGCAGCCGATGGACTGGAAGGGTGTTGTCGGCCTGGTCATCGGTGCGGCCGCGATCCTCACGGCGCTCAACGAGGCAGGCCTGCTCGGCGCCGCCAACTGGTTCATGGTCATCATCCTGCTGGTCATCGGTGCCGTGTCGCTGGTGTGGTTCTGGCGCACCGAGAAGTCCAGTCCGCACCCGCTGATGTCCACCGACCTGCTCTCGCAGCGCCGCACCTGGGCGCTGCTGCTGACCACCACGCTGACCATGACCGGTGTGTTCGCGGTCATGAACGGTCTCGTGCCGAACCTCGCGCAGGACGACGTCGCCGGCCCGGGCATGTCCGCCGGCGTCGTGTCTTGGTGGACGCTTACCCCGTACGCCCTCGCCGGCCTGCTCATGGGGCCGGTCTCCGGCTGGCTCGCGGGTCGCGTGGGCTACAAGATCATCCTGCAGATTGGCATCGCGGGTGCGGCGTTGTCGGTGCTGTTCGGTGTGGTGGTCGTCGGCAAGCCGACGCACGGCATGCTTTTGGCCGTGTCGATCCTCGCCGGCATCACGTACGCGGGCATGGCCAACATCATGCTCGGCTCGCTCGGTGTGGTGCTCGCGCCGAAGCACAACCAGGGCTACCTGCCGGGACTTAACGGCGGCGCGTTCAACCTGGGCGCGGGCCTGTCGTTCACCGTCATCTTCGCCGTGTTCACCGCCACCAACGGCAGCTACCGCGCGGGCATGATCGCCGGCGCGATCCTGCTGGGCTGCGCGTTCGCTGCGTCCTTCCTCATTCCGAAGCCGCAGACCGTGCCGGATACGCTCGCCGCGGAGGACCTCGCTGCCCGTGCGTAAGATCATCCTCGACTGCGACCCGGGCCACGACGACGCCGTCGCCATCCTGCTCGCCGCCGGCAACCCCGACATCGAGCTGCTTGGCTTGACGACGATCGGCGGCAACCACACCATCGACAAAGTCACCCACAACGCGCGCCAGGTCCTCACCATCGCCGGCGCCCTCGACGTGCCGGTGTACCGCGGTGCCTCGCGTCCGTTGATCAACGGCGTGGTCACCGCCGAGGACATTCACGGCGATTCCGGCATGGAAGTCCACGGCTACGAACTGCCCGAGCCTGCGGTTGGGGTGGAAGATGAGCATGCGGTGCGGTGGATCGTCGATACGCTCATGCGCGAAGAACCCGGGACCGTGACGCTTGTGCCGACCGGGCCGCTGACCAACATCGCGCTGGCTGTGCGCATGGAGCCGCGGATCGTCTCGCGCGTGCGCGAAGTGGTGCTCATGGGCGGCGCGTACGGCACCGGCAACATCACGGCATCGGCGGAGTTCAACACGTATGTGGACCCGGAGGCGGCCGCGATCGTGTTCGGCGAGGACTGGCCGGTGGTCATGGTCGGGCTGGATCTGACCCACCAAGCGCTGGCGACCCCGGAGGTGGAGTCGCGATTCGCCGCGTTGGGGACGTCCGCGGGCGACTTCGTCGTCGCGCTTGTCGACGCCTTCCGCCGCAACTACAAAGACGCCCAAGACTTCGACAACCCGCCGGTCCACGACCCGTGCGCGGTGGCCTACGTCATCGACCCTTCGCTGGTCGAGACCGTGCCCGCGCCGCTGTCTGTGGAACTCGGGGGTACGTTAACGCGCGGGCGGACGGTGGCGGACTTCCGTGCTTCGAATGCCCCATGCACGTCCTCCGTGGCCACGCGCCTGGACGTGGACCGGTTCTGGGACCTCGTCGTCGACGCGGTGCAGCGCCTGGGGTAGGCGCAGGAGACAGCGCGCACCCGCGGAAGTAGCCTGGCGCGCATGGAACTTTCGGACTTTGCGGGCGATCTCTACTTCGTCCTGGAATACACCGGTGTGCTGTTGGCGGCGACGGTTGGCGGCACTGTCGCCAAGCGTATGAACTTCGACATAGTGGGGTTCGCGTTCATTGCGCTGATTTCGTCGTTAAGCGGGGGCTTTATTCGCGACGCCATCCTGAACGACGGGCCAGCCGCCGCGCTGACGAACCCCGGCTACCTGATTACCGCGACGATCGGCGGGATCATTGCCTACACGGTGACCCTCAAGGGCCGACTGTGGGAGAAGTTCAGGTTCTACGCTGACATTGTCACCATCGGCGTCTGGGCGGTCGCCGGTACGCTCAAGGGGCTGGTCGCTGAGCTCAATTGGGTGCCGTGCATCCTGCTAGCGGTGATCACCGCAACCGGCGGCACCGCGATGCGCGATATCGTCCTGCGCCAAGTGCCCACGCTGTTTACGTCGCAGAAGATGTATGTGTTCCCGGCGATTATTTCGTCGGCAATCATGCTCGGCTTCAACCACTTCGGTCTGGTGTGGCAGGGCATGCTCGCCGCTGCGGTGGCCGCGCCGATTTTCGCGATCGCGGTGTACTTCGGCGGTGACCGCTTCTCGTTCTTCGCCACCAAGGAGATCGAACGCCCGTTGGAGGAGAAGCTCGGCTATGCCCTCGGCGTGAAGACGGACACCCGCCACCCGGTCGAGTCCGGCGAACACGTCACGCAAGCGCTTGAGGAGGCCACCGACGACCAACTGCTGGGCGCAATCCGCCTGTACCTGCAAAACGAGGTCCGGGAGCGCTCGAAGGCGAAGGCTTAAACCCCCTACGATGGCGCGCATGTACTTCGACAACGTGTTCACCGCCGTCGGTTTCTCATTCGCAGTGATGGACCTGCTCGGCGTGTTCCTCAACGCGCTCATGGGCGGGCTCGTCGCTAGGCGTATGCGTTTCGACGCCGTCGGGTTCATGCTGATCTCCATCATCTCCGGCATGGCCGGCGGCATGATCCGCGACGCGCTTATCGACGCCACCCCCGCCTCCGCCCTCCAAAACCCCTGGTACATCGGCACCGCACTCGTGGGATCTCTGGTGGCGTTCACGTTGCCGCTCGAAGGCTTCACCTGGGAGATGTTCCGCTTCCACGGCGACATGATCATCGTCGGCGTGTGGGCCGTCACCGGCACCGTGACCGCGATGCGTGCCGACGTCACCTGGTTCGGCTGCATCCTCATGGGCGTACTCACCGCCACCGGCGGCATGGTGATCCGTGAGATGATGATCGGGCAGATCCCGTCGATCCTGGTGGATAGGCAGTGGTATGTGGTGCCGGGGATGGTGTCGTCGATAAGCGTGCAGCTCTTTTACGATCTGGGGTTGGAGTCCGTGGGGCTCGCGGTGTCCGCGCTGGTGGGGATCGGGCTGGGCGTGGCGGCGTACTGGTTCGGCTGGTCTGTGCCGGGGATCGAGGCGCTCGCGCCTGTCGACGAATTCTTCACCCGCATAAAACACCGCGTCGGCGGCCACCTGCCGCAAACGCCCGGTTCCTGGCGCGAGCGCACGCAACGCCCGACGATGATGGTCTCCGCCCCGACGCGCAAGGACGTGCGCGACGAGCTGGACCGCCTCGGGGTGTCGGGGTCTATGACGCGGGATGAGTTCGTGGAGGCGCTCTACCGCGTATATGTGGACGACCGGGGGAGCGGGCTGCGGTAGTTCTGTCGGTGCTGGGCTTGGCCCCGGCCCGCGCGCCTGGCCGTCCGCCTCCGCCCTCCCCTGATCGCAAATGTGAGGGGCAAGAAGTGAGGGCCTCGAGTAACTAGGCCCGCCGGGATCGGCGGCTACTCGGGGCCCTCACATCCTGCCCCTCACAAGCAGGGGAGTGTGAAACCATAGACCCGTGCTAGTCCTCATCGCGCTCGTCGTCGGCGGGCTCATCCCGATCCAAACCTCAGCGAACTCGCGTCTGCGCCTGAGCGTGGGCAACCGTCCGGTTGTCTCCGCGCTGATTTCGTTTTCGGTGGCGCTGCTCGTCGCGATCGTGGCCACGACCGTCTTACAGGGCAACCCACTTCCGCAGTTCGCGCCGGGTGCCGAGCTGCCGTGGTGGATTTGGCTCGGCGGCGTGATGGGCGTGTGCTTCGTGCTTGGCAACATCCTCCTGTTCCCACGCCTCGGCGCCGTGCAGACTGTGGTCTTGCCGATCCTGGGGCAAGTGGTGATGGGGCTGCTCATCGACCGGTTCGGTCTCTTTGGGGCACCGCTTATCGACATCACCCTGCCCCGCATCACCGGTGCCCTCGTCGTCTTCATTGGAATCGTCGTGGTTTTGCGCGCCGGTAAGTCGGCGAAGGTGGAGGGCGATGCGTCGGGACTCGAGCTGTGGCTGTTCCGGCTGCTAGGCGTCATGGTCGGTGTCGGCTCTGCAATCCAGACCGCGGTGAACGGCTACCTGGGCACGATCGCCGGGTCTTCGCTGCACGCTTCTGAGATCAACCTCTTCGTCGGCGTATGCCTGCTCTTGCTTGCTGCGCTGCTGACCTCACCCCGTCAGTTGGTCCGCCGCCCGACGCCGGGGCCGTGGTGGATGTGGCTCGGCGGCGTCGTCGGTTCGATCTTCGTCATCGCCGGCGCGACGCTGTCACCGCTGATCGGCACCGCCACGACCGTCATCGCCTTCAACGCCGGCACGATCGCTGCCGGCCAGGTCCTAGAGGCCCGTGGCGCCTTTGGTGCCCGCAAGAACCCGCTCACCGCGACCCGCCTCGTCGGCCTCGTGGTGATCTTCCTCGGTGTGCTGGCCGTGCGGTTGCCGTAGGGGTGCTCGCCACAAGAGCATGTAGATACTAACTCAAGTAACAGCGGTGTAAGTTACCGGTTGGTTTAGATCGCGTCTGAGAGCTAGGAGCCTTAAATTGACAGAGCAGAATCATGGTGCACGGTGGGTCAGGGCAGCACTACAAGTTAATCCATACCTATACCAGGGACGGTCGAGCGCGAAAAACGATCCTACTTTCGACTGTGAACAGGATTTCAACAAAAAATTTGTTGAAGAATGTGTGAGGCAGGGCATAGAGCTGCTGGCAATCACCGACCATTGGAACTATAGAAATTCCGAGGCGCTAGCTACAGAGGCAATGGCAAACGGTATTTGTGTACTCCCTGGTTTTGAGGCTAATTCCCAGGAAAACATCCACATACTAGTAATCTTTCCGGAAAATACACCCAGAGACACCCTCGAGCACTGCATTGTCAAATGCGGCGGGGCAGTGGCGGAGACAGGACCTGGAACGGCAACGTTCGAGGAGATTGTGGAGTTTGCCTCTAGCGTTGGGGCGTTGGCGATCCCTGCACACGTGAATGTACCTAAATCGAGCCTTCTGGTAGCAACTCACGGCGAGAGCCTCGCGCGGAAAGTTAAAAATCCTAACATCTTGGCGATCGGGGTGACTCCGGGCAAACCCGAGGCTGACAATCAACAGCAAATCGTCATGAATCAAGCTCCTTTTCAAAGGGAGAACCCGCTAGCGATTATTCATGCTGATGACGTAAATAAACCTGAAGATTTGTCTACTGAAGGGGCATCAAGCTGGTACAAGATGTCACAGATCGGCTTCGACGGGTTGGCTCTAGCGCTGCGGAGCAGCGAAACCCGAGTGCGAGTATCTGAGCCGGAGCAAATGGTGGGGGCCACTCTCCATTCGATCAGGTGGGTGGGTGGATTCTTAGACGGTCAAAAAATTGAGATCGCAGAGGATCTCACTGCGTTAATTGGCGGAAGAGGGTCCGGAAAATCGACGGTAATCGAGAGCGTGCGATTTGCTATCGAGAACTCTCCTATCGGCGAAGCCGCGAAAAAAGACTTCGAACAGTTTGTTGCAAATGTGCTGGGCCCGGGAGGACAAGTAATCCTGGAACTTAAGGGTTCAGGAAAAACCAGGAAAGATTATCAAGTAAAACGGACCGTAGGGGCTCCAGCTATCGTAATGGGAGCGGAAGGGGAAGAGCTTCCCCTGTCGGTAGCCGAATTGGTGGGGGACATAGATATTTTCGGGCAACACGAGCTTGCTGAGATTGCAACAGACTCCGATTACGTCACGAAATTAGTAGAGCGACGGTTCGTCGATGCCCAGACGGAGTCAAAATTCAAAGATATAAAGAACAGATTGGCCTGCAATCGAAACGATTTGCTTAGCCGGTTTGACGAACTGGGCGAAGCAGAAGAACGTGCAGGGGAACTGAGTGAATTAGAAATCAAACTTGCCCACTTTAAAGAACAGGGGCTAGAGGAGAAACTGGCAGTTAAGACCGAAATAGAAGATAGAAATGGTCTGCTCAAGCGGTTTCAAAAGTCAGGTGAAGGACTGACGCAGCATACTGAGCAACTGCAAACTTTGGTTGGTGAGTTACCTGCGATCGATGTGGAACTAGGCATTGAGAAAGACGAGTTTTTAGACAAGCTGCGAAAAGCTAAAGAAGAACTTGTCAGTACGGTGGACTCTGCCATCAGAGCGATCGACCGGAGCGTCGAGCATTTTTCCACCCGGCTTGAGTCTTTAAGAGACATGAATGATGAAGTCGCTAAGAAAGCGCAAGATGAGATGGCGCAAGCAGAACGGCAACTGGCTGAAGAAGGTGCCCAAGTTGACTCATTTAAACAAACAAAGGCGCGTATACGAGAGCTTAGTAACGCTCCTGGAGAACTCGAATCCGTTAATGCAAAAATCCTGTCGCTAAGAAGTGAGCGTCGCGAGATTCTTGCAGAATTGCAGGAGCTGGTCGAGGAACGGAGGGCGACGCTTAAGCGCGCATGTAGGGACGGCAATGAAGCTGCTGGTAATTCTATTAATCTGCGCCTAGGAAGACGGGCGTTGGCGGATAGGGTTGCGCAGGTGATGCGTACTGAGGTCGATTCGAGGAGTACTCGGATTTTTGACTATATTCGGAGAGACGACTTTGAGTTGGACACGTTCATCGAGGCTCTTAGAAGTGGGCAGAGTGCAATTGAGAAAATCGGTGTAGGTGCATCGCAAGCGAAGAAACTTGCTGCCAAAGGGGAATCTCTCGCACTCAAGCTGGAAGAACTTCCAGAATGGGATCAGGTCGATATCCGATTGCGTATAGATTCACCCGGCGTGAAGAGTGCCTATCGGGAGATGAAGCATCTTTCGAAAGGTCAACGTGCGACGACATTGTTGCTACTCTTACTCGCGCAGAAGGACGGCATTTTAGTGCTCGACCAGCCGGAGGATGACTTGGACAATCACTTCATCTATTCGGGCATAGTAAAACGTATGCGTCAACTAAAAAATAAGAGGCAGCTAGTGGTTGGCACTCATAACGCGAATATTCCGGTTCTTGGCGATGCTGAGCAGATCGTATGTCTGACGGCCGACGGCGAAAACGGAAAGGTAATTTCCGATGGCAGCGGTTCCATCGACAACCAAGCAGTCCGGGCCCACGTTGAGACCATTCTTGAGGGCGGAAAAGAGGCATTCGCAAAGCGGAGCTTCCTGTACGGGTTCTAAAATTGTGGCATCCCGTCTTTAAATGAACCGCGGCACAGCTAAACCTCAACCGGAGGTCGAATAAACAGGGGGATCAAGCAGCGGTTGAGGGTTGCCCAGGTCAACGCGTGTGACGCAAGATCGTTCGCGAGCAACCAGAGGCCGTTGGGGAAGACGAACCTCTCGTCTCGCACTCCGCCGCCACAGCCCGGCTAGTCACCGGGCGGGCGGAAATTAAGTCCCGCCTAGTCACCGGGGCAGGAGTGTGCCGAACAATCAGTGCAGAACAAGCAGTGCAACGCACAGAAGGGTCCCCACCAATGACGACAACACTGGCCGCGCCCCGCACGTGTCGGCCCACACGCAACCGCCTCACGTGGACGCTCGAAATTGAGGGGATGCCGGGCAGGGTGCGTGGGGTCGTCGAGAAGCAAATGCTCTTGCTCCCCGAAGGTGAGCCCGGCGAAATCTGGTTTACGCGCTGGCAGCGCCGGCCGGACCGTACATATTCGTGCCGGGAGCAGATTCGCGCGACCGACGCCGAGATCGAGGCGTTTACGCAGGCCATCGAGCAGCTCGCGGCAGAAGAGAATTTCGTGGCACGTATCACGGCACGCTCGTACCATGGGTTGCATGGCTAAATACCGAGTACAAAATCCGAAGACCAACGAGATCGAGAAGACTTACGAAAACATCACCTCCGATGAGCTCGAGCAGGCGCTGAGCACCGCGGACGACACGTTTAAGCAGTGGCGCGAGAAGTCCTACGAGGAGCGCGCGGAGGTGCTGCGCAAGGTCGCGAAACTTTTCGACGACAAACGCGACGAACTCGCCCGCATCATCGCCAACGAAATGGGTAAGGCGGTCGACCAGGGCGATGGCGAGGTCGACGACGTCGTCGAGATTTTCAATTACTACGCCGACAACGGCGCGAAGTTCGGCGCCGACGAGGAGATCCCGAACGAGCGTGGCGGCACATCGATTATGCGCAAGATCCCGCTCGGCGTGATCGTCGGCGTCATGCCGTGGAACTTCCCGTACTACCAGGTCGCACGTTTCGCCGCGCCCGCACTCATGGCCGGCAACGTGGTCATGGTCAAGCACGCGAATATCTGCCCGGAGTCGGCGGAGGCGATCGAGAAGATCTTCGACGAGGCCGGCGCCCCGAAGGGCCTGTACACGAACGTCTTCGCTGGTCACTCGCAGATTTCGAAGCTTATTAACGACGACCGCGTCCAGGGTGTTTCCCTCACCGGCTCCGAAGGCGCGGGCCGTTCCATCGCATCCCAGGCCGGCCAGGCGCTGAAGAAGTGCGTGCTCGAGTTGGGCGGCACCGACGCCTACATCGTGCTCGACTCCACCGACATCCCGGCCGCCGCGAAGACCGCGTGGGACAAGCGCATCGGCAACACTGGCCAGGCCTGCACCTCCAACAAGCGCATGATCGTGATGGAGGACATTTACGACGAGTTCGTCGACGAACTGGTCAAGATCGCCTCCTCCTACACCGAGGGCGACCCGCTGAACCCGGAGGAGGGCAAGTTCTACCCGATGTCCTCGCGCGACGCCGCTGAGAACCTGGTCCAGCAGCTGAAGATCGCCGTCGAGGAGGGCGCGAAGATCCACGTCGGCGGTGAGGTTACCGGCAAGGGCGCCTACTTCACCCCGGCCGTGATCACCGACATCCCGGTCGGCTCCGACTCCTACTACGAGGAGTTCTTCGGCCCTGTCGCCGAGGTGTACAAGGTTTCCTCCGAGGAAGAGGCCATCGAGGTGGCCAACGACTCCCGCTACGGCCTCGGCGGCGCCGTGATGTCCGAGGACGCCGAGCGCGCCCAGCGTGTCGCCGACAAGGTGGACACCGGCATGATCCATGTCAACATCCCGCAGGCACGCGGTGCCGAGCTGCCGTTCGGTGGCGTGAAGGCCTCCGGCCTCGGCCGCGAGTTGGGTCCGCTGGGCATGGACGAGTTCGTGAACAAGCAGCGCTTCTACATCGCCGGCTCTGATTCCGCGGTGTAGCGAGCGCCGACGCGACCCCGCCTAGTCCTCGTACGACCCGTCGCCGAAGGGATCGTGGATGCGCTCCACCAGGTCCGCCACCGAGTTCATCACGGCGGTGGGGCGGTAGGGGTAGCGGGCGATTTCGGCGTCGTCGCTAATGCCGCTGCGCACGAGCACGGTCCGCATGCCGGCTTCGAGGCCGGATTTCACGTCGGTGTCCATGCGGTCGCCGATCATGACGGTGTGCTCGGAGTGCGCGCCGATGTTGTTCAGCGCGGAGCGCATCATCACCGGGTTGGGTTTGCCCACGTAGTAGGGCTTCATGCCGGTCACTGCGGTGATCATGGAGGCGACCGACCCCGTCGCCGGCACAACACCATTTGGACCGGGGCCGGTGAGGTCCGGGTTCGTCGCGATGAAGCGCGAGCCGCCCCGAATCAGGTTCGAGGCGGTGGTGAGGGCCTCGAAGGAGTAGGTGCGGGTCTCGCCAAGCACGACGAAGTCGGGGTCGGCGTCGGTGAGAATCCAGCCGATCTCGTGCAGCGCGGTGGTCAGGCCGGCCTCGCCGATGACGTACGCGGATGCCTGCCCAGCCTGCTGCGAGAGGAACTTCGCCGTCGCGGTCGCGGACGTCCAGATCCGCTCCGGTTCGATGTCCAGGCCCATGCGTTGCAGTTTCGCGGACAGGTCGCGCGGGGTCTGCATCGAGTTGTTGGTCAGCACCATAAACGCGATGTCTTCGTCGCGTAGCGTGGAGATGAACTCCTTCGCGCCCGGGATGATCTCACCCTCTTTGTGCAGGACGCCGTCCATGTCGGTCAGGTACGAAATCATTGCTTCTCCTCCAGGTAGTCGGCGAGTTCGCCGGCGGTGGGGTGCTCGGTGAGCACGGTGTCGTCGATACGCACGCCGAACGCTTCCTCGATCCGCACCGCCATTTCGATGCGGTCGAGGGAGGTGATCGCGGTGTCGTCGAAACGCGAGCTTTGCTTGACGACGACCCCAGCAACCTCCTCAACAATCTCCGCAAGACGGGAGAACGTGTCCGCGGGCGTGTCGTCCTCGAGTTCCAGCCCGCCGAGATCCAAGCGTTGCGAAAGTTCCATACCGCCTATGATAGGCCCATGCAACGCCTCGCACTCCCGACCGCAGCCGTCGTGATCACCAGTCTCATCGCCCCCGCCGCCCACGCCGCGACGATGGCAGAGAAGTACGAGCCGCATTTCGGAACCGAAGCGAAGCACGTCTATGCGGTGAAAGGCGACGGGTACAGCACGACTGCCGAGTTCGACCTTCAAGGTGCGCCGGAAGGCACGACGTGGAAACTGACGGGGGAGACCACCGACCGCCACCTGTTCCGACTGTTCGAAGGGGAGCAGCTCGGCGCGCAGTTGAACCACAGTGGCGAGCAGGCTCCGCACCGCGGCGAAAACACCACGACGATCGACGTTCGCGTCACCTACCCGGACACTACGACCGAGCTGGTCTACCCGGAGATTTCCCTCATCCCGGACGACGCCTTCCTCTTCCGCCCCGAATACGACAACTACACCCCGGCCGACCCCGGTGAGACGGTGACCATCGAGCCGACCAACCACTGGGAGAGAATCCCGCTTCCCGACGACGCCACCTGGTCCCTCAAAGGCGGCGAGGATTTCAACGCGCGCATTGATGCGAAGACAGGCGTCATCACCGCAACCGTTCCGAAAGACAGCTACTCCGGGGCTGGCTTCGAGGTGAGAACCGATTTTGCTGACGGTTCCTTCCGCACTGCGTACACGGAGATCCGGAACACCGGGGTCGGGGTCGTCGCTAAGCAAACGCCCGCGCCTACGCCGGTGCCGGAGCCTGTGGAGCCGGCCGGGTCGACGCCGCTGCAGAAGGTGGCCCTCGTGGTCGGCACCCTCGCCGTGATCGCCGGCATCGGCGCACTCGCCATGCCGTACCTGCCGCTGTAATGCGCACCGGCACGATCGACCGCGACGGCATCGACGTCCACTACTACGACGTCGGCCCCCGCGATGCCGGCCTGACCGTCGTCTACGCGCACGGCTTCAACATCGCCGCCGAAGAGTTCAAATTGCAGGTCGCGGAGATTTCCGATGTGCGGCAAGTGCTTGTCGACGTCCGCGGCCACGGCAAAACCGGCTTCGTCGCCCCCGAACGCCTCACCGTCGATGCCGCCGCCGACGACATCGCCGCCGTCATGCGCCACTTGCGTATTAGCGACCCCATCATCACTGTCGGCCACTCCCTCGGCGGACCAATCTCGCTGTCACTGATGCGCCGACACGACTTCAACTGGGTTGGCTCAGTGCAGATTTCCTCCACCGTCGACCCATTTACCGCCCGCGGCATCCCGCGCCTTCTGGGCGGTTGGTTCGGCCATGGGCTGGAGTGGTTCGTCGATAAGCTGCCGCGTGCTGCAGAGGGAATAAGACGCCTGGTCACCGACATGATCGCGCCGATTCTCGCGCGCTGGTTCTACTTCCGGCCTGTGCCGTGGGACCTGATCAAATTCCACGCGCGGATGATCAAGGCAACGCCGCTGGCGACCTACCGCGGCTACTTCGACGACCTGAAGACGCACTCCGAGCGCGGCGCCGCGGGCATCTTATCGACGATCCCCGGCTACATCCTCGTCGGCGACCGCGACAACGTCACGCCGGTGAGCCAATCCGCCGAACTGGCCGCCATCTGGCCGGGGGCCTACTTCCAGGTGCTGCCAGATTCGGGGCACATGCCGCCTCTCGACGACCCGGATGCCGTCACCGCCGCCATTGAACGGGTCATTGCCCTGGTGCGGGGCTCCGGTCCGGGCGGTTCGGCTGGTTTCGGCGGCCGTTCCTGACACATTCCGCGTGATTTGTCAGCGTGGCGGAAAATAGTTCCACCGGATTGGGGAGGCGGTGGAACTTTCTTGGTGCGGTGATGCGGCGACCTGGGGAAACGCCTCCGGAACGTGGTCGAAACCGAAGAAAGTTCCCGGGCCGGGAACTTTTTGGCGGGGGAAGGGCGCACAGGAGAGCAGGCCCCAGAAACGCCGAAGCCCCGGCCGGGGAGGCCGGGGCGAAGGGTCGTCGAGAAGCGAAGTGCTACTCTGCGGCGTTCTCCGGACCCTCGTCGTCGGTGTCCAGGTTCGGCTGGGCAGCGGCCGGGTCGTCGAGCTTCAGGTCCTTAGCGGCCTGGGCTGCGACGGAGCGGTCGATCTTGCCCTCCTTGGCCAGCGCCAGCAGGGCGGCGACGGCCATGGACTCGGCGTCGATGTTGAAGAAGCGGCGGGCGGCCTCGCGGGTGTCGGCGAAACCGAAGCCGTCGGCACCGAGGACCACGTACTGGCCCGGGACGTAGGCGCGGATCTGCTCCTGCAGGTCCGAAGCGTAATCGGAGGTCGCGATGTACGGACCCTCGGTCTGCTTCAGCTGCTTGGTGGCAAATGCTTCCTCAACCTCGGCGTCTGGGTTGAGCAGCTGCTCGTTGGCCTTGCGCTGACCCTCGCGGGCGAGCTCCGTCCAGGAGGTCACGGAGTAGATTGCAGCGCCGACGTTGTACTTCTCCTGCAGGATCTTCTGCGCGACCAGCGCCTGCTGCATGCCAACACCGGAAGCCAGGAGGGAGACCTTGTTGTCCAAGTCCTCGCCCTTGTCGTAGAGGTAGATGCCCTTGTGCAGGCCCTCCACGTCCAGGTTCTCCGGGCGTGCCGGCTGGTGGTGCGGCTGGTTGTAGACGGTGATGTAGTACATCACATTCTCGTCCTTGCCGGCGCCGTTGCCGTACATGCGCTCGATGCCCTTGGAGATGATGTACGGCATCTCGTA
>ERZ1029884.85-NODE-85-length-19802-cov-19.796526_pt1 | contig 19802 bp, 16 predicted proteins | sample MGYA00519233_ERZ1029884 | MGnify/ENA primary metagenome ERZ1029884 (study PRJEB33666, sample SAMEA4610931) | skin metagenome | biome: Human-associated habitat; feature: Malodor aspect; material: skin | place: Philippines | collected 2015-08 ...
CTCCGACGTAACCGAGGATTACCGCGCCGACCGCGCTGATCGTCATCAGCAAACCGATGCCGAGCTTGCGCTTCGTGAAGAGGTTGCGGATCGCTCCGGGCGCGAACGTGTACGCGCCAAACAGCAGGCCGGCCCAGAACAGTACCGTCGCGGGATTCTCCAACCCGGACCACTCCAGCGCCAGGCCAGTGAAGAGGGCTATGCCGGAGAAGATCGGTAGCAGCAGCTCCGGATCCTTCCACCACGGCCGATCGAGCTCTTCGATCTCCGTGGCCGGCTCGTGTTCGCAGCCACACGCCGAACTCATACGTCCGCTCCTTCCTCGCAGCAGCCGGGCACCGAGCACCCAGGGTCGATGCACTGGGCGTTTTCGTCGACAGCCAGCGTCGCGTCGACCAGCGCGGTGAGCGCAGCCGCGAGGTGCGGATCAGAGATCTCGTAGCGGGTTTTGCGGCCTTCCGGCTCGGCGACGACAATGCCGCAGTCGCGCAGGCAGGTGAGGTGGTTTGAGACGTTTGAGCGGGTCAGGTCCAGGTCGCGCGAGAGCTCGGCCGGGTAGCTCGGCCCGTCAAGTAGGGTCATCAGGATTCGGGAGCGCGTCGGATCGGCCATGGCGCGTCCGAGCCGGTTCATGACGTCCAGGCGCGAAGCAATAGTCAGCATGCGCTGAACTGTACAGTGCTGACTGAACTGACGCAAGGTGCGAGGAGTCTGCCACTACCTCCGCCCCTGCTACGCCATCTCGCAGGCTCCTCTACGATGTGTTTGGTAAATGACACATATTTGAAGGGATGTCGATGGCAACCTCGACAGCGCCGCGCAAGGCGTACACCGACGAACAAGGCATCGAGCGCGCCTCGAAGCAGCAGAAGGACGGCCTCGAGGCGAAGGTTGAGGAGAAATCCCACGCCGCGGGGCATCTCCTGCGGATGAACGACCGTTTCGGCACTGAGGGCGGCAATCAGATGGCTGCTGGTATCACCTATTTCTCGGTGCTGGCAATCTTCCCGCTGCTGATGCTGCTTTTCGCGGCACTCGGTTTCTTCCTGAACGCGCGTCCGGACCTTATTCAGGAGATTGAGGATCAGATCACCGCGTCCGTCGACGGAGACCTCGGCGAGATGCTCAACGAGCTGGTCAACAAGGCGATCGACCAGCGCGGCGCCGTCGCCGGTGTCGGTTTGCTGACTACGCTGTGGTCCGGCCTGAACTGGATGAACCACCTGCGCGTCGGCGTATCCGCGATGTGGAAGGTGGACGCTAACGACGGCGGCAATTTTGTCACCAAGAAGATCGCCGACCTTTTGGGCCTGATCGTGCTGATTGTGTTGTTCATCGTCGCCGCCGGCGTGACCGCGATCGGCGTGTCCAGCTGGACCAGTACCCTGATGGAGCGCCTCGGCATCGGCGATTTCCCGGGCGCGCGCCTCGTGGTGTGGGTCGTCGGCTTCCTCGTCAGCGTGTTGGCCAGCTTCCTGGTCATGCTGTGGGTGAACATGTACATGCCGCGCACCAAAGTGCCGGTGAAGTCGGGCTTGAAGGGCGCGCTGCTCGGCGCGGTCATCTTCGCCATCCTCCAGCAGTTTGCGGGTCTGGTCATTTCGTCGGCCACGGGCAATCCGGCGGGCGCGGTCTTCGGCCCGATCATCACCTTGATGGTCGTGCTTTACCTCATTTGGCGTGTGGTGCTCTACGTCGCAGCGTGGACCGCGACGACCGACGAGTCGCTGGCCCTGGCCCCGGCCGAGGTACCGGAGCCAGCCGTGATCAACGTGCGCGCGGGCGCGACCCGTGGCGGCGACAACCACGGGGCCGCGAAGACCGTCGGGGTCGGCGCCGCGCTCGGAGCTATCGGTGCTGGCGTCGCTTCTTTGCTGACGCGAGACTAAGCACCGTCGCCAGCACGGCAATGGCGAGCACGCCCGCCACAATCGCGTAGGACCACCAGCGGTTCCAGGCCGCCCCAGCCTCCTGCCCGGCATCGTCGCCAGGTGCGGGGGAGGGGGCGGCCGCTGTCGTTTCCGGGTCGTTTGTTTCCGCGGGCGCGAGCTTTGCGACGGAACCGCTCACCCCGTACGCCTCATGCAGCAGCATCTGCGCCTGCTCCCATGCGCGGTGATCGTTGTTGATGGTGGTGTCCAGCACCACCGCGACCAAACGGCGGCCCTCGTGGTTCACCGCGCCGACGAAGGTGTGGTTCGCATCGTCGGTGTAGCCGGTCTTGCCACCGATGCCGTCGGGGTCGTTCAAGTAGAGCTTGTTGTCGTTCCACAGCTCAAACGACGGCAGGTCGCCGAAGCCGGGAAACTCGTAGGACTCGGTGTCCACCATCTCGGCAAAAGTGGGGTTTTCAAACGCTGCCCGGTACGCCAAGCCCATGTCCCAGGCGGAGGTGGACATGCCGGCGCTGTCCAAGCCGGAATAGGAGGTGGCGCGGGTGTCGGTCATGCCGAGGGTCTTGGCCATCTCGTTGATTTTTAACAGCGTCATCTCGTCGCCGCCGAGCGCCTGGGCGAGTGCGTGGGCGCAGTCGTTACCCGACGACAACAGCAGGCCGTAGAGCAGATCCTCGACGGTGTAGTCGCCGCCTTCACCAATGCCGGCGGCGGAACCTTCTTGACCGGCGGACTCGGCGGAGACGGCCACCTTCTGATCCAACGGCAGCTCGTCGATTACGGTCAGCGCCAGCAGCACTTTGATAATCGAGGCTGGGCGGTAACGCCCGTGCGGGTCCTTCATGGCCACCACGTCGCCGGAATCAAGGTCGGCGACCAGCCATGCGGAGGCGAGCACATCGTCCGGGACTTCATAGCCGTCGGCGGCGCTGACCCCGCACGGACCGTCGTAGGTCACCGGCAGCGCATCCGGAGTGCTCGCTGCGCGTTCCGAGGTGGACACCGGCTCCGGCGGCCAGGTCGCCTGCGGGCAATTGTCGGTGTCCGGCGCGGCGTCGCGCGCCGGCGGGACCCAGTTGCCGGCGTCGTCGAAATACCCGGTGGTGAGTGTGGCGGCTTCGGTCGGAGTGTCGGTTGGGGTGTCGGCCTCTTGGGCGTTCGTCGGCACGCACATGCTCAAGCTCACGCAGGCGGCTGGCACGGCGATCCATGCGCGTTTCATTAGTTCTGCGCATCCTTCTCGTTGTAGCGGGTGACGAGGCGCTCGATGAGCTCGTCGGTGAGTTTTTCGTCGGAAAGAATGATATCCAGCATGTCCGCGTGCATCGCTTCGGTCTCCTCCGGATCCGGCTCAGCCTGGTCCTCGTAGGAGTCGCCGGTGATGTCCATGCCGATGCCTTCGAACAACCCCTCGTCCTCTGCTGGGGTGTCGATGCCGGCGGCTTCCGCGACCATCTCGGCGTTGATGGCGGGGAACTGGGTGGTGAACTCGGTAAGGAAATCGTCCGCGTCGCTCATAGCCTCGGCCGGGCGCTTGCCCTTGCGGATCTCCGCCTCGATACGGCGCTGCAGCGCCTTTTCCATCTGGCGGTGGCGCCACGAGCGCACCCGCGTCGGCTCCAGGCCGCGGGCGACGGCGCGCGACTTGTGCTCCGCCTTCTTGGCCAGGCTGGCCACCTGGGTCGCCGTGGCGTTCACAGTGGTGTTGACCGGCGCAAACTCGGAGTCCGTAGAGATGCGCCAGTTGCCCCAGTAGCCGAAAAGGAACAGCACGAAACTGACCACCGGGCCGAGGATCATCGCCAGCGCCAGATACCCGGTGGCGTTGCCGATCAGCGTGATCACCGCGCACGCCACCGCCGGAATGACGGTGGGTTGGTTGCCGCCGAAGACACTGGGCTCGCGGCCGGTGACCACGTCACGAATCATGCCGCCGCCGGTGGCGGTGAACACGCCCATCATGATCGTGGGCAAGATCGGGAGCCCGTACTGGATCGCCTTCGACGCGCCGGTGGACGCCCACAGCGCGGAGACCAGCGCGTCGCCGTGGGATTGCATGAACTCCCACGCGCGACCTTTGAAGTAGGTGAACCGGGCGATCAGCGCGCCGGTAAAGGCCAGAATGAGGTATTCCGGCTGGCTCATCGCGGCGACGGTGCCCTGGTTGATCAGCACGTCGCGAAGCATGCCGCCGCCGAGGGCGGAAAGCATCGCGATGAAGAAGAACCCCACGATGTCGTAGCCGAGCTGGCGTGCCATGGTGCCGCCGATCACCCCCATGAGCAACACGCCCGAGATATCCATCCAGTGATAGATGGAGCTGATGAGGGGATCGACTTGGTCCACTGCCATAGCCGGTCATTTTAAAGGTGGCATGTTTAAAGGGCATGTCGGGGCTGTGTATCCCCTGACATGCCCCTTGCGGCGTCGCGGTTTTAGAACTTGGAGAAGCGCTTGATCAGCTGCTGTTCCATTTCCGTCCACGCCTCGGCCTTATCGTTAAACGGCGCTGACGGCACATAGCCAGCCGCGCGGGTGGAGCCGAGCATGTACGCCAGGTAGTCCTGCATGCGCGGGTTGGCCAGAAGCAGAGAGTTCAGCGAATCGTCCTTGGCCCAGTCGGCGGCGTCGGCAAGCAACTCGTAGGCCTTGCCCATCTGCTTCGTGTCCACCGCGTCGGTGCCCTTCGCGATGTCCGCGGCGATGCCGTTGAACGAGTAGGAGTTATCCGGGTGGACCTCCACCTTCAGCTCGCCCGCGTTCGCGGCGTTGAGCACGTCCTCCCACGTGGACACGCCCGCAAGATCGTGGTCGTCGTTTTCCAGGATCCAGCGGCCGAGATGCTTCGTGGACGGGAAGGTGAAAATCTCGCCGTACTTGCCCAAAAACACCGGCGCGCCGTTCAAGTAGGTGCGCAGCGTGTACACGCTCTGCCCCTGGATGGACACCTTCACCGGGTCGATGCCGGCGCGGCCCCACACGGAGGAGTCGTACGGATCTTCCTCGGCGGCGCGGGCTTCCTCCTCAGCGCGGCGCTGCTCGTCGGCAGCCGCGCGCGACTCCTTGGCAGCCTCGATCGAGGTGGCCGCTGCCGCGACTTCTTCGGCGTTGAGCTCTTGGCTATCGACGACACGCACCGCCTCGTCGAGCGAGCGCACCACCTGCTCCCAGTTGCTCAGCACAACGCGGCCCACGCCGGACCACTCCGACATGCCGTTCTCGCCCGCGTAGTGGTCGGATCCGCGCGAGACGTTGCCCAAGATGGAGTGGGAGGCGAAGAAGATCTGGGCCTGCTCGGCGTTGGCGACGTCGGCAAGCGAGCGCGAAATCTGGAACACCCGCGACAGGTGCGAGACGTTGTCGTGGCTCGGCCGGCCGGCGAGGAAGTCCGGGGCGCCGATGATGTCGTAGTACTGCTTGTCGCTCGGCAGCACTCGGTCGTCGCCCTGGGAGTTGAACGCGTCCCACTTCGGGTGGTCAACCAAGTCGTGCGAGCGGGTCGTGTTGATGTAGGCGAGCAGCTCCTCCGGCGAGTTGAACACCAGCACATGCTGGTCGTCGCCGAGGAACGCCTGCCATTCGGCGCCCTTCTCCTTCCAGGTGGGAGCCCAGAGGGTGTAAAAGTCGCCGTCGGTCAGCGAAATCTTGACGGGGAGGATTGCGCGCGTAGTCATGGTGGCAAATATTAGCCGGTCGGCCTCCAGAACCCGTGGAAGGTCATGCCGATGTTCTCAGTGCGGACCGGGTTCATCTGCACCGGGTCGCCCGCTTCGATCATCATGCCGTCGCCGGCGTACATCGCCGCATGGCCGGACCACAAGACCAGATCGCCCGGCTGCAACTCCTCGTAGGAGACCTGCCGGCCCACCGTCTGGTCGGCGGCAACGCGGGGGATGTCCAAGCCCGCCTGCTGGTAGGCCCAGGACGTCAGCCCGGAACAATCGAAGCCACCCGGGGCCGCGCCGCCCCACACGTACGGGGTGCCGAGCTGGCTCTTCGCCGCTTCTACCGCTGCCGCGCCTATCGAGGACCCCTCAGACGCCGGTGCAGGCGCCGGCATCGGCGTCGGCTCGGGCGGGGGAGCGGCGACCGGTGCCACCTCCGGCGGCGCAGGCGCGGGCACCGTCGCGGCGGGAGTCGGCGCTGGCGGCAGTGCTGCCGCCACCACCTTTTGTGCCGGGGCGGGCAGTGTGGCGGCGAAGCGCTGCAGTTCCTGTGTCGCCGCGTCGCCGAGGGCACCCGGTCCCGGCATCACCCGGGCGGTGGCTGCGGCGGTGGCCTCGTTCAACCTCGCAGCGAGCGTGCCCAGGTCCTCCTCCAATTGCTGGAGGACACCGAGCGCGTCGTTGAGCGCCATCGACGCCAATCCGGCGACGTACGCTCCCGCGCCGAGCGGGCCGGCCGGTGAAGCCGCGATCACCGGCGCGGCAGCGGCGTTGCGTATGAGACCGGTGGCGATGGCGATCAGCTCCGTGGCGCTTGCTCCGGCACACACGGATCCGCGCAACACGGCGTCGGAGATGTCCGCGCGGTAGCCCGCCAGGTCTGACGCGGCGCGCAGCCGAGTTTCGCCGGAGGCGTTTGCCACCTTGGCCAGGGGGCCGAAGTCTTTGAAGTCCGGCATCCGGTAGCCCGGCAGGGTGGGGAAGACGATGTCCGCCATGGCGAAGATTTTCGCGGCCGTCATGTGCACGTCCAGCGAGTAGTCAAGGTGGCGGTTTCCAGAAAGTCCCGGCGCGCCGGCGATGTTGGAGGCCAACGTGCTCAGTTTCATAGTGTTGCCCCCAGCTCACGGCAGGTGCACGCGTCGACGGCAGAGGCGGCGTCCACGGTTAAGTCCATCGCAGCGGCGATGCGCCTGGCCTCGGCACGCAGGGCGTCGGCGTCGGTATTCGCCTTCGCCACGGCCGAGGCGACCGCGGTGCGGAAGTCGGTGAGTGGCCAGATGTCGGGCACGGGGACGTCGTCAAGCAATTGCAGCGCTGCGGCGTCGGCGCGCAGGGAATCGGTCATGGAGTTTACGGATGCGGAATCAATGTCGAGAACAGTCATGGCTTTTAGACGCGCAAAACTTCACCCCGGTTCCCTCGCACCGCGAAAAGTTCGGTGAATTAGCATGGTCGGCATGGACATCACGGTTGTAAACCACCCGCTGGCTGCTTCGCGGCTGACCATCATGCGCGACGCGCGCAGCAACAACTCGGCGTTCCGGGCCGCGCTCGCGGATCTGGGTGCCATGCTGATCTACGAGGCGGCCCGCGATCTGGAAGTGGAAGAGTTCGACACCGAAACGCCCGTGGCCACCGCACGCGGCAACCGTTTGGCCACCCCGCCGATCATCGTGCCAATCATCCGCGCGGGCCTGGGCATGATCGACCCGGCGCTATCCATGATCCCGGACGCTCAGGTTGGCTTCATCGGGCTTGCCCGCGACGAAGAAACGCACGAACCGGTGCCGTACCTCGAGGCGCTTCCTGACGACCTGTCCGGGCAGCCCGTCTTCCTCGTCGACCCGATGCTCGCCACCGGCGGTTCGCTCATCCACGCCATCGACCTGCTGGTGGGACGCGGCGCGGACGACATCACCTGCGTGTGCATGGTCAGCGCTCAGCCGGGCGTCGACGCGCTCGAGACCCACGGTGGTCCGGTGCGCCTGGTCACCGCCACGATCGACCCGTCACTGAACGAAGACGCCTACATCGTCCCGGGCTTGGGCGACGCCGGCGACCGCCTGTACGGCCCCCGCAACATCGACTTCTAAAAGGCTTATCCGTGGCGCGCGCCCAGCCCCTGCGCTAGATTGAATCGCGCACAGACGCACATAGCTGGGGGAGCTGTCATGGGGGATCTGTTACCGGAAACGCATTGGGCGAGTTATGCCCTCGGGCTTGGCGAGCGCGTCCGCGCCATCCGGCTGATGCGGGGCTTAAGCCAGCTCAGGTTGGCGGAGCTAGCCGGGGTGTCGCGCTCGCTGATCTCCAACATCGAGCGCAACGACTACAACGCCCGCGCCGCCGACCCGACGCTAAGCACCCTCTATCGCCTGGCCAGGGCGTTGCAGGTCCCGCCTGCGACGCTGCTGCCCGGGGCGGGCGAGGCGGTCGTGCCGCGCTACCGGCTGCGCGGAGCGGTCGCCTCGTTGGAGCCGATCGCGTTTTCCTGGCCGAGCGAGCCGGAAGACACCGCGCGCTTCGAACAGGCGTATCTGCAGCACGGCGCTCCGGGCGGGAACCCGCGGTTCGAACCTGCTGAGTAGACAGTACTGTCCACCGGCGTACACTCTTGCCAATACGACTCTGCGAGGACTTGGGAGGATGCGTGGATAACGCCGGAATCGGTGCGGCCGTCGAGGCTTGGTTTGAGCAAAACCAGGACAGCGTCGTCCAGTGGCGCCGCCACCTCCACTCCCACCCGGAACTGTCCAACGAAGAGGTCGAGACCACCGAGTACTTGGTGGGCATCCTTGAAGACCACGGCCTCCACCCGGTGCGGTTCCCCGGCACCGGCCTGTATGTGGACCTGGGCCCGGCCGAAGGCAAGCGACTGGCGTTTCGCGCAGACATCGACGCGCTGCGCGTGCCGGAGCAGACCGGGTTGCCGTTCGCGTCCGCCAACCCCGGTGTGTCGCATTCGTGCGGCCACGATATCCACACCACGGTGGCGTTGGGGCTTGCGTGCGCTTTATCGACGATCAACCTCGACTACCCCGTGCGCATCATCTTCCAACCCGCCGAGGAAGTTATGGGCGGCGGCGCACTCGACGTGGTCAAGTGGGGCGGGCTCGAGGACGTTGCGGCGATTTACGCGGTGCACGCCGAGCCGCACATCCGCGTCGGAGAGGTCGGCGTGCGCGCCGGCGCGATCACCTCGGCGTCGGATGTAATCCGCATCGAGATCCAAGGCCCCGGCGGGCACACCTCGCGCCCGCAGTTGACGGCCGATGTGGTCTACGCCATGGGCGCGCTAATCACGCAACTGCCGGCGCTTCTGTCGCGCCGGGTGGATCCGCGCACCGGCACTGTGCTCGTCTTCGGCCACGCCCAGTCCGGCGACGCCGCGAACGCGATCCCGAAGTTGGGCCTGCTCGAGGGCACGGTGCGCACTGCGGACATCACCACGTGGCGCGAGATCGAGGACCTGCTCACCGACCTCATCGACCTCGTCGTGGCCCCCACCGGGTGCACGTACCACCTCGACTACATCCGCGGCGTTCCGCCTGTGCTTAACGACGACGCCGCCACCGCCTTGGCCATCCGCGCCGCCCGCGCAATCGACCCGCACAGCGTGGTCTCGGCGCCGCAGTCGTCCGGCGGCGAAGATTTCTCGTGGTACCTCGAGCACGTCCCGGGGGCGATGATGCGCCTCGGCGCGTGGAGCGGCCAGGGTGACCCGCAGGACCTGCACCAGGGCAACCTCAACGTCGACGAGCGCGCGATCGGCGTCGGCGTCAAGCTATTCGGCTCGATTGTGGAGCACTACTTCCGGGTGGCTGCGGAGTGAGCCGATTTGGTTAGACTGTGACGCAGTTTGGTCCGTCACACAGCAACCATTGAGGAGAGCCGTTTTGTCCAAGAAGATCGTCATCATGGGTGGAGGCCCCGGCGGGTACGAGGCCGCGCTGCTCGCGTCGAAGCACGGGGCGGACATCACACTGGTGGAGGATCACGGTGCGGGCGGTTCTGCGATTCGCAAGGACGTGGTGCCGTCGAAAAGCTTCATCGCGGGCGCGAACATTAAGACTGACCTGCGACGCGCGGACGACATGGGGCTCAACCACGCGCTTGGCGACGCGAAATTGTCACTCATGGCGCTCAACGAGCGCGTCAAGCAGTTGGCGGGCAAGCAGTCCGACGACATCCGCGACCAGCTCGAGCGCAACGGGGTGCGCCTGGTCAACGGCCGGGCGCGCTTTGCCACGACACAGGTGGGACACACCACCCACGACATCGAAGTGGTCACCGTGGACGGTGAGACGGAGCAGATCACCTGCGACATGGTGCTTGTGTGCACCGGTGCGAGCCCGCGCGTGCTCAAGGGGGCGGAGCCGGACGGCGAGCGCATCCTCAACTGGCGCCAGATGTACGACCTTACGGAGCTGCCGAGCCACCTCATTGTTGTCGGCTCGGGTGTCACGGGTGCGGAGTTCGTCTCGGCGTTCGCGGAGCTCGGGGTGAAGGTGACCATGGTCGCCTCCCGCGACCGCATCCTGCCGCACGACGACGCCGACGCCGCCGACGTGCTCGAGGACGTGCTCGCCGACCGCGGCGTGCAGCTGGAAAAGGACGCGCGCGTCGAGCGTGTGGAAAACACCGGCGACGGCGTCATCGTTTACACCACCGACGGCCGCGAGATCGAAGGCTCGCACGTAATGATGTCCATCGGTTCCGTTCCGAACACCGCGGACCTCAACCTGGACGCGGCCGGCATTGAGACCACGCCGTCCGGCCACATCCACGTCGACCGCGTTTCGCGCACCAACGTCGCGGGCGTCTACGCCGCCGGTGACTGCACCGACTTGGTGCCGCTGGCGTCGGTGGCGGCGCAGCAGGGACGCACCGCCGTGGACCACGCGCTTGGCGACGGCGTCACCCCGATCCGCCTGAAAACCGTGGGCAACGCCGTGTTCACCCGCCCGGAAATCGCCGCGGTGGGCGTGACGGAGCAGCAGATCCGCGATGGCGAGGTCGACGCGGACATCTACAAGCTGCCCTTGGCGACGAACCCGCGCGCGAAGATGCGCTCGCTGCAGTACGGCTTTGTCAAGATCTTCGCCCGTAAGGGCTCCGGCCAGGTCATGGGCGGCGTGATCGTCGCGCCGACTGCCTCTGAGCTGATCTTGTCGCTGACCATTGCGGTGACGAACAACCTCACCGTCAGCCAGCTGGCCAACTCGATGGCGGTCTACCCGTCGCTGTCCGGCTCGATTACGGAGGCGGCGCGCCGCTTGATCAGCAGCTCGGATCTGGACTAGCGCGCGGAGAAGTTCACCCCCGAAACGCGGGTCGTCGCTAAGCGGTGCCCGCGTTTTTCTACCCCCGCCCAAGGGGGAGGCAGGCCGAAGTGACGTATGAAAATAGGCCTATAAAAGTGTGACCTGTACTAAGCTACCCGTTGCTGTATGACCGCCATCTTTCCTTGAGGAAAGGAATCACATGAACCCGGATAACCTCCCGCTGAACGACCTGCCGTCGTTCAAGAAAATCCTGGTAGCCAACCGAGGCGAGATCGCCGTGCGTGCTTTCCGCGCCGCCTTCGAAACTGGTGCCAAGACTGTCGCGGTCTTCCCGCGCGAGGACCGCAACTCGTTCCACCGTCCGTTCGCGGACGAGGCCGTGCAGATCGGTGTCGAAGGCCAGCCGGTGAAGTCCTACCTGGACATCGACGAGATCATTCGCGCAGCCAAGGAGACCGGCGCCGATGCGATCTACCCGGGCTACGGGTTCCTCTCTGAGCGCGCCGATCTCGCCCGCGCCTGCCGCGACAACGGCATCAAGTTCATCGGCCCTTCGCCCGAGACGCTGGACCTCACCGGTGACAAGTCGGCCGCCGTCCAGGCCGCCGAGCGTGCCGGCCTGCCGGTGCTGAAGGACTCCGAGCCGTCGTCCGACCCGAAGGAACTGGCGGAATTTGCCAAGGAATTCGAGTTCCCGGTGTTCGTCAAGGCTGTCGCTGGTGGTGGCGGCCGGGGCATGCGCTTCATTGAGAAGCCGGAGGACGTCGAGCGTCTCGCCGCGGAGGCCTCCCGCGAGGCTGAGGCAGCCTTCGGCGACCCGAACGTCTACGTCGAGCGCGCTGTGATCCGCCCGCAGCACATCGAGGTGCAGGTCATGGCCGACTCCTACGGCAACGTGGTGCACCTGTTCGAGCGCGACTGCTCCGTGCAGCGCCGCCACCAGAAGGTCGTGGAGATCGCCCCGGCCCAGCACATCACGGAAGAGCAGCGCCAGCGCATCTGCGCCGACGCCGTGGCCTTCTGTAAGGAGATCAACTACGAGGGCGCGGGCACTGTCGAGTTCCTTGTCGACGAAGCCGGTAACCACGTCTTCATCGAGATGAACCCGCGCGTGCAGGTGGAGCACACGGTGACCGAGGAGGTCACCGGTGTCGACATCGTGAAGAACCAGATGTACATCGCCGCCGGTGCGAAGCTGGAGGACATTCACCTCACCCAGGACCTCATCGAGGTCAACGGCGCGGCCCTGCAGTGCCGCATCACCACCGAGGACCCGGCGAACGGTTTCCGCCCGGACTCCGGCGTGGTCACCGGCTACCGCTCGCCGGGCGGCGCGGGCGTGCGTCTCGACGGCTCCGTGGCCGTCGGCACCACGATTACCCCTAACTTCGACTCGCTGCTGGTGAAGATGACCTGCCGCGGCCGCAACTTCCAGGTCGCGGTCGACCGTGCCCTGCGCGCGCTGAACGAGTTTTCCATTACCGGCCTGTCCACCAACATCGGCTACCTGCGCGCCCTGCTTTCCGAGCCGGAGTTCCGCAACGACCGCATCAACACCGGTTTCATCGCGGATCACCCGCACCTGCTCGAGGCGCCCGCCGCTCCCGACGACGCCGGCAAGATCCTCGACTACCTCGCCTCCGTGACGGTCAACCAGCCGAACGGCGCGCGTCCGACGAACATCCAGCCGTCGAAGAAGCTGCCCGAGTTCAACTACGGCGATCTGCCGCGCGGCTCCCGCGACGACCTGCTCGAGCTCGGCCCGAAGAAGTGGGCCGAGAAGCTGCGCAATCAGACCGCGCTCGGCGTCACCGAGACCACGTTCCGCGACGCCCACCAGTCGCTGTTGGCCACCCGCGTGCGCACCAACACGCTCGTCGCCGCTGCGAAGCACGTCGGCCACCTCACCCCGGAGCTGACCTCCGTGGAGGCCTGGGGCGGCGCAACCTTCGACGTGGGCATGCGCTTCCTGCACGAGTCGCCGTGGATGCGTCTCGACGAACTGCGCGAGGCGATGCCGAACGTGAACATCCAGATGCTGCTGCGCGGCCGCAACACCGTCGGCTACACCCCGTACCCGGACTCGGTGACCCACGCCTTCGTCCAGGAGGCAGCAACCTCCGGCATCGACATCTTCCGTATCTTCGACGCGCTCAACGACGTCTCCCAGATGCGCCCGGCCATCGACGCCGTGCTGGAGACCAACACCACCGTCGCCGAGGTGGCGATGGCCTACTCCGGCAACCTCCTGGACCCGAACGAGGACCTGTACACGCTGGACTACTACCTCAACCTCGCCGAGGAGATTGTCAACGCCGGCGCCCACGTGCTGGCGATCAAGGACATGGCGGGCCTGATGCGTCCGGCGGCAGCGGCGAAGCTGGTGTCGTCGCTACGCGAGCGCTTCGACCTGCCGGTCCACGTCCACACCCACGACACCGCCGGCGGCCAGCTGGCGACCTACCTCGCCGCCGCGAACGCAGGTGCCGACGTGGTCGACGTGGCGTCTGCGCCGCTGGCCGGCACCACCTCGCAGCCGTCCATGTCCGCGCTCGTGGCCGCGTTCGCCAACACCGAGCGCGACACCGGCATCGACCTGCAGGCCGTGTTCGACATGGAGCCGTACTGGGAGGCCGTGCGCCAGGTCTACGCCCCGTTCGAGTCCGGCATCCCGGGCCCGACCGGCCGCGTGTACAAGCACGAAATCCCGGGCGGGCAGCTCTCCAACCTGCGTACGCAAGCGAAGGCACTGGGCCTGGAAGACCGCTTCGAGCTCATCGAGGACTACTACGCCGGCGTGAACGAGATCCTCGGCCGCCCGACGAAGGTCACCCCGTCCTCCAAGGTCGTCGGCGACCTCGCCCTCCAGCTTGTCGGCCAGGGTGTCAGCCCGCAGGAGTTCGCCGAGAACCCGCGCAAGTACGACATCCCGGAATCCGTCATCGGCTTCCTGCAAGGTGAGCTGGGTACGCCTCCGGGCGGCTGGCCGCTGCTGCGCGACAAGGCGCTGCAGAACCGTTCCGAGGTCGACCACACCGTGCAGGTGCCCGACGAGCTCAAGCCGGATCTCGAGTCGACCGACCACTACACCCGCCGCGCCGCGCTGGACCAGCTGCTGTTCCCGAAGCAGTACGCCGAGTACCAGGAGCACCTGCGCACCTACGGCGTCACCGACCAGCTGGGCGACAAGGCGTTCTTCTACGGCCTGGAAGAGGGCGTGGAGACCATGGTCTGGTACGGCGAGATCGACGAGAACCGCCCGCCGCTGGTGGTCAGCCTCGACGCCGTCGGCGAGCCGGACGGGAAGGGCATGCGCCAGGTCATTCTGACCGTCAACGGCCAGGTCCGCCCGGTCACCGTCCGCGACGAGAACGTCGAGTCCACCGTCGCTGAGGTGGAGAAGGCCGATCCGTCCAACCCGGGCCACGTCGCAGCGCCGTTCGCCGGTGCCGTGACCGTCACGGTCAAGGAGGGCGACGAGGTTGCCGAAGGCGACCCGGTGGCGTCCATCGAGGCCATGAAGATGGAGGCCGCGATCTCCGCGCCGAAGGCCGGCGTGATCGAGCGCGTCGCCATGACCAAGCCGACCAAGGTGGAAGGCGGCGACCTCGTGGTGGTGATCGCCTAGGCGGTTTCGCCTAGGCGGGTTCGCCTAAGCGGTGAAGTCATCGACGTCGACGGCCATGACATTGTCGTGGCCGTCGACGTTTTTGAATCCGAACGACTCGTAGCGGTGGCGTGCGCGGTCGTTGTTCGGGTCCACCCACAGCGCCACCTTCGGCGCACCCTGCTGCTTGGCCAGCTCGACGGCAGCCGTGAGCAGTTTCACCGCCAGTTTGTTGCCCGCGTAGCGGTTTTCCACGGCGATTGCGATCTCGGGGATGTCGTCGCCAAGCTTCGCGTGCCCGTCGTCGTCAGCACCCCAGTAGCGCAGCCACACACCGCCGGCCGGCACGTCGTACTGGTCGAACGCGACGATGCCCGAATCCTTCTTCGGATCCCACTGGCCGACGTACGTTTCGGCGCCGGCCAGTTCATCGTCGCCAATCTCGCCGTGCTCGTCGCCGAAGACGTCGGCAAGGAAGTTCAGGCGGCGCAGGTATGTGCGGTCGGACTCTGTCGCCTCGCGCAGAACAAATTCAGGTGTGTAATCCATGCACATAAGGTTAATCTGCTTTTATGCTCCGCCGCATTTGCGTATCGACGACCACCGCAACCGCCCTCATCCTGACACCCATCGCCACTGCCACCCCGGCAGGCCCGGTGCGCGTTGAGCAGGGCGCGAAGGTCTACTTCGCCGATCACGGGTACTGCACCATCGGCTTCAACGATCCGGTGCAGCGGATCAGTTACACCGCCGGCCACTGCGGCGGCGACGGTACCCGCGCCACCATCACCGTCGACGGCTCCAGCGTTTCCGGCACCTTCTATCCGTCCTCGGAATTCGGGGCTTCGGCCACCGGCAACGACTGGGGCGCCATCCGCTGGGACGACGGTGTCCAACTGGGCGCGAACACCGTCACCGGTGAGGCCGTTGCCGACATCGCCTCGCTGACCCCGGAGGACGACCTCTGCGTTCTCACCGGCGGAAAACCCCTGTGTGCGCCGTTTGCCGGCCGGCTGAAAAACAACATCTACTGGCAGGCCCCCGTCGGCGTGCGCGGCGACTCCGGCGGGCCCGTGTGGGCGCCCGACAAAGGCTTCGTGGCGGTCTACTCCGGCGCGAGCACCATCTACAACGACTCCGGCGACACCGCCATGCTCAACCGGGCGTCGAAGCCGATCAACGGGCCCGGTGTGACCGAGCAGGACGAGTTGAACTTCATCAGCGCCATCAAGCCCATCGGCGGGCCTGTCACCCACGAGGCCGTGCAGCCGGGGGAGGGGCCGTCGCTGAGCACGCCCGATGTCATCGCCGTGGTGCTGGTCGTGGTGGCAGTGATCGCGGGGCTGGCGCCGTTCGCCGCCCAGTACGCCCGGTCGGCGGGGTGGTTCTGACATTTTCCGCCGGAGTCTGTCAGAGCGGCCCTAAAACGCCAGGACACTGACATTTTCCGGCGGGAAGTGTCAACGGCGAGGCAAAAAGTTCCCGCCAAGTGGGCGTGGACGGGAACTTTTTGGAAGCCAATTCGCAGCGACCTGGGGAAATAGAGCGAATTGTGCCCCGAAAACTGAAGAAAGTTCCCGGGCGGGGAACTTTTTCGTGGCGGGGCGGGCGACGGGGGCCTACTTCAACTCCATGAGGACGGCGGCCTTGTTCACCTGGGCGCCCGCCTCGACGGACAGACCGGTAACCGTGCCGGCCTTGTGGGCCTTGACCGGGTTTTCCATCTTCATGGCCTCGAGGACGACCAACACATCGCCCTCGGCGACCTCGTCGCCCTCAGCAACGTTGACCTTGATCACCGAGCCCTGCATGGGAGCGGCGACGGCATCGCCGGAGACAGCCGCCTTGTTCGCGCGGCGCTTCTTCGGCTTCCGCTTGGCAGGACCGGCGGCGACCAACTCCTCAGGCAGGGCGACCTCAATGCGGCGGCCGTCGACCTCCACGGCGAAGGTGCGGCGCCCCGGCTGGTCGGCGTCGGATTCGGCGTCGGATTCGGTGGCGGCTTCAGAAGATGCGGCGGAAGGAAGCGCACCGTCCCACTCTTCCTCGATCCAGCGGGTGTAGACGTCGAAGCCGTCCTCGGTGCCCACGAACGCCGGGTTGTCCAGGATGGCCTGGTGGAACGGGATGACGGTAGGGAAACCGGCGACGACGTACTCGCCAAGCGCGCGGCGGGCCCGCTCGATGGCCTGCTGACGGGTGGCGCCTGTGACGATCAGTTTCGCCAGCATGGAGTCGAACTGGCCGCCGATGACGGAGCCGGCGCGCACGCCGGAATCGACACGCACGCCCGGGCCGGCCGGCTCGGCGTAGGCGACCACGGTGCCCGGTGCCGGCATGAAGTTGGCGGCGGCGTCTTCGCCGTTGATGCGGAACTCGATGGCGTGGCCGTGCGGGGTGGGGTCTTCGTCGATAAGCAACTGCTCGCCGCGTGCGATGCGGAATTGCTCGCGCACCAGGTCAATGCCGGTGGTTGCTTCGGTGACGGGGTGCTCGACCTGCAGTCGCGTGTTGACCTCCAGAAACGAGATCAGACCGTCGGAGCCGACCAGGTACTCCACGGTGCCGGCGCCGTAGTAGCCCGCCTCGCGGCAAATCGCCTTGGCGGAGGCGTGGATGCGCTCGCGCTGCTCGTCGGTGAGGAAGGGTGCGGGCGCTTCCTCGATGAGCTTTTGGAAGCGGCGCTGCAGGGAGCAGTCTCGCGTGCCGACGACCACCACGTTGCCGTGCTGATCAGCCAGCACCTGGGCCTCCACGTGGCGGGCCTTATCCAGGTAGCGCTCGACAAAGCACTCGCCCCGGCCGAACGCGGCGGTGGCCTCGCGGGTGGCGGACTCGAATAGCTCCGGGATCTCCTCGCGGGTGTAGGCGACCTTCATGCCACGTCCGCCGCCGCCGTAGGCCGCCTTGATGGCCACGGGCAGGCCGTGCTCGTCGGCGAATGCGACCACCTCGTCGGCGTCCGCCACCGGGTTTTTGGTGCCGGGGGCCATCGGGGCGTCGGCAGCCTCCGCGATGTGGCGGGCGGTGACCTTGTCGCCGAGTGCGGCGATCGCCTCAGGCGACGGGCCGATCCAGGTCAGGCCGGCGTCGATGACCTTTTGGGCGAACTCGGCGTTTTCCGACAGGAACCCGTAGCCGGGGTGGATGGCGTCGGCGCCGGACTTTTCAGCGGCGTCGATGATTTTGTCCATGTCCAGGTAGGACTCGGCGGCGGTGGTGCCGCCGAGGGCGAAGGCTTCGTCGGCAAGCGACGCGAACGGCGCGTCAACGTCGGGCTCGGCGTACACCGCAACGGAGGCGATGCCTTCGTCCCGGCACGCGCGAATGACGCGCACGGCGATCTCGCCGCGGTTGGCGACGAGCACCTTGCTCAGGCTGTGGGGCAGATCGGTGGTCAGTGCGGTGTTAGCCACGAAGCAATCCCGTCCTTCAATCGGAAATATGAACCGTCAAAAAATCGGACAAACGTCGCTCCATGTTACAGCGCCCGGGCGGTTACTCTCCCTTTGCGATGGGCACGCGGACCATGTTGCCCCACTCGGCCCAGGAGCCGTCGTACAGCGCGACGTCCTCGAACCCCAGGATGTTGTGCAGCACGTACCAGGTGTGCGAGGAGCTCTCGCCCAGCTGGCAGTAGACCACCGTGCGCTTCTTCGGGTCGAAGTCCTTGTAAATCTCGCGGATGTCGTCCAGCGGGCGGAAGCGCGCGTTCGGGTGCACGGAGCGACCCCACGGCACGCTGGTCGCGCCGGGGATGTGGCCGTGGCGCAGGGTAGGCAGCGGCGGCTGGTCCGGGTCGGTGGTCTCGCCGTTGTAGAAGGCGGCGGGGCGGGCGTCGATGAGCTGGGCGGGGGCGTCGTCGAGAAGCTCGGATGCGAACGTGCGGATCTTCGAATCGTCGCGCTCCACCACCGGGTAGTCCGACTCAGGGTAGGTGGGCACAACGAACGAGGTGTCGCGCTCTTCGCCCATCCACGCGTCGCGGCCGCCGTCGAGCAGGCGCACGTCCGGGTGGCCGAACAGCTCGAACACCCACGCGGTGTAAGCGGCCCACCAGTTGGCGTGGTCGCCGTAGACGACCACAGTGTCGTCGCGGTTGATGCCGCGGGAGCGCATGAGCTCGGCAAACGCTTCGCCGTTGATGAAGTCGCGCGTGAGGTCGTCGTTAAGATCGTGCTTCCAGTCGATGCGCACGGCGCCGGGGATGTGGCCGATGTCGTAGAGGAACGCGTCCTCGTCGCTTTCGACCATCTTCAACCCGTCCATCCCGAGGCGTGCGGAAAGCCACGCGGCGGTGACAAACTTGTCCGGGTGCGCGTACTCCTTGAACTGGGGGTTGTCGTCGAGTTCGATGCCCACGTCGGTTGCCTTTCGTCTCTGCGGAGGCGGGTAGATGACTGTCGACCACGATACAGGTAGTACCAGAGTTCGCCCGGTGAACCTGCGAAATTGTCCCTAATCACGGCCGATTGTGAACTTGCGCACTATCAATTCCCCCGCGCTGTGGCCATCACTTCCAGCCATTAGATTAAAGCGCGAAACACTCACTGAGGAAAGGGTTTACCGTGCACAAGGCGATCGTTGTCTTCGAGGTTGAGGGCGGCTCCGACAAGTCCTTCGACGGCCACCGCAAGGACACCATGCCGATTGTCAACGCGATTAAGGACAAGGGCTGGCACTCCGAGGTCGTCTACTTCCGCCCCGAGTGGGCCGACGACCTGTTCACGTACGTCTCCGAGAACTTCGACGGCTACATCTCGCGCGTGAACCCGGGCAACATCCCGGGCGGCGAGAAGGGCTACTTCGATCTGCTCACCCGCCTGTCCGAGGCTGGCCTGGTGGGCATGTCCACCCCGCAGGAGATGATCTCCTACGGCGCCAAGGACGCCCTGGTGAAGCTGAACAAGACCGACCTGGTTCCGGAGGACACCGCCGCGTACTACGACGTGGAGGATTTCCACAACACCTTCCCGACCTCCCTGTCCTACGGCGAGCGCGTGCTCAAGCAGAACCGCGGCTCCACCGGCTCCGGCATCTGGCGCGTCCGCCTCGCAGACGAGTCCCTGGCCGAGTCCGTCGAGCCGGGCACCGCCCTGCCGCTGGACACCAAGCTCAAGTGCACCGAGGCCGTGGACAACCACACCGAGGAGCGCGAGCTGGGCGAGTTCATGGACTTCTGCGACCAGTACATCGTGGGCGACAACGGCATGCTCGTGGACATGCGCTTCATGCCGCGCATCGTCGAAGGCGAGATCCGCATCCTGCTCGTCGGCCCGCACCCGGTCTTCGTCGTGCACAAGAAGCCGGCCGAGGGCGGCGACGCGTTCTCCGCGACCCTGTTCTC
>ERZ1029884.88-NODE-88-length-19492-cov-5.922313_pt1 | contig 19492 bp, 14 predicted proteins | sample MGYA00519233_ERZ1029884 | MGnify/ENA primary metagenome ERZ1029884 (study PRJEB33666, sample SAMEA4610931) | skin metagenome | biome: Human-associated habitat; feature: Malodor aspect; material: skin | place: Philippines | collected 2015-08 ...
ATCATATAGTAAAAAATCATTACGTAATATTAGAAAACAAATTTCAAAATTATTCATTTTTATAAGAGTGCGATATTGCACTCTTATTTTTTTTAGAAAAATGTATTATAAAATTATAGAAACCTTGTAAAAACCTTGTAAGTTTTACAAGGTTTTTACTTGCAATATAGTAGTTCAAAACAGTATAATAAAGATGTAATTAATATTAAATGACAATCGGAGGTCAAAGTTATTATGTCTAAAAAAGCAAAAGAATTATTTAAAGAACAAAGATTTGGAATTCGTAAATTCACATTAGGGGCAGCATCGATCGTAATCGGTACAACATTTTATTTAGCGAATGATCATGACGCTCAAGCAGCAGAAGTTGAAAATGATGCAAATGTATCAACAGAAACAACATCAAATAACACACCTGATACAGAAGCGGTTAAAGCATCAACACCAAATGCAACAGATGATTCAGTACAACGAGATGTAAATGCTGAGTTAGGTAATGAAACAAACGTTAATACTGAAAATGTAGTTGAAGAAACAACTCAAAATACAGAAGAAACAGCAACAGAGAATACAGAGAATGTTGAAAATAACAATGAAGTATCACAACCATCAACTGAACCGGCTCAAACAGCAAACGAAACAACTGCAACAAATAATGTAGCTGAAGAAACAGCTCAAAATACAGAAGGAACAGCTACAGAGAATACTGAAAATGTTGAAAATAATAATGAAGTATCACAACCATCAACTGAACAAAATAATGGTTATAATGAACGCACAAACAATGTAAATTCAGAACAACCTGCTGAAACAGAAACATCAGAAACACCTGTGAATAATGATACACCTACAGAAAGTCCAGTTATTGAGGCGGAAGAAGTTAATACTCCTGTAGAAAATGAAGTATCAAATGAAACAAGTCAACCTGAAACAGTTAATAATGAAGTAGAAACACAAACACCTGACTCAACAGAAACAGGTAATGAAACGAATGAAGTAGCTGAAGAAACAACAGTAGAACAACCTGCTGAAACACAAAATGTAAATGAAACAACACCATCAAACGAAAATGAAGTAACTCCAAATAATGAAAATGTTGAAAACAAAGAAGAAACAACAACAGAAACGCCAGTTGAAACTGACACAAATGATGTAAATGAAACTAACGAAGTGACAACAAATGACGCAACTTCAAATAGTGAAAGTGTTGAGTCGGCTGAAAATGCTGAAAATAAAGAAGACACATCAGTAGAAGAGCCTACTGAAAAAAGCGATGTTGATGAAACAACATCATCAACTGAAAATAACACTACAACAAATGAAGTTCAATATGAAGCTCCTGTAAATAATGTAACGGGTAATGCAGAAACAAACAATGAAGTGGCAACTACAAATGAAGCTGATAAAGAAGTGACTGCTCCAGTATTAGAAGCGAATGATTATCAAGCCTATGTTGGACAATACTTTGATCCTTTAGCAGACATGAATTTCAATATTTTAGAAAGTCCATCAGACGAAGCAGTTGAAGTTAATTATACAAAAGGTTATGACTTAACAAAAGAAGGCAAATATCCTATTACATTTACAGCTAAGACTTCAGGCGGAAGTGAATCATCAATTACTAGAAATTTATCAGTTGTTGTAAGTCCTGAAAAACCTGTCATTTATGCTCCAAATAAAACTATTAAAAAAGGTTCTAACTATAATATTTTAGATGATGTGTCTGCATCTGATAAGCAAGATGGCAATTTAACAAGTAGAGTTATGGTTATTAATGACGGTGGATTTGATCCTAATGTAGCTGGTATTTATGATGTTGAATATAAAGTAACTGATAAAAATGGTAATGATGTAATTGTTACTCGTAGAATTATTGTATCTGATGAAGATGTTCCAGCAACTGAAACACCAACACCAGAAACTCCAAAAACAATTGAACGTAAAGAAGTTGTTCCTTTTGAAAAAGAAGAACGAGTAAATCCAGATAAACCGGCTGATTATGCAAAAGTAATTCATAAAGGTGTTAACGGTGAACGTTTAATTATTGAAACAATTGAAAACGGTAAAAGCAGTTTTGATACAAAATGGTTAAAAGAAGTTGAAAATGAAATCATCGAAGTTGGTACTGGAGAACGTACAACTGAAACAGAAGAACGTATTGAACCTGTAGCATTTGGCGTTGATAAACGACCAACAACTGAAATTCCAGTAGGAGACACAAGAGTTGTATCAGAAGGTAAAAATGGTGAAGATAAAATCATCGTTGAACAAGACTATATTAATGGTAAACCATATGGTACACCACGAGAAAAACGAGTTCATATAACACCTCCAGTTAATCAAGTTGTTGAATATGGTGTAGAAAAAGATGCTCCGATTGAGCCGGAAAATCCATCAAATCCAGCAGAAATACCTAATGAAAATCCAGATAATAACAATCCAGAAAACCCTGATGTAAATGTGGATAATCCATCTACAAATAATCCATCAGATAAAATGGATCAAGAATTACCAAATCCTGATAAACCATTAGAAACAGATAAAGATAAACATGATGTTGATGGTGGAACAGTGAACGTAGATAAAGGTGGTAAAATCACTGAGTCTGATATCAAAGACGCTGTAAAAGTGAAAGACTATCCAAAGGATAAAGGTGAACCACTTGTTATCGTTCGTGATAAAAAACAAATTCCAGATACTGCTAAAACAGGTAGTTATGGTGTATCTGTAACTGTTAAATTCCCTGATGGATCAACAACAGAATCAGTTGTAAAAGTAAATGTAACAGAAAAAACTGATAAAGATGTCGATAAAGATGATAAAGATGATAAAGATAAAACATCAGATGATAACAAAGATAATACAGTAGCTACTAATAAAACGGATAACAATGATAAAAATAATACACCAAATGATACTACAACTACAAAATCAAGTGAAAACAAAACAAATAACAAAACATCTAGAGTGATTGATGGTAATAATGTAGCAGCTAAAGTTTACCGTGAAAGCAGTTTAGTAAACGATAAAGGTGTTATTGAAGGTGACACTAGAAGTATGATGAAACCTGTATCTTCACCAAAAGCAGTTGAAATGAACGATGAATATGATGTATTCAAAGGTGAAGATTTCAAACAACTTGAACAACAAACTCAAGCAACTGATGATACAAATGAAAATGTATTACCAGAAACAGGATCATCTTCAAATGATACAGCTAAAACAGCAACATTCTTATCATTGATTAGTGGATTAGGTTTGTTACTTGTCGGCAAACGTCGTAAACAAGATAGTAAATAATATCTAGATAAACGCTGTGCATGAAACTCATGCACAGCTCATTATTAAAATTAAACACCGAAAGGATATATTATAATATGAGCAATCAAGATTTACATTTTGTCCCTAGTGACCATAGAATTGCAGATAATTTTGCATATTTTTTCCAGTATTTTAAATGGGTAGACATTCTTATCGCATTTTTCTTAATTTGTATTATCGTTGGATGTATTGTCTTTATGAAACGATTGAATAATAACGGTAAAATTACAACTATTGAAAGAAATTTAGCAATTGGACTTGGAAGTTTAGCAAGCGTAGCATTATTAATAGGTTTTATTTTCTTTGTTGTAGATATGGTTCAAGTAAAAGGACACTATGAAGGTAAAGCCGACGTTGATAAAGTCATTACTGAAACTAAAGATGGTGAGAAAATGTATGGTTTTGTCACTAAAAAAGAGAAGAATGGAATTACTTATAATGTTGTAATGGATAAAGAAACGTTTGATAAAATCAAACCAGAAAAAGGAAAAACATATGATGTTGATACAGGTTTAATTATGTATAAAAAACCAGTAGATAACTATTCATTCTTCAAAGTAAATAAAGACGAAATTAAATAATATGTAACACTTAAAGTATATTTCTGATATGTTGGAAACATACTTTATTTTTTTATTATAATATGCTATTTCTATGCTTTTTATCTTGCTTTTTTATATCAAGTCAGCGTACAATACATATGTACTATTTATTTAAACTTAGGAGGTTCGATTAAATGTCGAAACAATCGAAAGATTTATTTAGAGATCATAAATTTGGAATTCGTAAATTCACAGTAGGTGTAGCATCGGTTATTATCGGTACTACATTTTATTTAGGTGTAAATCATGAGGTAGAAGCAGCAGAACAAACGCCATCGTCACAGTCTGATAGCAATGCAATTTCATCAAGTAATAAGACGCAAACTAATGCTGAAACTACAAGTGATAATGTAGGGGAAACAACGCCAAACACAAACGAAGAAACAACGACACAAGCAAAATCGGTAGAACAATCTACAACTGAACAAACAACGTCCGACTCAAAAGAGCAACCTCAAACAGAAGAAACTACTGAAATAGATGTAATAGAGCAACCTAAATCAGAAAACGACAAAAATGAAGTTGAAACTGAAAAACCGGTTGAATCATCATCAAATGTGGAATCTATAGAAGAAAATACATCTGTACAAGATGCACCTAAAGAGGAACGTGTAGAGGAAAATACAGAATCAAATGATGTTGAAACTCAACCTGAGAATAAATCAATTGAAACAAATACGGTAGAGGAATCTAAAACTAATGAAGATGTATCAAATAATGATACGAATCATAATAACGAAACTGATACACGTACTGATGACTCAACAAATTCAGTAGAACAACCAAAAGAAGAATCAGTTCAAGAAAGTAAATCTGAGTCAAATACAGAAGAACGTAGTAATGAGGTAAATAAAGATCATGAAACGACTTCATCAACTGAGCCATCTACAAAAGAAGATGCATCTCGTGAAGATAATGATAAACCATTAAATGAATCTGTAGAGAAATCAACAGATAAAGAAACAACTGAGTCAATTGAACGACCTAAAGAAGAAGTGGAAACTTCAAATAGTGAAAAATCTTATTCAGATGATAATGTAAATAAAACAGTAAAAGAAAATAATGTTGTGAATAATAGCGAGGATCAATCAAGTGAAGGTTTTGAGCCGGCTCAATCAGAAGCTGATAGTGAAATCAGTGACGCATCTGAAGTAAATTCGATCACATCGCCGTTTGTTTCGTTGAATAGTCTTGAGACGGCGGGATCTCAACCAACAGATAATCCAACAGATGTAGCTAATACTGCGTTTAATCAACCTGTAGTAGTAAATAGATCGTCTGATGAGGAATCGTTTGTGTTAAATGAATCAGATGTAGTAAATAATAACATTGTTAAGAATGCTGAATATTTTGAAGATCCTTCTCTTTTAACAAGTGATAAATATGAAATTTTAGAATTAACAAGTGAAAATGTAAAAGGTAAAGATAAGTATACAAAAGATACATTTAATACACATATGGTTATTAAATTAGATGATAGTGTTAAGCCGGGGGATAAATTAGTTTATGGCGTTGGTTATGATTATACTGATTTGAATGGAGATATTCATAAAGTATATTTACCAGCTTCTAATGATAATTTATCACATACTGTTCCTATTATTTATCAAAATGCACAAATAGGTACAATGACACTTCCTTCACCTTCATATGAAACAAATGAATTACCACCAAGATATTTTTCTCTTGATGAGGTAAATGGTGTTGATGAAAGATATTATGCTATGAAAGGTTCACCAGTAACAATAAGATTTAATAATAACATTGATAAATTTAAAGATGTTGAATTAACTCTAGATAATGTATTTATAAACGATAAATCAAGGGTAAGTTTAAATAGTTCGACAATTAATGGATTGTATATTGATAAAGGATATACTAATTCATATATTACTAGAAATTCAGATGGTTCAATAGATGTAGATATTCCGAATGAGTTTCAAATTAATGATCAAATTAAAGATTTAAATTTAAAGATTGAAGCTACTGAAAGTACAGATTCTTTAAAATCAATGTCTGGTTTTAATGATAATCATGCTTGGAATAATACACTTATGACACGTCAATATTTAGATACACCAAATGGTTTATATGTTAATGATATTAATACAAAAGTGTATCGAAGTGCTGTGCCAAGTAAAACACCTACAAAAGAACTTCAATATCATATTGTTGTACCAAAAGAATTACAAGATAAAGCTGATTTTGCATTTGCAGGTATAACTAATAACCCAGATTTAAAATTTAATAATGATTATTTATCACCGCATCAAGATACAATTAGTGCTCAATCAAAATTTAATCCAACAACATTTGATCCTAATATATATACTGGATATACATCAAATATAAAAACTACATCTCCAAATATAGATTGGGATATTACTCGAAATTTAACAACAAATGATAATGGTGACTTAGTTTATGATGTTACATTTAAAACAAAAGATGGTTCATATGTAACACCTATTAATGATCCTGTATATTTATATGCGTATCGATTAAATGATAATTTAGCTCATTCTGATGTTGAAACATATGAAGATGCTGATAAAAATAATAGATATGAAAAATGGTCCATTCCAGAATGGGATGCATTATTAAAAGAAAATCCGATAACTATGACAGTTGATTCTGTAACTGAAACAGGTAATAAAACGGTTACTACAAATGTAGATAAAGAAGGTTATAGAATTGAAAAGGCGACAGCTCAAACAGCACCAGAAGGATCTGTGCGAGTTGCAGCTAAAGATGAAATGGTAGTAGAAAATACTAAAACAGAAGATATTGATTATAAAGTGATTCGTATCCCAGATTCAACATTAGATGAAGGTGTTGAAATAATTCAAACAGAAGGAGTTAAAGGTACTAGAACATATACTGAACGTGTATTTACAAAAACAACAACTGGCGAAATAACAGATGTACAACGTATAGATGAAACAATAACAAAAGAACCAGTCGATAAAGTTGTTCGATACGGTGTTAATACTAATATTGATGATGTAACATATAATAAAAAAATTACTGAAAATAAAAATACAGCACCGCAAGAAAATAAAAAAATTGATAGTTTAAATATGTCATTAACACCTGATTCTGGTGAACAAGTTATTGTAGATGGTCACGATGGTATCAAATATACTGGTGCAGATGGTGAAATTATTTTAAGTAATGATGATACTAATATTTTTGATAATATTAATACATCATCTAAACAAACAATATTTGATAAAGAAAAAGAAAATTTCAAATCAGATCTTGACTCTAAAATATCTTATACTAATTTAAATATTAGTGATTTTAAAGAAGTTGAAAATAGTGATGGTACAAAATCATATGTAGCAACATATCATTATGATTATCAATTAGCACCATTTGAAAATGTTGTTGATACTTATGTTGAACATAGTCCACATGCTTACGATTCAACTATAAGTCATAATGAAACTTCTTATAAAACAGTTCGAGAGATTGATTGGGATTTAAAACCGGGTAGTGATGATGTTGTTATTACTCAAGGTGAAAATGGTTATAATGATGTAATTGGTCATTATTTATCTGGATATGATTCAACTCTTACAAGTGAATTTGGTTGGGAACCTTATTTTGATGGTAATCGTGAATTATTATCAGATGAAGAACGTGAAAACTTTGAAAATAGTTTAAATAATTCATACGGTATGGATGTATTAAAAGAACAATATCCAAATCTTGAATTAGAATCATTTAAAAATGGTGTTTTAAAAGTAAAAATTGGTGAATCTGAGTCATCAAAAGAAGTAATTGATGAAGTTATTCATTATGCACCTGTTGAAGTGTCTTTCGAAACAGATGAAATTAAAACAAATGAACTTAAAAAAGGTGAAACAAAAATACAATCAGAAGGTCATGTTGGTCTTAAAGATCCTGAAACAAATGAAGTTCGTGTTGAAGTTGAAAATAGAGTTGTATTAATTGGTACTGGTATTGAAGATATAAAAACAGATACGATTACTAAAGAAATTCCATTCGATACACATTATACTTTTGATAAAACGAAACCTGCTGGATATAAAGAAACAATAACAGAAGGGCAAACAGGTATTGAAACAACAACTGTTACTCAAAAAACAGTTGATGGTGAGCCGGTTGGTGAACCAACTTATAGTGATCCAGTAACAACTCAAGATAAAATAGATAAAGAAGTTGTCATTGGTACTGGTGTTGTTGGTAAGAATACTACGGTTGAAGATATTATTACTGAATATGAAACAAAAGTTCGTGAGCGAGATGATTTACCAGTTGGTACTAGAAATGTAATTCAAAGAGGTCAAGTTGGTATTGATAGATTAACTGTAATTCAATACACATTAAATGGAAAAGTTGATCCAACAAAAACAGATGAGGTATCAACAGAACATATCCAAGATGTAATTGATGAAATTGTTGAGGTTGGTACAGCTGTTGAAGGTACAAGAACTGAAACTAAAGATGTACTTGTTGATTTTGATCATAAAGAAATTGAAGATAGTTCACTTCCAAAAGGTGAAACTGAGATAGAACAACTGGGTGAAAAAGGTATTGATCGTATTACGATTACTTATCCAACATTAAATGGTGAAGATAGCGGCGAAGGTGTATCATCAACAGAACGTATTAAAGAGCCAGTAACAGAAATTATTCGAGTTGGTACAGGTATTGTTGGTGAAAATAAAATAACAACTACAAGAGACATTCCATTTGAAACTGAAAGAGTTGAGTCTGATTCAATTCCAGAAGGTAAAACAAAAATTGGACGTGAAGGTGAAAATGGAACTGAAAGAATTACAACAATTACGCCAACATTAAATGGTGAAGTAAATGGAGAGAGTAAAGAAATTCCAGTTGTAACAAAACAACCTGTTAATAAAATTGTAATTGTTGGTACTGGTAAAGAAACAACTGACACATCTCATTATGATACAGAAGTACAATTTGATAAAGAAATCATTTATGATGATAGTCTTAAAAAAGGTGAAACAGAAGTACGTCAAACTGGTAAAAAAGGTATTGATAGAACAACTGTCATAACACATTATTTAAATGGTAAACAATATGGCGATCAAGAAACATCAACTGATAGAATTAGTGATCCAGTAAGTGAAATTATAGCAGTTGGTACAGCAGTTGAAGTTCAAGATAGAACAGTTGTTCAAAATGAAGTTGATTTTGAAACTGAATATGTTGATACTAAAGATTTAAAACCGGGAGAAACTCGTATTAAACAAGCTGGTCAAAAAGGTATTGATACTACAACTACAATCCGTACATTATTAAATGATAAAGTTATCAATACTGATACAAATACGGTTAGAACAAAAGAACCAGTAACACAAATCATTGAACGAGGTGTTGGCGAAGTTGGTACAACAACATCTGAAACAGAATACGAAATCCCATATGGTTACGATGAACGTTTCGATAACACATTAGAATATGGTAAACGTGAAGTTATTAAGAAAGGTGAAAATGGTTTAGATATCATTAAAATCACTAGACCAACATTAAATGGTGAAATTGATGAAACTGGTGATGTATCAGTTGAAAAAGTTCATGTTAAAGATCCTGTTGATGAAATTGTACGAATTGGAACAGGTGTTAAAGGTGTAAATACAAAAGAACGCATTGAAGAAGTGGACTTTGAAACAGATTACGTAGATAACAATCAATTACCTAAAGGTGAAGAACGTATTAAGATTCAAGGTAAAGTAGGCTTTGATAAAATAACTACGACTGAAAACACAGTGAATGGTAAAATTGTAGATAGTTCTGATGATAGAACTCGATTAAAAGATCCAGTAACACAAGTCATTGAACGTGGTACAGGTATTGTTGATGTTAAAACAGAAACAAATACGGTTAAAGTACCATTTGATGAAAAAGAAGTTTTAGATAAAACTCTTAAACAAGGTGAACGTGTCATTGATGTAGCTGGTAAAGATGGTATTGATACTATTATTACAACAACACCTACTTTAAACGGTCAACCTAATGGTGATAGTACATCTAAAGTAGAACATACGAAAGCTCCAGTAACACAAGTTGTTCGAGTAGGTATTGGTGTGGAAGGTCAAAATAAAGTAACTGAAACTGTCACTGTACCATTTGCAACAGAATATATTGATGATGAAACATTACCAAAAGGTAAAGAAATTGTTGAAGTAAATGGTAAAGACGGTATTGATAAAGTAACAACTATTATCCCTACGTTTAATGGTGAAGAATTATCAAATGAAGCAAAAACATCAAAAGAACATATTAAAGAACCAGTAAATCGAGTTATTAGACGAGGTATTGGTATTGAAGATGTTCGAACTGAAATAAAAACAGAACCATTGAAATTTGGTACTGATAAAGTATTTGATAAGGATTTCCCTAAAGGATATGAAGAAACAGTTCGTGAAGGAGAAAATGGTGAAATCACAATTACTATTACAACACCAACATTAAATGGTAAAGATAATGGTTTAAGTGATGAATCTAGAGTAATTTCTAAACAACCAGTTAATGAAATTGTTAAGATTGGTATAGGTGAATTAACAACTGAGACATCAACAACTAAAACATCTAAGAGCTTTAAAGTTATTTATAAAGAGACTGATAAATTAGATATTGGTCAAAATAAAGTTGAACGTAAAGGTCAAAATGGTATTGTTGAAACAATTACTAAACAGGATTATGTAAATGGTAAAAAATATGGTGATCCAGAAGTTACAACAAATGAATTACAAAAAGTAATTGATGAGATTGTTCTTGTTGGTACAAACGAGCCATCAAATCCAGTTAAACCTCTTGATCCAGATCCAGATAATAATAATTATGATCCAAAAGGTAATGATATTACTAAAGATAAAGGTCATAAAACAACACCTAAAGAAATTACAGATCAAGTTGTAATTCCAAAATATCCAAGTGATAAAGGAACTCCTGTTAAAACAGTAGAAGATGAAACTTTAATTCCAGATGGTAATACAATAGGTGATTATACTGTACCTGTTATTGTCACATATCCAGATGGTTCTAAGGATTATGTAGGTGTTGTAGTTCATATTATTGAATCAAATGATAAAGGTTCAATTATTAGAAAAGTGATTGATAAAGATACTGGTAAAATCATTAGAACAAATGATGTATCTGAATTAATGCCAAATACTAAACACGTAACTAATAATAATGTTTCTAAATTAATAGATAATAAAGGTTATAACGATGTTCGAGCAAATAAACAACAAGCTGATAATAATGAATATGTTATTAATGAACAACCGGTTCAAAGTAATGCATCTAATAAAGAGGATAATGTAACAAATGAAACTAATAATGAAGATGTTAAACAATTACCTGAAACAGGTGATAATCAACAATCTAAGACAGTAACGCTTGGTTTAATTACAATGATTATTGGTGCAGCACTTACATTTACTCGTCGTAGAAAACAAAAAGAAGATAAATAATTGTTTTAAAAAAAGGCTACCGTTATTGGTAGTCTTTTTTTTATGTAAAATTTTTATAAAAGATCTTTTAATTTTTTTGAAAAAACGTATAATTAAAATATACTTTTGAAAGGAGTATTATTAATGTCGAAATACAAGAAAATTTTAGCATCCACCTTGTTGGTTAGTTCAATATTTATGGGTTATTTTAACTCATCAGTTCAAGCTAATACTGATGATTCGTCAAACATTGGATCATTATATGATGTACCTATGAAAAGTTATTCTGGATATTCTCTTTATGAGTTTGGAGCAATGACACATAAATCTGGATATACAGAAAATATTCAATTAGCTCAATCTATTTCAAATAGGGCTACGAGTATTTACCCAGTTAAAAATCCAAAAATAGCAATGATTGGTAATTTAAGTGATGATGGTAAGACATTTTCATATGGTACGGGTACGGCTATTGGGTATCATACGTTAATAACAAATGCACATGTTGTTCAAAAAAGTAGTATATTAAAACCTTATGATACACAATATTTAAGTCAATTATTTGTTGAGCCTAAAAGAACTCCAGATGATACGCCAGCACATTTAAAAGTTACAAAAGTGGATATGATTGAAGGATCAGACCTTGCATTAGTACATACTAAAGAGAATTTAAAAAGTTATTTGCCAATTTATGAGTTAGAGTCTGAACAAAAAATAAAAGATGTTAAAAATGGTAATATGCGTATTAAGATGCAAAGTTATAGTTATCATCCAACTGATAAATATAAAGATTCACCTAGATTTACTGCATTTGAATCAAATGGTTTTTACTTAAACAATGGAAATAATATACATCCTGTTAATTATTTAAAAATTGCTGGATCTGGCGGAGGATCTGGTGCAGCTTTAATTGATATGCAAAATAAAGTTGTAGGTGTTTTTGCCGCAAGTTATAATTCATCTGTTGCTAAAGATTCACATTTTAAAGGTGGGTATTCATTAACAGGTGAAACTAGAAAACAAGTTGAAAGTAAAACATATTAAAAAAGCGAGGTTATACAAATGATTAAAGTATTAAATGTCAAAAAAATGATTACAACAATGGGTGCTGCTGCATTGTTATTAACAGTTGGGGGATCATATCATGATGTTCATGCTGCTGAAACAAAACATGTACAAACATCAACTTCTGTAGACAGTAGAGTTCAAGATCTTACATTTTCATATAAAGATCCTGTTACGAATAAATTCAAAACACATTCTTTAAGTGTTAATGGTGGGGTTGATTCATTAGATTTTGATAAAGTGTTACGAATTGTTTCAATGTATGTATCTTTAGATAATAATATTTCAAGAGAAAAAGCAAATACATTAACGGCAAATAATGTGAATAGCTTAAATGTAACTTATTTAGATAATGGTCGAACTATTAATCAAACATTATCTAAAGACCAATCTGAATTAGATAAAAAATATGATACAAAAAAAGCAGTATCAACAATTCAAGTTACATATAAAAATCCAAAAACAAAACGAATGGAAACGATTGAATTTGTGCCTGATAAAACAAATTGGACTAAATATGATGTGACTCAATATTTATTTAATACATCTTATAAAAAATATCCTACAATGACTCGTTCAGAAATAAGATCGATTATATCAAGTAGTCCGATTACAGTAAAAGAACAAACATCAACTACTGATAAAGTTGATGTTACAAAAATAGAAAACAATGATATTGTTAAAAAATCGACGACTACTATTACTCCAAAGCCTGTTGAAAGCAGAGTTGATAATGTAGAAACAAAAATGATAAAACGTTATACACAACCTATGCGGTATAATTTAAATGGTGGTGCTACATATGATTTTGGAGCTGGTGATTCATTATCTGGAATTAATAATGCAGCAAATATTGCCAAAAGTATTTCAAACAAGAACATTTCTATTAGACAAATTCAAAAAAATGAGAAATCAAATGTGGTTGTGATTGGTAATTATAATAATAATTCTCATACAGGGAATTATACATATGGATCAGGTGTAGCGATTGGTAAACATACAATTGTTACAGCAGCTCATGTTGTAGATGATTCAGGTGCTTCGAAAAAAGCATTTACATCAAAGCCTGTTAGTCAATTAGAAGTTCAGCCAAATAGAAATGGTCGTTCTATACCTACTCGTCTTACTGTAGATAATGTTCGTATGATAAAACAAGGAGACGTGGCAATTGTACATACAAAAGACGACTTATCAAAATATGTACCGATTAGATCACTTGCATCAGAATCTTCAATTAAAAATTTAAAACCAAAAGACACAATATATGATGTTCATTATGGGGAAATGAAATCAGATAAATATAAAGATGGAAACATTTATAGTCAAGAATCTATTGTCCCATATCGTTCACAAATTAAATTCTTAGGACATGCTACAAATATTCATCCAGTTGGATATGTCAAAGGATATTTAACTGGAGGTTCTTCAGGTAGTGGTTATATGAATTCAAAAAATCAAGTCATTGGTGTTCATTCATTTGTATTCACGTCAGATAATAATTTAAGAAATCATGTAGGCGGCGGATATATGTTCATTAATGATTTATATAAAAACGTGAAAAAAGAACAATATTAATACAAAAAAAGAGGGAACTAACCCCTCTTTTTTATATTTAAAAATCTTCATCATTAATATAATTTGTTCCATCTACTAATCCCAAATCAATTAAACAATCAGTAAATGTAGAAATATTGATATCATGACCAGATGGATGACATAAAGATTCAATTCCACCTCGTGATTTATAAATATTAACAATAATCGGTAAGTATTTATCAGATTTTGACGTGATCATATATGTGTGTTCTGAATAATCACGAGTACATACATAAGTAATATATGCATTATGATATTCAACAACATTTGGAATACCTTTATTAATATGAGATTCAGAAATATTGTCTAATGCTTCTCTAAAATCATGATTAACTAAATCATTAAAATTATGTTTATTAAATGTAACGCTATAAGGCTCGCTATTAGTGATTTTATCATAATCAAACATTGGTTTTGGATCTGATCCATTCCAATGTTTTTTAGGAGCGTGTTCGATACGTTCTCTCCAAATATCTTCAATTGTAATCATTGTTTTAATCAACCTCTTTCAAAATATCATCAAGCAATGCTTCGTGTGTAATATAATTGTTTAAATTAAATTCACCAATTAAATGATGATTTGTTTTTAATTTTAAAGTGAATGTGTTTTCTCCGTTTAAGGAATCATATGTCTTTATTACAAGCCCGTTTACATTATATCCTTTGATATAAAGATCGGCACTTAAATGGTTAATATCAAAATTTTCTCGTAATAACATGAATGAATCATCGTTTCGTTCGTTTGCGATATCATCTAAGTGCATGAATAATGTTGTATCAATAATCAAGTGGTTAACCTCCTTTATAATTAAAAGATCCATGTAAATACATTAATGATACTTTTTATAGCATGAAATAATGTAAATAAAATAGAAATTGCAAATATAATTTTAAATATGTTGTGTTTTATTTTAATAAATGAGTAAATGCTTAATTGAAATCCGACTAATGTTAGAAATAAATTTGATGCAAAATATGCAGGTATAATCATATCAATTAATGTTGCTTCAATTGTGAGAAGTAGCCAAGATATAATGAAAAAACGTACAAGAGGTAGTTGCCAAAGTGTTTTTATTAATTTTTTTAAGTCATCTTTCATAATACGATCAGTCCTTTTTATTTTTGTTGTAAACTAAGCACAAAGTGCTATTTGGCTGTGGTATAATAACTATAATCTTTTTGAAGGTGAGGTACGGTTTCATGAATTTAGATCGAATCATTCATTATAAAAATGAAGTTATTCAATTCATTTATCATATGAATGATATTGTATTAATGCCCTTTATTATATTAACAACTGGATTGGTATTTTTATTTATGCATGGTCAAAGAGACAAACCTATATTAAAAAATATAAGTATTATATTAGGATTTATTCCTGTATTAATTCATGAATTAGGTCATGCGTTAACAGCCCGGCTCACAGGCGGTAAAGTAGTAGATATACATATGATTATGACGCATAGAGAACAAACAAAACAAGGTGCACAAGGATACGCAAAAACAATTCCTAGAAATAGGTTAAGTGCAATTCTAATGACGTTTATGGGGTATATCATGCCACCTTTAATATTTTACTTAGGTATAATATTAATTCTTAATAAATTATCAGTTATTTATTTACTTATACTAGCATTAGGTGTACTTTTTTATTTATCAAAAACACGTCAGATTTTTATTCCACTTTTAATGTTAGTAGTTATATTATTTACTGGATATGATTTATCAATTCGTTCAACAAGTATGGTGAATGATGTGCTTAATATAGGTTTCAATGTAATATTAGGTTTATTATTAGGGGAAATGATTCAAAGCATTCTTATTACAGGAAAAATGTGTTTGAGCCGGAATGGATCAAGTTGGGATGGTAAAACTTTATTTAAACTTACATTTATACCATCATTTGTATGGTTTTTCATATGGAGTGGTTTTTCGGTATTCGTAATATATAAATGTTTTTACTTAATCTATTAAAAAAAAGGTAGCCTATTGGCTACCTTAATAGAGAGATAAATATGTTTGTATTAGCTTAATTATTAATATAATGTTCACGTATAACCTAGACGACGTCAGTCGTCTTTTTTCATGTAGCGATAGCTACCAAGCACATGATATAATGTTTTTGTAATTGAAATTTGAATATAGAAAGGATTTGGAACTTATGATGTATTATTATACATCGTTTTGGAAGCGTTATTTTGATTTTAAAGGAACGTCTACAAGAAAAGAATATTGGATTCCAATGATTATAAATTATTTAATATTATTTATATTATTGATGGGTATATTTTTAATAAAAGATGTTTCTGAGGTTTTATTTAATACAATGATTCCAATTCTTACTTTGTTTGCAGTAGTGATTGTTATTCCATCTATAGCCATTCATTTTAGACGATTTCATGATGCAGGTAGAAAAGATACGATGTTAATTGTTTATTATATCTTTTCTATAATAAGTGGTATAATGAGTGATTTTGATAATCCTATCGCTGTCATTGTTAATATATTATGGTTAATGATATCGATATATGTATTAGTAATAGCACTTTTACCGTCTCAACATGTGTCAAAAGAAAATAGATCAATATTTTAGGAGGATTTTAATATGGGATTATTTAATAAAAAGAAAAAAGATACAAAAGAAGCTGTTGAAAATAAAGAAACTCAAGTTGAATCAGCAGAAGAGCAAGATAATCAAGAAGAACTTGATGTATCTGATGAAACAAAGGATCAACAAGAATCAACAAACGATGTGAATCAAGATACAATCCGTCCTCAAAAACAAGCCTTTTTAAGAGGTCAAACTGATGATTATGGCTTACATATGTATTTTGTAATACAAGATGAGGATAATTATAATGATATTAAAGAATCTATGTATCGAACTCATTTAAAAGATACTGAAGTTCCATATCAACTATATACATTAAAATCAAATGATGATGCAGCATATAGTAGTGGTTTAAATTTTTTACAATTCACAATGAATTATGATGTATTAAATAATATTCCATTTGAAATTGATGAAGATTTTAGAACATCACTTCTTTCTATGTTATATTTTGAAATTTTTGAAGGATCTCCATTACTTGATAAAGAAGTGGTTGAAGCAACTGTTTATAATGGTGATGATCTTTTAATGAATGATGAGTCGGATGAAGAAGAACAAGTGACCGTTGCTCCAACATTAAATATAATACTAAATGCTGACACTGATGAGGATCTTGTTATTAATGCATTATCAGAGCTTTATGATCAACTTGCTGTATATGGATATGTTGTAAATAAAGATGAAACATTTAATGAAGTTGATGAACAAGAGGAATTAGATTACAGTGAGTTTGATGATAATATGAATGCAATTTTTGAAATGGATAAAGAATTGGAAAATAATAATAAAACAATTCCTCAATTTGATGCAAAAGGTAATCTCATTCAACAAGATGAACCGGCTCAAAAATTGAACCCAAATAATGACAAAGAATTAAATGATGATGTAACAAAACAAAATTAATTTTCATAAAACTACTCAATGATTTGAGTAGTTTTTTTTGATTTCTATGATAAAATAATAATGTGGTAAAAAAGGACAGAAAAACGATGATTAATAGAAAGTAGTGGTTATATTGAATTTTAATTGGAATTATTTTTGGGAGGATGTTAGAGATTTTGTATCTGAACATAAAGGTTTGATTTTTGGTGCTGTAATGTTTGTCATTTTGATACCTGTATTTATTTTTATATTTAAAATATTTAGTGCAGCTGACGAAAGTTATGAAGAACCGAAACGAGAACATGGGCAAGCATTAACCACAAATCCAAAACTTCAGCGTAATATGGGGATTTTATTATTAGGTCTCGATAAGGAAAACGGAGGAGCTCAAAGAGCTGATAGTATTATTGTTGTTATGTATAATGCTAAAGAAAATAAAGCAGAAACGATTCGTATTCCAAGAGATTTATATGTAGAAATGGATGATTATAAAGGTAAAATCAATGGATTATACGAAAAAAAAGGTGTAGATGGTATGATGTCAATGGTTAGTGAATATATAGGTATACCAATCACACACTTTGTTAAAACGGATTTTGATGGGTTAACGAATATCATTGATAACATTGGTGGTATTGAATTAGATAGTGAAATTGAAATTAATAACTCAAATAATAAACAAGTTGGTAAAGATATCCATGTAAATAAAGGTCATGTAGAACTTGATGGTAAAGAAGCACTTGCGTATTCAAGAATTCGTTATATAGATAACGATATTAAAAGAGGGGAACGTCAACAACAAGTTATTAAAGCAATTGCTCATAAATTAACGCAACCTGAAAATTTACCAAATTTAGCAAATAATTTAGAAGGTATATCGCCATATGTTAAATCAAACATTAAGATTTCTGATGTGACATCTAGAATGTCATCCGTCTCAAATCAGCCGGATATGGAAAAGTTAGATTTTAAATGGGATTCATTTGATTACAAAAAACAAAGTTATGTAAAAATTAGTCGTAAAGAACGAGATAGAATTAGTGAAGAATTAAGATCGTTTGTTGGTCTTAATCCAATTACATTAAAACCAATTGTAACAGATCCTACAGATCAAAATGAGGTGGATGAGGTTAGGAGTGAACTAAGTATTAATGAATATTAATATATTATCTTTTAATGTGAAACAAATTATGTTGTTTTTTTATAGTAATCCCTTAATAATAATAATATCAGTTATCATATTTATGATAATTGATATTGGATTTGTTATTTATCATTTGAAGAAAAAATCATATAAAAATGCGATTATAAGTATTCTTTTTGCTATAATTATTTTAGGACTATTTGCAATTAATATATTATATCAATCTCGATTAATAGAGTATTATCAAAATTTACCAGTGTAGAAAGGGCTAATCGTATGTGTAATGAATTAGATCGCCGTCAAGAAATGTTTGAGGCAGCATATAAAGATTTAATGTATAAAACAAGTAATTTATACTATTGTAATGATGATGAGAATCAACGAGCAATTAGAATAAGAGAGTTTGAGGAAGCGGTTGAACAATTTAAGGAAATAGAACGAAATTTAGAAGATGCTAAACTTCGTTTAGAAAATGAACAAAAAGAAGAACGCATCAAAGAACGTAATAAAAAAGAAGAAATTGAAGCATTAAAACATTTATCACATTTATATTAACTTAATAAAAAACACGTACAGTTAAGTACGTGTCTTTTTTTGTTGAATTTTTGGCTTGTCAGACCTATATCAACCATTGCGTCTTCGCATAGAAAGGATGATTCAAGTTTTGAATCTATTGATGATTAATAATGTGGTATATATTGCTAATTGATATTAGCTAAGATCATTATATCATAGTGTCTTTTATATCAACAATTGTAAAATAGATATCTTATCTTTTGATTTTAGATAAAATTAGTGTTATATTAGTAATGTAAAG
>ERZ1029884.89-NODE-89-length-19380-cov-9.323777_pt1 | contig 19380 bp, 16 predicted proteins | sample MGYA00519233_ERZ1029884 | MGnify/ENA primary metagenome ERZ1029884 (study PRJEB33666, sample SAMEA4610931) | skin metagenome | biome: Human-associated habitat; feature: Malodor aspect; material: skin | place: Philippines | collected 2015-08 ...
GCACGGGAAGCGCAGGTTGCCTACGCTCGTGTGACATGAAAGCAATCGTTGTCACCTCACACGGCGGCCCAGAGGTCCTTGAGTACAAGGATGTCGAGCCGCCGGTTCCCAGCAAGGGCCAGCTGCTTATTGACGTCAGCTACGCCGGCATCAATTTCATCGACACCTACTTCCGCTCCGGCACATACCCCTCCAATCCCCCGTACATTCCGGGCACGGAGGGCTGCGGGCGTGTGGTGGAAGACCCGCTCGGTGAAATCGCGCCGGGCACCCTGGTCGCTTGGCACGACGCCCCCGGCTCCTACGCTGAACAGGTGGCGGTGGACCGCAACCGCCTTGTGGCCGTGCCCGAGGGCGTTGAACCGGCCGTGGCGGCCTCGATGCTGCTGCAAGGCATGACGGCCCACTACCTCCTTCACGGCGTGCGGGAGACCAATCCGGGCGACACGATGGTGGTCACCGCGGGGGCGGGCGGTGTTGGCCTGATCCTCACCCAGATGGCGGCGGCCGAGGAGGCGACGGTGTACTCTGTCGTCTCCACCGACGAGAAAGAAAAGCTCGCCTACGATGCCGGCGCGACCAAGGTGTTTCGCTACGGCGACGACTTGGCCGAGCAGATCAAGGCGGAAAACGGCGGTGGCGTGGACGTGGTCTACGACGGCGTGGGCAACGACACCTTCGAAATGTGCCTCGACGTCACCCGTCCGCGGGGGCTGGTGTGTTCGTTCGGGTCTGCCTCAGGCGACGTGGAGCCGTTTAAGATTCAGGAACTCAACGCCCACGGCGCGCTGTTTCTCACCCGCCCGTCGCTTAAGCACTACGTTGCCACCGACGATGAGTTCCTCATGCGTGCCCAGGCTGTGGCCCGCGCGGTGGAAGATGGCACGGTGAAGATTCGTATCCACCCGCCGTACAAACTGGAAAACGCCCGCGAGGCCCATGCGGACCTGCAGGCGCGAAAGACCACCGGCTCGGTGGTGCTGGAGGTTTAGAACAGCAGCTCCCCGACGGTCTCCCAGCCCAGCACGGCATCGAAGGAAAGCCCGAGGAAGAGCGCGGCCAAGTAGTTGTTGGACAAGATAAACAACTTGAGCGGCTTGACGTTCTCGCCGCGCACAATGCCCTGGTGCAGCCTGGTAGCCATGACCAGGAAGGCCGCGCCGGAGACCACCGCGATGACAAAGTAGATCCACGAAGCCGCCGGCACGAGCAACAGTGAGACGGCCACGGTGATCCAGGAGTAGACGACGATCTGCCGGCTGGTTTCTTCAGCCGAGGCGACCACCGGCAACATCGGCACCTTCGCGCGTGCGTAGTCGTCCTTGTACTTCATTGCCAGGGCCCATGTGTGCGGCGGCGTCCAGAAGAAGATGATGAGGAACATCACGATGGCCTGCCACCAGTTGTCGGCGGACCCGTCCTGGACATTGTCGCGGATGACAGCCCAGCCGACGAGCACTGGCATGCAGCCCGCTGCCCCGCCCCAAATCACGTTCTGCCAGGTGCGGCGCTTAAGCCACTTCGTGTACACGAAGATGTAGAAGAAATTGGTCAGCACAATGAAAAAGGCGGCCAGCCAGGAGTCGCACAGTAGGCCGAGCCACAGCACTGACAGCGCCAGCATGATCCAGGCGAACACCGCTGCCTTCTGCTTGGTCACCGAGTGGCGCACAAGCGGGCGAGCGCGGGTTCTCCCCATTTTCTGGTCGATGTCGTAGTCAGCGACCATGTTGAAGGTGTTGGCCGCTGCAGCACCCATCCAGCCGCCGAGCAACGTGCCCAGGACCAGCCAGAGGTGCACCTCGCCGCGGTCAGCCTGCAGCATGGCAGGGATCGCGGCCACCAAGAGAAGTTCAATGACCCTCGGCTTCGTCAACGCGAAATATGCCTTGATGGTCTCCAACAACTCTCTCCTTTTATGTGCTGCGGATTGCGCGGGCAATCATACCTTCGGACGATGGTAGCCCTTTCCAACACGCGGGCACGAATCCGGAATGCATCGAGTGAGGGCGATCTCCCGGAGGCGTCGATAAGCGATATGCTTTTGAGCGACCTTAGAGAAAGCGAGGACCCCATGACGCTGCCCCCTGAACTGCAGGCGATGACCGAGCGCAACTACCCCGAGGACTGGACTGACACCGACACCCGGGCGGTGGATACGGCCCGGGTACTCGCCGCGGACGCCGTGGAGCACTGCGGCTCCGGCCACCCCGGCACCGCTATGAGCCTCGCGCCGCTGGCGTACACGCTCTTCCAGCGCGTCATGGACGTTGACCCGGCCGACAAGGACTGGGTGGGCCGCGACCGGTTTGTGCTGTCTAACGGCCACTCCTCGCTCACCCAGTACGTGCAGCTCTACCTGGGCGGCTTCGGGCTTGAGCTGCAGGATTTGAAGGATCTGCGCACCTGGGGCTCGAAGACCCCGGGCCACCCGGAGTACAACCACACCGACCACATCGAGATCACCACCGGCCCGCTCGGTCAGGGTTTGGCATCCGCAGTGGGCATGGCCATGGCGGCGCGGCGCGAGCGCGGGCTGTTCGACCCCGATGCACCTGCGGGCGAATCCCCCTTCGACCACAACATCTACGTCATCGCCGGCGACGGCTGCCTACAGGAGGGCGTGACCTCGGAGGCGTCCTCCCTCGCCGGCACCCAACAGCTGGGAAACCTCATCCTGTTCTGGGACGACAACCGCATTTCCATCGAGGACGACACCCAGATCGCGTTCACCGAGGACGTACTGAAGCGGTACGAGGCCTACGGGTGGCAAACGCTCACCGTCGAGTCCGGCGAGGACATCGCCGCCATTGAGTCTGCGGTTGCCAAAGCGAAGGCCGAGACGGGCAAGCCGACCATCATTCGCGTCAAGACCGTCATCGGGTACCCAGCCCCGAACCTGATGAACACCGGCGCGATCCACGGCGCAGCATTGGGCGCCGACGAGGTGGCCGCGGTCAAGGAGGCACTCGGCTTCGACCCGGCCGTGATGTTCCCGGAGGAAGACGAAGTGATCGCCCACACCCGCGGGCTGCGTGAACGTGCGGCTGCGAAGCACGCAGCGTGGAACGAGAAGTTCGACGCATGGGCGCAGGCAAACCCCGGGCGCAAGGCGCTGCTGGACCGTCTCACCGCACGCGAGCTGCCTGCCGATTGGAAGAAAGACTTCCCCACCTGGGAGCCGGACGTCAAGGGCCTGGCCACCCGCAAAGCGTCCGAAGCCGCCATCCAGGCCGCCGCGGCCGCACTACCGGAGCTCTGGGGCGGCTCCGCCGACCTGGCCGGCTCCAACAACACCTTGATCAAGGGCGCGAAGTCCTTTGGCCCGCAGGCCATCTCCACCGAGAAATTCTCCGCTCACCCGTACGGGCGAAACCTGCACTTCGGCATCCGCGAGCACGCCATGGGCTCGGTGATGAACGGCATTGCCCTGCACGGCGGCACCCGCGTCTACGGCGGCACCTTCTTGATCTTTTCCGAGTACCTTTACCCGGCGCTTCGCGTGGCCGCCCTCTCCGGCATCGACGGCTACTACGTGTTCACCCACGACTCCATCGGCCTCGGCGAGGACGGCCCAACCCACCAGCCGGTGGAAACCCTGGCCGCACTGCGCGCGATCCCGGACGTGGCCGTTATTCGCCCGGCGGATGCGAACGAGACCTCTGCGGCGTGGATTGCTGCGTTGGAAGCCAAGGAGCAGCCGAAGACGCTGGCGCTGTCCCGCCAGAACCTGCCGGTGCTCGAGGGCACCAAGGAGAAGGCCTTCGACGGCGTCGCCCGCGGCGCTTACGTCCTAGTCGAGGCGTCCGCCGAGACTCCCGACCTCATCCTGATGGCCTCCGGCTCGGAAGTCCAGTACGCAGTGGAGGCGGCGAAGGTGCTTGAATCAGATGGCACGGCGACCCGCGTCGTGTCTGTGCCGTCCATGGACTGGTTCATGGAACAGGACGACGCATACATCGACTCGGTGCTTCCTCGCGACATCAAGGCCCGCGTCTCGGTGGAGGCGGCGACCTCAATGCCGTGGTTCCGCTTTCTCGGCGAATACGGCCGCGCTGTCTCGCTCGAGCACTTCGGGGCCTCGGCCCCCGGCGCTGAGCTGTTCGAACGCTTCGGGTTCACTACCGACAACGTTGTCCGCGTCGCGCGCGAGACCCTCGACTGCGTGCGCGAACAGCGCAGCGTAGCGACGAGCGTCCGCGTCGGCAACACCGAATCCGAGCCGACTCGCGGAGACGGGCGTTAACTCGCAGGCTCGTTAACGAGATCTAATAGGAAGGAACTGACGAATGAATGCCATTGACGAGCTCTTCGAGGTTGGCACCTCCACATGGCTCGACGACCTGTCCCGCGAACGCATCGCCACCGGCAACCTCGGGGAGGTCAAGGCGGAAAAATCCATCGTTGGCGTGACCACCAATCCAGCCATCTTCGCCGCGGCCATGGGCACCGGCACGCACTACGACGACCAGCTGGCAGAATTCAAGCTCGCCGGCACCTCGGCGGACGCTGCGGTGTACGCCATGAGCGTCAAAGATGTCCAGGACGCCTGCGACCTATTTCGCGACACGTACGACACCACCGGCGGTAAAGATGGGCGCGTCTCCATCGAAGTCGACCCGCGCTACGCCGCTGACGAGGCCAAGACCATCGCGCAGGCCCGTGAGCTGTGGGAACTCGTAGATCGCGAGAACCTGATGATCAAGATTCCGGCCACCGACGAATCCCTGCCCGCCGTGACCGCGGCGTTGGCGGAGGGCATTTCTGTCAACGTCACCCTGATTTTCTCGGTGGAGCGTTACAAGCAGGTCATCAAGGCTTACAAGGAGGGCATCCGGCAGGCTGCCGCCAATGGCCACGATGTGAGCCGCATCCACTCGGTGGCGTCCTTCTTCGTATCCCGCATGGACACCGAGGTGGACAAGCGGCTCGAAACCATCGGCACCGACGAGGCGCTGGCACTGCGCGGTAAGGCCGGCATCGCGAACGCCCGGTTGGCGTACGCGCTGTTCCAGTCGGAGTTTGGCGAAGCTGGCGTCGATACGCTGCCTGCGGGCGCGAATGCTCAGCGTCCGCTGTGGGCGTCTACCGGCGTGAAGAACCCTGCGTACCCGGCGACCATGTACGTGACCGAGCTGGCTGGCCCGGACACGGTGAACACGATGCCGGAAAAGACGCTGGATGCGGTGCTGCGAAACGGTGGTGTCCACGGCGACACCCTCACCGGCACCGAGGCCTTCTCCCGCGAGGTGTTTGCGGCGCTGAGCGAGGTCGGTATCGACCTCGACGACGTCGTCGCGGTGCTGGAGCGCGAAGGCGTGGAGAAGTTCGTGGACGCGTGGCAAGACCTGCTCGATTCCATGACTGCTAAGCTCGCGTGACGTGACTGAACCGCACCGGCAGTGGTCCAATCCGCTGCGCTCCCCCGCAGATAAACGCCTCCCCCAGATCGCCGGACCATCGGGCATGGTCATCTTTGGTGTGACGGGTGACCTCGCTCGCAAGAAACTGCTTCCGGCCATCTACGACCTGGCTAATCGCGGCCTGCTTCCCGGCGGGTTCACCCTCGTCGGCTACGGCAGGCGCGAATGGGACAAGGCAGACTTTCAGGACTACGTGCGCGAGGCGATCCTCAACGGTGCCCGCACCGAGTTCCACGAGAACGTCTGGCAGCGCCTCGCCGAAGGCCTGGAGTTTGTCCGGGGCAACTTCGACGACGACGCGGCGTTCGACGACTTGGCTGCTGCCTGCAAGCGCAGCGACGAGCACCGCGGCACGGCTGGGAACTGGGCGTACTACTTGTCCGTGCCCCCGGAGTTCTTCGCCGAGGTAGTCCACCAGCTTGATCGCTGCGGAATGGCGAAGGCGGGTGTCAATGAATGGCGCCGCGTGATCATTGAAAAGCCGTTTGGCCACGATCTCGTCTCCGCCAAGGAGCTCAACGACGTGGTTGGCGCCGTCTTCCCCGAGCGCTCGGTGTTCCGCATCGACCACTACCTGGGTAAAGAGACGGTGCAAAACATTCTTGCGCTGCGCTTTTCCAACCAGATGTTCGAGCCGGTGTGGAACTCGCACTACATCGACCACGTGCAGATCACTATGGCGGAAGATATCGGCCTCGGCGGCCGCGCCAGCTACTACGACGGTATCGGCGCAGCCCGGGACGTGATTCAGAACCACCTGATCCAGCTGCTGGCGCTGGTGGCGATGGAGGAGCCGACCTCGTTCTCCCCCGCCCAACTGCGCGCGGAAAAATTGAAGGTGCTGCGAGCAACCTCCGCCGTCGGGCCGTTTGGCAAGACCACTGCCCGCGGGCAGTACACCGCGGGCTGGCAGGGCTCGAAGAAGGTTGTGGGCCTGCGCGAGGAGGAGGGGTTCGACCCAGAATCCACCACCGAAACCTACGCGGCATGCACGCTGCAGATCGAGTCCCGCCGCTGGGCCGGCGTGCCGTTCTACCTGCGCACCGGGAAGCGCCTGGGCAGGAGGGTGACCGAGATCGCGCTGGTGTTCAAGCGCCCGCCGTACCAGCCGTTCTCCAAGGGCCAGGCGGATCTGCTCACCAACAACGCCGTGGTCATCCGGGTGCAGCCAGACGAGGGCGTGCTCATGCGCTTCGGATCCAAGGTGCCCGGACCCGGCATGGAACTGCGGGATGTGAACATGGACTTCTCGTACTCAGAGGCGTTCACCGAGCAATCCCCCGAGGCCTACGAACGCCTCATCCTGGACGCGCTATTGGACGAGTCCAGCCTGTTCCCCACCAACTCGGAAGTGGAGCGCAGCTGGGAGATCCTGGACCCGGTGCTTGATTACTGGGCCGAACAGGGCCGCCCGGACGACTACGCGGCCGGCACGTGGGGGCCGGCGTCCGCCGATCGCATGCTGACCAAAGACGGCCGCGTGTGGCGCCGCCCGTAAGAAAGGTCGAACCATATGATCATCGAACTGCCTGACACATCCACCAAGGCCATTGGGGCAGAACTCGCCAAGGCCCGGGAAAGCCACTCGCTAACTACCGGGCGCGTGCTGACCCTTCTCGTCGCCATCGACGACTCCGGTGCGGACTCCATCGACGACACCCTTGAGACCCTGCGCGACGCGTCGTTCGAGCACCCAGCTCGCGTGCTCGTCCTCATTTCCGGCGACGCAGGTGCCGCTACCCGGCTCGATGCCCAGGTACTTGTGGCCAGCGATGCCGGTGCCTCCGAGGTCGTGGTGATGCGGCTCTACGGCGAACTCACGGGCCACCTGGGTGCGATTGTCACACCTCTGCTTCTGCCGGACACCCCGGTCGTGGTCTGCTGGCCGCAAAAGGCGCCGGAGCGCCCCGCCGACACCCAGCTCGGGCGGATCACGCAGCGTCGCATTACGAACCTGCGCCGGGACGGCAACGGGATGACCCTGCAGCACCTCACAGCGGGGTACGTGGATGGGGACTCAGACGTGATGTGGTCGCGCATTACGCCGTGGCGGGGCATTGTGGCCTCGGCCTTAGACCGCCACCCCGGCAAGCGCATCCTGAGTGCCGAGATTGCCGGTGCCGCCGGCGACCCGAGCGTGGACGTCGCTGCTGGCTGGCTCGCTTCTAGCTTGAACGTGCAGGTCACCCGCCGTGAGGCTGATCCCGCGGGGAGCTTTCCTATCACCCGGCTCGCGCTGCGTTGCGAAGACGGCGACGTTGAAGTGGCCGTCCAGGACATCCACACCGTGCGCATTTCCACTCCCGGCCACGCAGACTCGCTCGTCGCTATGGGTGAGCGCAGCGACGCGGAGAGTCTCGCGGAGGATCTGCGTCACCTCGGCCCCGACGCCACCTACGAACGCGCTTTGCGCGGGCTATCAGGAGTAGACCATGAGCTATAAGGACCTGCCATCGCTTCTCGACGACGTCGCCTCACGGTTCACCGACGTCATGGCCGAAATCCACGCCACCGGCCGCTCCGCACGCGTGGTCCTCACGGGCGGCACTGCGGGAACCGCCCTGCTCGCACGGTTAGTTGACGAACCGGTCGACTGGACGCGGGTTGAGGTGTTCTTCGGCGACGAGCGCAATGTGCCGGTGGACCACCCGGACTCCAACGAAGGCCAGGCGAGGTCGGCGCTGCTGTCGCACGTGGACATCCCGCAGAGCAACATTCACGGTTACGGCCTCGATGGCGGCCCGATGCATGCCGCGGTCGAGCAGTACCGAAAACTCGTTGGCGACGGCGGCTTCGATCTGCACCTGCTGGGCATGGGTGGCGAGGGCCACATCAACTCCCTGTTTCCGCACACCGACGCAGTCCGGGAGCGAAAAGCGTTGGTTATGGCGGTCACCGACTCCCCCAAACCACCGGCAGAGCGCACCACCCTCACGCTGCCGGCGGTGCAGAGTGCGGACCGGGTGTGGCTGCTTGTTTCTGGCGCCGAGAAGGCTGAGGCCGCAGGCCACGCCGCCGACGGCGCGGACGCGGCCGAGGACTGGCCGGTCGCTGGCGCAATCGGGCGTAAAGAAACGGTCCTGTTCGCCACTGAGGACGCCACAAGACCGTTGTAACGGCGGGGTCTGGGTCAGACCGCGTAGGTCTGAATCAGATTCAACCCGACGATGCACAGAATCCAGATCAGCGCCATCAGCACGGTGATGCGGTCGAGGTTTTTCTCCACCGTCGTCGAACCGGAGAGGTTGGCTTGAACACCGCCGCCGAACAGGCTGGACAGGCCACCACCCTTGCCCTTGTGCAGCAGGACGAAAATGGTCATGAGAATCGCTGAAATCACCAGCACGACCTCAAGTGCTAAAGCCATATGCGCGACACCTTTCAAATGGGAGACGGTGCAAACTCTCTCAGGGAGCTTACACCACCGCAAGTACTTACCCGCGCTGCGGCTACATCACAGAGTTGGCGGCCGCTGCGGCGAGTTTGGCAAAGTCCTGCCCGTCGAGTGACGCGCCTCCGACAAGCCCACCGTCCACATCAGGCTGGCCGATGATCTCCGCCACCGTGTCCGCCTTGACGGAGCCGCCGTAGAGGATGCGGATCTGGTCGGCCACAGCGTCGTCGCTGAGCTCCCGCACCAGTTCACGGATGCCGTGGCAGACTTCCTGCGCGTCCTCCGCGGAGGCTACCTTACCGGTGCCGATTGCCCAGACCGGCTCGTACGCGATGACGGCGCGGGACAGGTCCACGCCCGCCAGCGATTCGCGTGCCTGCCGGACGACGTAGGAGACATGCTCGCCCTTCTCGCGTACCTCCAGAGGCTCGCCGACGCAGACGATCGGGACGATACCGTGCTCGATGGCTTTAGCTGCCTTCGCGGCGACCTGCTCGTTGGTCTCCCCGTGGTATTCACGGCGCTCCGAGTGGCCCACGACCACCCACGAGCAACCCAGCTTCTCCAGCATCGCAGCGGAGACGTCGCCGGTGAACGCACCGTTGTCGTGCTCGGAGACGTCCTGGGCACCGTAGGTGATCTTGAGCTTGTCGCCCTCGACCAGCGTCTGAATCGAGCGCAGATCCGTGAACGGAACCGTTAAGGCGATATCGACGTACTCGTAACCGTCTTTAGGAAACGCGAAGACGAGTTTCTGGGCACTCTGAATGGCCTGAAGGTGATCGTGGTTCATCTTCCAGTTGCCAGCAATGAGTGGGGTGCGTGCCATAGCGTGTTAGACCTCCTAGGTTGGACTAGTTCAGAACGGAAACACCCGGCAGTTCCTTACCCTCGATGAGTTCGAGGGAGGCACCGCCGCCGGTGGAGATGTGAGAGAAGCCGTCCTCGTCGAGGCCGAGCGTGCGCACCGACGCCGCGGAGTCGCCGCCGCCGACGACGGTGAAGGAGCCGTTGTCCTTGGTCGCGGCGATCATTGCCTCGGCCACAGCCTTGGTGCCATCTGCGAAGTTCGGGAACTCAAACACACCCATCGGGCCGTTCCAGAACACCGTCTTGGAGGCTGCAAGTGCCTCGGCGTAACGCTTCGCTGTCTCTGGTCCGATGTCGAGGCCCATCCAGCCCTCCGGAATCTCATCCACGCCGACAATCCTCTTCTCGGTGTCCTTGGCAAACTCGGCGCCTGCGGCGACGTCCACCGGTAGCAGCAGCTTCTCGCCGAAGCGCTCGATGAGCTCCTTGCACGTGCCCACCATGTCCTCTTGGAGGAGGGAATTCTGCACGTCGTGGCCTTGAGCAGCGAGGAAGGTGTAGCACATACCGCCGCCGATGATGATCTGGTCCGCTTTCTCCGCCAGCGCTTCAATGACACCGAGCTTGTCGGAAACCTTCGAACCACCAAGCACCACCACGTACGGGTGCGCCGGGTCGTTCTTCACGGAATTTAGGGTCGCGACTTCCTTATCCACGAGGTAGCCCGCGTAGGCGGGCAGCGCCTTCGCCACGTCGTACACGGAAGCCTGCGCGCGGTGGACCACGCCGAAGCCGTCGGAGACGAAGGCGCCGTCGTCCGCCGCGAGCGCGGCCAGCTCGTCGGCGAACGCGGCGCGCTCTGCCTCATCCTTGGAGGTCTCGCGCGGGTCGAAGCGGACGTTTTCCAGAAGGAGGATCTCGCCTTCGGTCAGGCCGTTTGCACGCTCGTGCGCGTCCTCGCCTGAGACATCGGCAGCGAGTGGGACAAACTGGCCGAGCCGCTCGGAAAGCGCCTCAGCAACGGGCGCGAGCGAGAATTCGGGGTTAACCTCGCCCTTCGGACGACCCAGGTGCGCCATCACGATAACCTTCGCACCTGCGTCAAGCAGTGCCTTTAATGTGGGCAGTGAAGCGTCGATGCGACCCGCGTCGGTGATGTTGCCATCGTCATCGAGCGGGACGTTAAAGTCCGACCGCACCAGGACGTGGCGCCCGTCCACGCCTTCGTCGAGAAGCTGCTGCAGATTCTTGGTCATAGGTCTCTCCTTCATTTTGTGAACCGTTTCCATCGTATGAAAAATGGGCCCGCAACGTCACTATTGTCGCGGGCCCGTATCAGCGTCACGCCTTAGAGTTTGTCAGCCACAAACTTTGCCAGGCGGATGTACTGCGAGGTGTACGACCACTCGTTGTCGTACCAGGAGATGATCTTGACCAAGTTTCCGTCGATGACGCGGGTCATGCCCGCATCAAAAATGGCCCCGTGGGTGTTGCCGATGATGTCGGAGGAAACGATCGGGTCTTCGGTGTATTGCATGGCGCGGCCGAATTCCGCGTCCTGCACGGCGTTCTTCACCGCCTGGTTGACATCCTCCACGGTGACGTCCTTGCGCAGGGTAACCGTGAGGTCGGTCGCGGAACCGGTGATGGTGGGCACGCGCATGGCGAAGCCATCCAGCTTGCCCTCCAAGTTCGGGAGCACCAAGGACACTGCCTTCGCGGCGCCGGTAGTGGTCGGAACGATGTTCTGCGCCGCTGCGCGTGCACGACGCAGGTCCCTGTGAGGTGCGTCCTGCAGCCGTTGGTCGCCGGTGTAGGCGTGGATGGTGGTCATCAGACCACGCTCGATACCAAAGACCTCGTCGAGAACCTTCGCCACCGGTGCAAGGGAGTTGGTGGTGCAGGATGCGGCGGAGATGATCTCCTCCGAACCGGTGTAGTCGGTGTGGTTCACACCCCAGACGTAGGTGCCGTCGACTTCCTTGCCCGGTGCGGAAATGATGACCTTCTTCGCGCCGGCGTCAATGTGCGCCTTGGCGTCTGGGCCCTTACGGAACACGCCGGTGCACTCGAGCACGATGTCGACGTCCGCGTCGCCCCACGCGAGGTTGGCGGGATCCTTCTCCTCGGAGACCGCGATCCGGCGGCCGTCGACCGTGATGGATTCGTCGTCGTACTCGATGTCGTGGTCGAACTGGCCGTAGGCGGTGTCGTACTTCATCAGGTGAGCCAGCGTCTGGTTGTCGGTGAGGTCGTTGATCTTGACAACTTCGAGCTCGCCCTTGTACTCGTTCTCGATGATGCGAAACGCTGCGCGGCCGATGCGGCCGAAACCGTTGATGCCAATGCGGGTAGTCACAGTCAAACTCCTCGTCTTTGTGCCTGTGTCGTTCCGCTTTCGAGTGTAATAAGCTTGGCTTTTACCTGCAGGGGGCGCGAGCGCGGCAAAGAAACCGGGGGCAGTAACCACAACCGGATCTGCCTGTCAATGTGGGTTTGAGCCCGGATCGATCGCGGCGGGGGTGAGCGCCAGCAGTTTCCTACCCCCGGAGTGACACAGACCGGACCTGATGTGACAAATGCCACTGAATACCAGCCTAAGTGGTGGCTGCCCCGTGAGTGTCTTCAATGCCGAGTTCTGCCGCCCGTTTGTCGGCCAGCGACAGGAGGCGACGAATGCGGCCTGCGACCGCGTCCTTGGTCATTTGCGGATCCGCCAGCCGACCGAGCTCCTCCAGTGACGCGTGACGGTGCTCGACACGGAGGAAGCCGGCTTCGGCGAGGTGCTCAGGAACGTCGTCACCGAGAATGTCCATCGCCCGCTCCACGCGAGCCGCCGCGGCTGCAGCCGCCTGCGCGGAGCGGCGCGTGTTCGCGTCGTCGAACGTGGCGAGACGGCCGTTCGTCTTCGTGGTGGCCGCCCGGGTTTCGCGCTTGGTGTCCCATTCGATACGGGCGGCGGGCGCACCCATGCGGCTGAGCAAAATGCCGATTGCCTCGCCATCGCGCAGGGTCACGCGCTCGATACCTCGGGTCTCGCGAGTCTTCGCCGTGAGCCCCATTCTCCGAGCCAAGCCCACCAGGGCAAGTGCCGCCTCTTGGCCTGGGCACGCTACTTCGAGGCTTGCGGCGCGCCCCGGCTCAGTGAGCCGGCCACGGGCAAGAAACGCTCCGCGCCACGCGGCCTCAACCCCCTCCATGGGACCCGAGATGATCTGCCGCGGCATGCCGACTACCGGGTGACCAGACGCGGTAACGAGCCTCAACGAGCGAATAACGTCCGCCGCGCCGTCCTCAACCCGGACTTCATAACGGCAATCCCGGCTGGCGGACGATGCCGGAATGAGCTCCACCGGCGCGCTGACCGCGCATAGATCGGTCAGCGTGCGGGCCAAGCGACGGGCGACTGCCTCCTCGGCAAAGCCAGCAACAATGGAGACACCCCGCTCAGCAGGACGCAGCTCCCCGCCGAAGCGAATCAGCGCGGTCGCTTCGGCACCGCGCGCTTCCAAGCCGCCGCCCGTGGCGCGCAAAAGCTCATCTTTGACCTTGGCCGTCAGCGCCACCGGCGCCTCCCCTCATCTATCGTGCAGGTGTGAATCGCCCAGCAGTCTATCGCGTGGGGCCAAGTGCCTTGAGGGCAGCTGCCAGTTTATCGGGATCGTGCCGGTTCGAGGCCACCCGGTCGTCCCCCACCTCACGCAGCGGCGCAAACACCACCTGTGCGCCCAATCGGCCCGCGGCCCGCGCGATGTTGTCCCGCTCGCCGGGGGACGTGGCTGTGTGCTCGTCCGCAAGCACATAATCCACCCGCAGCTCCGGGGCGTGCTGCGAGAAGACGTGGATATGGCGCTCGGTGCTAAAACCCGGCGTCTCCCCCGCCTCCGGGGACAAGTTGAGAATGACCACGACGGTCGCGTCCGTCTCGTTAAGCGCCTGCGCGATATCGGGGACGAGAATGTGCGGGATGACAGACGAGAACCATGAGCCGGGTCCGATAGTCACCACATCGGCATCCAGGATCGCCCGCACCGCTGCGGCGCTGGCCGCCGGCTGCGCAGGGATCAGCCGCACTCGCCGCACCGCGCCAGGAGTAGTCGCCACCGCGACCTGCCCGCGCACGGCACGCAGCACACGAGGATCGTCGTCTAACCCCGCAACTTCCGCCTCGATGTCGAGGGGCTGGGGGCACACGGGGATCACCCTGCCTGCGGATCCTGTCCACGCCGCGACTCGGTCGAGAGCCGCCTGCGTGTCGCCGAGGCGCTCCGCCAGCCCAGTAATGAGGAGGTTGCCTAGGGCGTGGCCCGCCATCGCTCCGTGGCCTCCGAACCGGTGCTGCAGCGTCTCGCGCCACATCGAGCCGTCCTCGTCGCTCGCTGTCAGCGCGGCGAGCGCCATACGCAAATCACCTGGGGGAACAATGTCCATCTCGCGGCGAAGACGGCCGGACGATCCTCCGTCATCAGCCACCGTGACTACGGCGTTAATGGTGGAGGCTCCCGCAGCGCGCGCAGCGGTCAGCGTCTGGTACAGGCCGTGCCCTCCCCCAAGGCACGTATACGACACATGGCTCACTTGACCCTTCTTTCTCTGGCCTGGTGTGTGGGGTTAGTGGCGCTCCAAGTCACGGTGGATGACATTCACGTCCACCTGACCCTGCTGGCTCAGCCGCTTGCCGATTGCCTCTGCCACCGCAACCGAGCGGTGGTGTCCACCCGTGCAGCCGACACCGACGGTAATGAAGTCCTTGCCCTCGTGGCGGTAGCCCCCAAGGGTGCTCGAGAGCAACTCGACGACGTTGTCGACGTAGTCTCTAGCACCCTCCTGGCTCAGCACGTAGTCGGCCACGGCCTTGTCTACACCGCGGAATTCGCGCAGCTCCTCCACCCAGTACGGGTTTGGCAAGAACCGGACGTCGAGCACGATATCGGCGTCGCGCGGTGAGCCGTGCTTGAACCCGAAGGATTCGATGGTGATGTGCTGCCGCCCGAGCGGTAGTTCACCCACCGACGCCTCAACCGCGCGGCGCAGGTCGTGCACCGACAAGCTGGTCGTGTCGATGATGACGTCGGCGGAGGCCCGGAGATCCTCCATCGCCTCTCGCTCGCGCTCAATCCCGGATTGCAGCGTGCCGTCGCCCTGCATTGGGTGGGTTCGCCGCACCGAGTCGAAACGGCGGATGAGGACGTCGTCGCGTGCCTCCAAGAACAGAATGAACGGGTCGTACCCGCGCTCGCGTATCCCCGCGATGGTGCTCATCAGCGAGCCCTTGAACATCGACGCACGGACGTCGGTGACAACCGCGAGGCGGTCGACGGGAGAATCATCCGCCGCAGCGAGGTCGACGAGCTCCAGGATGAGCTGGGGAGGCAGGTTCTGGGAGACGAAGTAGCCTTTGTCCTCGAACACCTTCGCTGCGGTGGACAAGCCGCCGCCGGACAGGCCCGTGATGATCACCGGGCGCGTCCGCGCATCAGTCGTGTCGTGGGGCAACGCGTGGGCGGAGGATGTCGTGGGCATAACCCTCATCCTAGACAAGGCGGCGGCGAAGCGACGTCGAGAAGCAGCGTGCTACTGGTCGTGCAGATGGCTGTAGATGGTCTCCGCCAACTTTGGTCCAACGCCCTTGACCTGCAGGATCTCCTCGACCGATGCCTGTTTGATCTTCTTCACCGAGCCGAAGTGTTTGACCAGGTCCGTTCGGCGAGCGGGACCCAGCCCCGGAACGGCGTCGAGCGCGGACGAGCGCATGCGCTTGGAGCGCTGCTGGCGGTGGTAGGTGATGGCGAAACGGTGCGCCTCGTCGCGCACCTGCTGCAGCAGGTACATGCCCTCCGAGTTACGCGGCAAGATAACCGGTTCGTCGTCGTCCGGCACCCAGACCTCTTCCAAGCGCTTCGCGAGGCCAATGAGCTGCACATCCACGATGCCGAGCTCGTCGAACACCTCCTGCGCTGCCGTAACCTGGGGCTTGCCGCCGTCCACGATGAATAGCTGGGGCGGGTACGCAAAGCGCTTCGCGCCCGTGGTCTCGTCCGCCTCGTCCGCGAAAGTCTGCTCGTCTGCCACCTCGTCCGGGTTCGCCAACTTGTCTTCGTTGTAGCGCTTGAAGCGGCGGCGGGTCACTTCTGCAATCGAGCCGACGTCGTTGGAATGGCCGTCACCGGCGGCCTCCTTGATACGGTAGCGGCGGTAGTCGTTCTTCCGGGGAAGCCCGTCCTCGAACACCACCAGCGACGCGACGACATCTGTGCCCTGAATGTGCGAAATATCCGTGCACTCGATGCGAAGCGGCGCCTCGTCCATGCCCAGCGCTTCTTGGATATCCTGCAGGGCCTGCGAGCGGGCCGTGAGGTCGCCCACCCGCTTAAGCTTGTGCTGGTGCAGCGCCTCCGCCGCGTTCTTGTGCACAGTCTCCATCAGCGCCCGCTTGTCGCCGCGCTGCGGCACGCGGATGTCGACGGGCCCGCCACGCAGTTCCGCCAGCAGTTCCGCAACCTCCGGCAGCTCCGCCGGCAATACCTCCACGAGGATCTCGCGAGGCACCGGCATCGGCGCCTCCGCCTTCGCGCGCGATTCTTGGTCGACACCGCGGCGGCGCACCTTCTGCGCCTCGATCTTGCGGTCTTCTTCCTGCTCGAGGCGGGCCCGCTCAACGGCATCCGAGTAGTACTGCACGAGAAAGTTCTGCATCAAGGTGGGCAAGGTCGGATCTGCTTGACCTTCGTCAAGGCGCTCGGAGGCGCCCGGCTCGTCGCCGGTTTTCTCGACCACCCAGCCGCGCTGCGCCTTGATGCGGCCGTCCCGGACGTTGAAGATCTGTACCGCGGCCTCAAGCTCGTCGGTGTCGAACGCGACGATGTCGGCGTCGGTGTCTTGGCCCAGCACCACCGTCTGGCGCTCCATGACCTTGTTCACCGCCCCCAAGTCGTCGCGCAGCCTCGCCGCGCGCTCGAACTCCAGGTTCTCCGCTGCCTCGGTCATCTGCGTGGTGATGCCGCGCACCAGTTGATCCGTGCGGCCGGACATGAACCCGAGGAAACCCTGGACAATCTCGTCGTACTCCGCCTCGTCTACGCGCCCCACGCACGGGGCCGCGCACTTGTCGATGTATCCCAGCAGGCACGGCCGCCCGAGCGATTCGTGGCGGTTAAACACTCCGTTTGAGCACGTGCGTATTGGGAAAACGCGGGTGAGCAGGTCAAGCGTCTCGCGCACGGCCCACGCATGAGAGTAGGGGCCGAAGTAGCGCACGCCCTTGCGCTTCGGGCCGCGGTAGAAAAACGCGCGCGGGTAGCGCTCCCTCACGCTGACCGCGAGCATAGGGTACGTCTTGTCGTCGCGGTACATGACGTTGAACCACGGGTCGAAGCGCTTGATCCAGGTGTATTCCAGCTGCAGCGCCTCCACCTCGGAGGCCACGACGGTCCACTCCACTGAGGCACCCGTGTACACCATCTGGCGGGTGCGGGGGTGCAGCGTGTTCGGCGGCTGGAAGTAGTTGTTCAGGCGCGCACGCAGGTTCTTTGCTTTACCCACGTAGATGACGCGGCCATCTCGGTCACGGAACTTGTATACGCCCGGATCGGTCGGGATTGTGCCCGGTGCTGGGCGGTAACTCTGCGGATCTGCCAAGGGTTAATCCTGCGGCATGTACTGGGCTTCCAGAGACCGGAAGTCCTCCACGGCCTTCAGCGCCCGCTCCTTGTCGCCGGATTGAATGGCCCACAGCGGGACGTATTCGAACTCCGGCAGCTCCAGCCGCGCCATGCGCGAGCCCTTGGGAAAGCTCAGCCCGTAGATCACCACCCACGGGTAGTAACGGGTGCCGATGATGTTGCGTACCTGCACCCCGTCCTCGTTCGCGCGCACGCGTGGGCGCGTCAGAGCGATCCACGACAACAGGGAGATGACGAGGCCGACGCCGATGAAGGCGAATTTGTCTAGGCCGGTGATGGCCACGCCCGTGAACTCCGCGTCCACGGCCCAGGCCATGAAAACGTGCACTGCCATAACCAAGACGACCCAGCCCACGGCCACGTTGCGTAAAAACTTGGACGAGATCTCAAGCTCCCACGGCTTCGTGGTTGTGGTCGCGTGCGGGTCGAGCGCGTTGAGGTAGGCAACCTCGTTCCGGCCCGAAAGTTCCGTCGGGTTGTGCTGGTGAGCCACTCCCACTCTCCTTACAAACGCTCGAGCTATGTGTGTGACGACGCCCGCAGGCGCGCCACGCTTTCCGGTTACCTTAACCCTTCAGCGGCACGGCACGAACCTTGCGCAGCTCAGCTGCGGTGCCGGCGGCAGCTCGCATGGCCTCCGCACCTTTGTCTTCCTTGGCGTCTTCCCCGCCGGCGCGCTCATACGCCTGGTCCTCGTCGTCGACGGTGAGCACGCCGTTGCCCACCGGGGTTCGCTCGTCCAGCGCCACCCTGGTCAAGCCGGCAGTGACGGAGTCGCACACGTATTGGAAGTGCGCTGTTTCCCCGCGGATGACGCAGCCAAGGGCCACAACCGCGTCGTAGCGCTGCGCGCACGCCTGCACAACCACTGGCAGCTCCAGGGCGCCAGCGACGGCGTACTCCTCCACCTTCACACCGAGCTCTCGCGCTTCATCCCGCGCACCGCTGCGCAGCAGGCCGACGATCTTGTCGTTCCAGCGGGTGTAGACGACCGCGATGGTCATGCCCTCCGCATGTATGGAATAGTCCTCTGGTGCTCCGGTCGATGCCACTGGTGCTCCTTAGTGTCCGTACCCCGGATGCGCGGCCAGCCATTCGGCCACGCCGGGCAGGTCGTGCCCCATCCGGTCGCGCTTCGTGCGCAGGTATTCGATGTTGTCGTGTGTGGGAACGATCTCGATCCTACTGCGGCCCGCCACCTCGGGGCCGTAGCCCGTCAGCGCGTCGGTTTTGTCCGGGTTGTTGGTAAGGAGTTCGAATGAGCCCACCCCGAGATCGGCCAGGATCTGCCCCGCGGCGGAATACTCCCTCGCGTCCGCCGGCAAACCCTGCTCCAGGTTGGCGTCCACCGTGTCCAAACCCTGGTCTTGCAGGCGGTAAGCCTGCAGCTTGGCCAGCAACCCGATGCCGCGGCCCTCATGCCCTCGCAGGTACACCACCACACCACGGCCGGCCTGCTGGATACGGCGCATGGATTCGTGCAGTTGCGGCCCGCAATCGCAGCGCGTTGAGGCGAACACGTCGCCCGTCAGGCACTCCGAGTGCACCCGGACGAGCACGTCGCCCGCGCTCGCGAGCGTGTCGACGCCTCCGGCTACCAACGCCACATGCTCCACCCCGGTGATGGTGTCGCGGTAGCCCACCGCGGTGAATTCGCCGTACTCGGTGGGCAGCGCCGCCTCCGTAACCCGCTCCACGGTGCGCTCGTGGTGGCGGCGGTAGTCTGCCAGCTGCTCGATGGAAATCATGGGCAGGTTATGGGTGTCAGCGAAGCGACGTAGCTCGCCGAATCGCGCCATGTCCGTGGGGTCGTCCTCGGAGACGATCTCGCACAACGCCCCTACAGGCGCCTTGCCGGCCAGGCGCGCAAGATCCACCGCTGCTTCGGTGTGGCCGGGTCGCTCGAGGACGCCACCGGCCTTCGCGCGCAAAGGGACCACGTGGCCGGGCCGGGTGAAGGAGGCGGGGGTGGCGGAGCCGTCGGCAAGCCTTGCAATAGTGGTTGCGCGCGAGCGGGCGGAGATGCCGGTGGTGCCTGTGGCCGCGTCGACGGTGACCGCGTAGGCGGTGC
>ERZ1029884.90-NODE-90-length-19377-cov-12.695425_pt1 | contig 19377 bp, 50 predicted proteins | sample MGYA00519233_ERZ1029884 | MGnify/ENA primary metagenome ERZ1029884 (study PRJEB33666, sample SAMEA4610931) | skin metagenome | biome: Human-associated habitat; feature: Malodor aspect; material: skin | place: Philippines | collected 2015-08 ...
ATACTCCTCAATTAATGATTGAAGAATACTCAATTAGTGACGCAAAGGATCATGTAGAGAATTATTTATGTGAAGATGAATTGCCATTTTAATAAAATAATTTATCTTTAATAATTTTATTTGCCTTCAAATATTGATTTATATATTGCTTGATATAAAATAATAATGTAAATAAATTTTTGGAGGCAATTATGAAAAAATTAGCAATTGGGGTACTAAGTTCAGCTTTAATTTTAGGAGCATGTTCAAATCATTCAGATAACAATGATAGCAATAATAAATCAACTAGTGAAAATAGCTCTACAAACGAAAATCAGTCAAAGAATAAATCGAATAATAACACATCCAAATCATCGGAAAGCAAAAAAGAGTATAAAGAAGTGCCTATGAGCGATGTGTTTAACGATGGAAAAGATCATTTAGTTTATAAATTTAATTTACAATTTAGTGCAAAAGATTATAATGAAATTGAAAAATTTCAGAAAGATCCAAAAGAAGCATTTAATGAAGATTTTGAGTTAAAGGGAGTATACAGTGTAAAAGATAATAAAGGTTTTGAATATGTTTTTGATCCGGCTTATCCAGATAGAGTACCTAATGATATAACATTAGACAAGTTATCAAAGAATTCTTTAGAAGAAAATAAAAATAAGTTCCATAAATTACAGGAAATTAATCTAAAAGAATATAATGACAGTTATGAAGATATGCAGCCACTACAACTTCACAATGAGTCAAAAGAAATTGAAAAGCAATTCTATACTAAAAATAATAAGATAATTTCTGAAAATTTTAATATCGTTAAGTTTTATCCTCGAGATGATGGTGACGTTTGGGATGATAATATTAAAAAAGTCTGGAAGCCATTAGAAGATAATGTTATGTTTGCAAACTATAATTTTCCTAAGAATAAAATGGTGTCGGTTGAACCATTTACTATTAATGGAAAAACATACTCTGGTATAGCCACTCCACAACTAGATGGAAACACTAATGAAATTATAGGATATAATCAACTGATAATTACTGAAGTACCTAAAGATACTAAATTAGTCATGGATAAAGATATATCTGAAGGTAAAGAAGAGAAATATGAAGATACTGATGAAGCAAAAAGAAAACAAAAACAAGAAGAAAAAGAATTTGATAATCTATAAAATCTAAAAAGAGTGGGGAAACCACTCTATTTTTTATATTAAGAAATAAAATATAAAAAAGTATTGTATAATAATGGATAGTGTTATATACTCTTTATAGAAATACTTATTTAACAGATTAATTATCAATTAAGGAGGAATTATTATGGCAGCTTCAAATTTTGGTGTAGTCATGATTAGTAATAAAAAAGGAAAAAAATATTATGTTGGAGGAGAGGCTCAACAAGTATCTATTACTATCAATGATCAATTAGATATCGTATTATATAAAAAACATATATATTATAGGGACACTCGAATTGATGATGAGATTTTTACTGATATCATATCTCTCGAAAACCATTTGAGTGATCCAAACGGTGAACCTTATTTGAGATGGTTTGATACAACAGATTTATTTAAAATTGAACAAGGTTATGCGAAATCTCGTAATATTAAAGGCACAGGCATGATGGAGACCGAAATTTATTTAAGTGATCGTAAAGAACGATTTCATATTATTCTAGGATATGATGTATCACTTACATCATTTTGGTATGAAACAAACCGACAATTCATTAAAAAATTTATGAAACGTTATTATGGAAAGGATGTTGTAAAGTAATGAAAGACTTTAAATTAAACATGTTAGGTTTTGGCTCAGCTTTTAACTCAGTTGAATATGGCAACACTTCAGGATATTTTGAAAGTGATGATAGTATCTACATTATTGACTGTGGATCAACAGTATTTAATGAAATTCTAAGAAGAAAGTTAGATTTAAGCAAAACTATTAATTTAATCATTACTCATACACATACTGATCACATTGGTAGTGTCGGCACATTTGTAGAATACAGTTACTTTGCTTTAGGAAATAAATTAAATATCTATTGTGCTAAAGAAATTGAGAGCCCACTTATTACAATCTTATTAGCTAGTGGAGTCACCAATGAAATGTTTAATATACATAGTCATCATAATAATACTTTAGATATAGATGAGAATATAAACATAACATTTTATGAAGTAAATCATGTTGATACATTGAAAGCATTTGCGATTGTATTAGAGGAAAAAGAGAATGATCGTCAATTGATTTATTCTGGTGATATAAACAATTATGATGATTTAAAAGAAATGTTTATTAGTATGATTTATAAAAATGTAAGTAGCATTTATCTAGATTTCTCATTAAACAATAGTCCAGTTCATGAAAATTCTTTAGAAAATCTGGAGCAAATCATTGAGCTATTTGAAAATAGTAACGTCTATTTAATGCACTTGGATAATACTATTGAGGAGTATGAATGGAAGCTAAGAAAACATTATTCAGATAAGAAGATTAAAGTAGCAAAATAAAAAAGACTGACAACAGTTAAGTTATCAGTCAGGGCAAACCTCACATCATATGTACTTTTAATAGTAACTACACAATAAAAGAGGATAAAATGCGAGAGGAGAAAAGCCTATTCAATTTTACAATACAGAAAATATAAAATCAATAATTGGAGGATAATATGTCTAGATTTAATAAGTCAAATCAGAGTAAGCATGTGGTTATTAAAGGGGAAGACTTAAATGATTTGCTGATCAAATTTGATACCGAATACGAAGAAGATTATTTTAGCTTTATAACTAATAAAGATGGAATAATGATTTTTGAAGAAGAAATCGAAAAAGAAACAGAGATAATAGTACATCCAAAATTAGTTAAGAAAATTCATGATGTTATCAAAGAGAAATCAATGAAAAAGATAGAAGAAAACTATGAGAGTGCGATTTTAATAAATACATTATCGTTTGAGTACAAGGTAAAAATTCCAAAGAGAATTAAAACTATGCTTTATGAAGGCAAATTAAGAGATTTACCAATTGAAACAATCGCTGAATTATGTGGCTATTCAAAATAAATTATAAAAAGTTTTAAAAAAGTATTGAAGTCTTTAAAGAAATAAAATATAATAAACATAGTTAAGAAAAGGAGGCGGTTAAAGTGGGCTATTATCCTACAAAACAAGAATTACAGTTATTTCAATCTGAAAATCAAAAAGAGCTAAAGCAACAACATTCATTACTACAAGAAATGCCGATCCAATTCGCAAGAGGGACATCACAACAGTATGGTATGGACGCAGAGTTTAGAGAAATGATGAGAGACATGGAAGAGCGATATAAAAATACAGGAGAAGAAAAGTTCTATCATTTATCTTCCAGAATGAAATCAGTTGCTTCACTAGATGATGAATTGTATGAAGAGTTTTGTGATAATAAAAACTCACTTTACAATTGGTTTCCTAAACTTAAACAAGCAATTGATCAACAAGATTTCTTCAAAGTACCTAAAACAAAAGTAGAGAGGCTACCAGTAGAGTTAGCCCAATTTATTAGATTAGATTATCAAGACACTACTCAAGAGTCACGAGAAATTTTTAATCAAATAATATTTAAGTTATTAGAGTTGGAAGAAGATAAAACATACTTTATAAAAACAGGAACGTTTAGTTCAAAGTTTCAATACCATAATGCAAGATGTACTGAACCATTAGAGATGGGAGAGTATTTCCAAGTGATCAACAATTTTGCTATGGAAGTTGGAGCGGGAATGAGCGTTGATGTTGTAGCAAGAGAATACATAGAAGACGTAGAAGAAAACCCTACGATTTATAATGGAATGCCACTTAGAACAGAATATCGTACATTTGTTGATTTTGATACGAGCAAAGTTATAGGAACTGCACCATATTGGCACCCAGTCCTACTGAAAAATCATTTAAAACGCATGAGTGATGAACAAATGAGAAGAGATTATCTCACTTATTTATCACAAGAAGAAAAATTAAATTATGAGTACAATAAATATGTAAACAAATTACAAAAAGAAATCAGTAAATTAATTGAAAACATTGATTTAGAAGGTCAATATTCAATTGATATTATGAAAAATGGAGAAGACTTTTACATTATTGATATGGCTTTAATGAGTGAAAGTGCTTTGACTGAATTTATAAATACTGAAGGCTTTGTTAAATAGGAGTGATCATATGGAAATAATGGACGTTATTTTAATGCATGATGAAGCGAAACAAGCTATTCATGAGATGTTAGAAAAAGAAAATAAGTATGAAGTAGGAAGTAAAAATTATATGAGAATACAATCTTTAGAGTTTGCTTGGTCATTACTTGAAGATGAAAAACAAAAATTAAAAAGTTTACTTAGTGCAACTAAGATAAACAATTAGGAGGAAATAAAGATGAGTATTAAAGATGATTTAAGACAGTATGCACATTCTGAAGGCTTAACTAAATATAACGAGGTTAAACAAAAAATTGTAGGAGAAATTAAAGAAGAAATTGCCGGTTGTGAAAAAGAAGTAACGGTTAGTTGGGGAAGTTATGGCTTTGAAGATCCACCTTCAGTTTCATTAGTTGAAAGTGTGATGGAAGAGATTGATTTACCATATGATATAGAGATTGATTATGATGTTTTGAGATTAAAAATTAAAATTAAACAATTATATGAAGATTAAAGAAATAACATATAAAAGGTTATTGAATGGAATATAAAGTTATTTACTTAGATGATAAAACAATGATATTACATGAAGAAGTTTTTACCAGTAAACCAAAAGCGAAATACTTTCACGATTGTCTACCTTATTCATATAAGAGATATTTTAAAAATAAATAGGAGTGATACATATTATGCAAAAAGTAGTTACTAAAAAGGAAATGAATTTATCAGAATTAATTCAGTGGGGGTTCAATAACACAAAAAAAGTTGAAAGTAGAACTTTTATTTCTGAAACAAGATTAGGCACTATGGAAAGAAGTTCTGTTCAATTTAGTACCGATGGACATGGTGTAAGAATCGATGAAGGTGTTACAGATAGAGATATTTTTATTGTAGAAACTGAAGAGGTAATTAGTGAAAATACAGTTATACCAGTATTATTACAAGTCTATACTAATTTCACGGAAACTGATACTTACGCAGAAATTTATGAAAACAAGAGTATTAAAGAAGTTTTAGATGATGAAGTTATTTCATTAGTAAAAACATTTCATCTAGTTAAAGAAGATGGAGAACATATTTTGATTTGGAAAAATGGAAAGGTAATAGGTGAATAATTATGGTTAAACTAAAAAGAAAAATTGAAATGAATTTATACGAACTAATAAATTGGGCGTGGGACAATGACATCAAAGATAAGAGATATGAGAGTGTTAAAGGTTTAGATACAGTGTATTTCAATCAGTTTGGAATTGTTCAACTATATGAAAGCATTAGCAGTGAAGATGTTTTCATTATAGAGACTGAAGAAGAAATAACTGGAGAGACTTTACTTCCTAAAATCTTAATATTATATGATGGAATGCTACCAGAAATTTTAATTAATATAAGAATAGAAAACATTGATTTAAATAAAGAAGATACTGTTTATCTTATGGAAGACGATACAAATTTAACATTAGTATGGAAAAAAGGAGAATTGGTGAAATAATTATGGCATATGAAAATATAGAATTAGTTGTAGCAGCAATAACTGGAGATATTTATATGACACGTACAAAAGATGATGGAGCTATGGACACAAATAATAGACGTATAGCTACTAATGATGTAATGCGTGCAGCAGCAGAATGGTTTATTTCAAATGGAAAAACAGTTGCTCATTTTGGTGGTCATGGAACGTTAGCGTGGGTTCCAGCAAAAGAAGGTTTGACACCTCAAGAAGTAAAAGCACATATTGATCAACTAAAAGAATAGTAAATACATATATTAAATTGAGAAGAGAGGAAATAAAAAATGTTACCAATAAAGGTTTGGGATGAAGAAGAGAAAAGAATGTGGTTTGTTCAAAGTTTACATATTGAGGACGAATGGATCAGAGCAAATGATGGTTCAATTTATGGAGAGAAAAAAGATTTAGTTAGAAATTTTAAATTATTATATCCAACAGCTCAGACTGATAAAAATGGTCAACCTATTTATCAAGGAGACATTGTTAAAGTCGATAATCATCCTTTACAGACAAAAGATATTGATAATTTAAATATCAAAGTAGGAATGGATATCAATGGTTTATATGTAGTTGAGTATATTGAAGAAGAGATGGCATTTGTGATTGGAGATTTAAAACCTAGAGCAGTAATTAGACATGCTGAGGTAGTCGGTAATATTTATGAGACACCAGAGTTATTGGAGGAAGAAAGTTGAAAGTAGGAGAACAGCTTTATACATATAAAGCTAAATGCACGAAAGTAATAGATGGAGATACTTTAGATATTGTAATTGATTTTGGTTTTAATACATATGGAAAACGTAGAGTTAGATTACTTGGAGTTGACACTCCAGAGAGAAGTCAAGCAAATTATAAAGAAGCTACACAGTTTACTAAGAGTTGTGTAGAAAACAAAGATATTTTCATTCAAACTTATAAGTCTGATGGTTTTGGAAGATATTTAGCAAAAGTGTGGTTTGAAAATGATCGTTGTTTAAATGAAGAATTAAAGAAATCTGGACTTCTTAAAGAGAACTCAAAGTGGAATAAAGAGGAGTAATAATATTGGATAACTTATTAGGAAGAAGAATTCAATTAGAAAATGAATTAGATCAGCTTCAAGAGAAGTATGAAAAACTATTAAAAGAAAAGAAGGAATTTAAAATTAAAGCAAAAGTTTTAGATAAAATCATCGAAGTTTACAAGAATAGCGATGAGTATACTGATGAAGATGTAATGATGTTTATAGAAGACAGAGTTACTGAATTAGAGGAAAATCTGGAGGAAGATAATGAGGGATAAAGATTATAAACGTGCATGGTTAGATTTTAAGGAAGAAAAAATTAAAGAATATGTGTTACGTCATAATCAGTTAAAGCAGACTAATGTATTAGAGGCTAGAAATTTATCTATAAAAGAAATGATGTGGAGCTTGAAATATGATTTACAACGAATGGACGAAATAGATGGCACTAATGAATTTAAAAACTTACTATATGACTTAGAAAGAGGAGAAGTATAGTTATGTTCAATCTTAAAGAAAGAATATTAAATAAACAAAATGAAAAATATACTAATATAATTATACGTTTAGAGGAATTAATGGCATATGCTGATGAAAGAATTGAGAATTCAGTAAATAAGAATACATACTTATTTGATCAACAATTAGTATTCAAAATTAAACATCGCAGATTATTTAGCAAACTTAAAAAAGCACTACTTAAATTTCCAGATGAAGAATTGAGATATATGATTATTGAATTCGAAATTGGAGAAATTAAATATAGACTTAAAAGCTTTAAATTAGCTGAATTAGAGGAAACATATTCCTTTAGAATTAGCAACCATCCAAATGGATATAAATGTTTAGAAATTGAAAATGAAACTTTCGCATTTTTTAATAGAGTTTCAGTATCATTATTAATTTAGGAGAGATAAAAATGAGTAAACCAAATTTTATTAATCAAGCTTTAAAGAATTTATCTGAAAATGGAATGGATATTAGCGAAGATAAAGTAGTGTTTCATCTTAAAGATGGATCATTAGAGATGTATATTGATCATGATGAGAAGACGCTTAAAGTAGAAACACATGATATGAAAGTATATACATCTGATGAACTAAAAGATAAGACTATGAAAGATGTGATCAATCAAATTACTAAACATCACGAGAAACAACATATAAAAAAGGAGAATTAAAATGATGGAAGAAGATTTAAAGGTTAAATATTTTGATAAAGTAATTGAAATTGTAGATAACAGTCATAAATACTGGTCTAATGAATTAGCTTATGAGGTTATTCAGATAGTTGAAAAATTCAAAAAGGAGAACAACAAATGGATGTAACTAAACATATGCAGATGATGAAAATGCTAAATAACGTAAAGGTAGAAAAATATATATCACATGATGATCATGAAGAACTAGAAGTGACAGACGAACACGGTAACAAAATGGAGATTAAGTTTTATTCAAGTGAAAAGGTATAAAGAGGTATCGGTTATGAGAATAAAAAGGAAAGTAAAAATGAATATGAGAGAATTACTCGAATATTTATTATCACAAAAAGATGTAACAATTTATAAAGAAGGACATAAACATGATGGTGCTTGGAGTAGTTTAACTACAACTTTCGAAAGCAAAGTTAATTACAAATGTATAGGACGACCAGAAGAATACGATGGTGTAATGATGTATGAGGTTATAGTAGATGAAGAAATCACTGAGGAAACAATTCTATCTTGTATTGTAGAAGTATTTATAGACTATATGCCATTAAAATATGATTTGTCTTATGCTAATACTTTTAAAAATACCTCGATAAAAGAAATTAGAAGCTTAGGAGGTAGTCCTTCGGCAGCGAAATTTTATCTATTTGAAAATAACAACATGACTTTACTTTGGGAGAATGGTTCAATCGTTAATTTATAAAAGGTAGGAGATAAGAATGGCAAAAAGAACTATAACAATTGACGTAGACGAGAATTTGTTAGTGACCGCTAATTCTTCGATATCAAACTTATTATATGAAATAGATGATGATTTAATGTCTTCTGATGAAGAAGATGATAATAGAGATTTAGAAGAACAAAGAGACGCATTAAAATATGTTGTCAAAATGATTGATAAATTACTGTGGAGTGAATGATCAAAAAAATAAAAAAAGTGATGAGAATATTGGGTAGCTTTTTCTTAATTATAATAGTCTCATTTTTATTAGTTGGTAACATAGAAATGATGGTAAAAACGTATATAAGAAAGCTTGAACTACAATGTAATTCACGAAAACGAAAGAAGTGTTTACAAGATGGAAGTTAAAAAAGCTAGAAAAAAACCAGTAGAAATTGAGTTTATACAATTTAGTGATATAAACAGTGCGAAAGATATCTCACATTGGGGAGAAGGAAAAATTAAATATAAAGTATCTCATAAGTTCAATATAGGCTATATGTATATTGAAACATTAGAAGGTACTATGATTGCTAGTTTAGGTGATTATATCGTTAGAGGCGTAGATGGAGAGTTTTATCCAGTTAAATCAGAAATTTTTAAAAAGACATATGAGGTGTTGGAAAATGTTAGGAATAATTAGAGGACTTACAGATACGTTTAGCATGAGTGAATGGAATGTAATATGGCTTGATAATAATGGTAAGTATCATAAGAAATATTTTTACTACAAAACAGAGGCCAGATTTTTCTATGATCTTCTACCTTTTTATCATAAAAGAATGGAACGAGCACGTTAGTAATATTATTTAATACAAAATAAGGTTGTAACCAATTGTAAAAGGAAAAAGGAGAAAATTATGAATAAACAAGAATTACTATATAGTGTTTCTAATAAACTAGAGAGACTGCATATGTTAGTGACATGGAAGCTAGGCAAAAGAAGTAAACAAATGAATGAAACAATTGAAGCAGCAATTCTATTAGGAGAGATAACTCAGTTACTTACATTCTTATCAGATGTTGAATTAAAAGAAACTAATATTAGATTAGAATGGTTACAAACTTATTTTAGTGAATATGATAAATATTACCCTAAGACAAAAGAATAAAAAGAGAGGTTATAAAATGAAAAATTACAGACAGATGTGGATGAGCTTGAGAAATGGTTTGTCTATGCAGATTAGAGATTACGAAAAAGCTGATAATATTAGTGGTCTAGATGATTATGCTTTAACTGAATTGGACGCATGGTGTGGGATCATGCAACAGATGGAAGGTTTGGAAGAGCAATTAGAACAATATATAAGGGAGAGTAAAAATGGAAATTAAACTAGACGTTAATATGACGAAAGATATTTTAACAAAAGGTATTAGATTTCATCGAGAAACAAACTTAGATAATGAAGCCTGTAAAAAGATAAAAGAGTTAACAGATTTATTTGTCAATGTAATATTTGAATTGAATATTGTTAAGTCACATACGTTATATGAACCTAATAACCTTAGTGGAAAAGAAATCAGAGAACATATAGACAAGTTTTTAAAAAGTGTTGAGATTGAAACGAAAGGTTTTGAGGAGGAATAGTTTAATGGAAGCATATAAAAAAGGTTTGAGTATAGTGGATAGTTTCTTGACTAAAGAACTTGAGAATAATTCATCAAGTTATAAAACAAGCTGTAAACTATTAAAAAACCTAGTAGACAATGAAGAACTGACGGACAAACAAAAGTTTGAAACTTTGACCGAGTTAAAAAATTTAATTTTGAGAGTTGAAACACAACTTTTAGTTAATTCTAGCTGGAGAAGTTATGTATGAAAATAAGTGAATTAAATCAAAATAAACAACTTGATATAGATAATGTGTTTGGAGAAGTATCTAATTTGAAAGTTAACCCGTTTGAAATTTACCTTTTAAATAAGAATGAAAATATAAGAAAAGATAATCGTTTTGCAGTAGGGAGTAAAATTCTTAGTCAAAGCATACTGAATGAATTGGAGTGTTGAAACAAATGTTATTAAAACCATGTCCATTTTGTAACGGAGAAGCACGATTACGTTACTCTTTTAAGAAAGCTTTGATCGAGTGTTCAAATAGCAAATGTAAGTTACAACCATCTACTTTTCTTTACATGGACACTGATAGAGTAAGTAAGTTAGTAAAAGCTTGGAATACAAGAAAATATGAGGGAGAGAATTAATATGAAGTCAGCCTATCAAATTCAAAAAGAATTGGAAGATAAAGTGTTTAAACCAGAATATACATATGAGCCACTAATTTCAAATATTGAAGGAGAAACAATTGATCACATCTTTTATGCAGCATTAAGCGTGAATACTGAATTAGGTTTACCAGCAATTATTTTAGTAACAAAGAGTAAGAAGATAGTTACTTATTGTTTAGGTGTAGATGAATATATGAAAGAAGAATGCGATTTATTAGATATTGACGCTATGCAGAGAGCATATTTAAGTGAAGAAGACTTTATACATAAGTTTATTAGAGATGAAATTAGATTTGAGGGAATGTTCACAAAAGAGAAATTACCTTTTATTGATCAAGAAGCTTTAAAAGAATATGAAGATTTCAAACATAACAAATATAAAGAAGCTGAAGAAAAGTATCAAAAAGAATTAGAGTATAAAAGATATCTAGAACTAAAAGAGAAATACGAAAATAAATAAAGAGAGATATAGGTTATGGAAATCGACAAAATATTATCGAATTTAGACGCTTCAGTTGATTTCATTAGTGTTGTAAAACCTTATATGAATACTGAAGAAATCATGAAGCTTAATAAAGCAGTTGTTCAGATTAATAAAGTGATAAAAATTTATGAGGATAAGCTTGAGGAGGAAGTAAAATGCAACAACCAATAGATATTTTAATTATGTTAACGAAAGAATATTTAAGATTATTAGAAAAGAGAAAAGAAGTACAACCTAATTTATCTTATTCTTACGAAAGAGTATCGAAAGCGAGAATTCAAAGAGCAGCATTAATGCTCAGAGAAACAATGTTAGATGTAGAGAATGGCAGATTAAAATAATTAATTATTAAATGGAGGTAAATTAATGAGTTATAGTTTATCACATGATCAAATTAGAGAGTTAGTTAAAGAGGAGTTAGTTACAAAGGAGCATGAATATAACTTTGCTAAGCATTTAGGTGGAGATATAGAAAAAGTGAAGTATGAACTAATTGCTGTGGAAAAAGTATTTAATAAAATTGCTGAATTAGTTGGTATAAGTTATGATGAATTATTGTTAGGTCACAGTATTGAAGAAATTCAAAGACTAACTAATACTAATGAATAGGAGAGATATTAATGTTTAAATTTATAGGGAAGCTATTATTCTTAATTTCAATGTATGAATTAGGAAAATACGTTACGAATGAAATTTTAATTAGACTTGAAGCAAATGATGATATTGATGTGCCTCTAGATTTTGTGAAAATTGATCACTTACATTTGAATAAAATCTGAATTTTATCTTAAGAGGGAATAAAATATGAAAATAATTGAAGACCATAAATTTATGATTGATTACGCTAAACTGGATGATACAGTTATCAATCAAATAGTTGATGAAATACTTAAATATGATGGAGATAATGTTTTAGATTATCGCTGCCATGAAACTAATGGTAGAAAATTTATCATTGGTTTTGAAAGAGAACATACATATGAAGAACTTAAAGCACTAGAGATTGAAAGAGAAATGCAATTAAAACGTGAAGCATTAAATATTTTAGCTTCATTAGGAAACAGAAGACTTTTATAAAATAGGAGAGAATAAAATGAGAACAAAAGAATTTAAAGAGAAATTAAAAGAATTAAATTTATATTTAGTAGAAGAAAATGTGATATACCCTTATACAACAAGTGGAAAAGAACAATTTTATATTACAGATGAAGATGAAATTGAAGTTTATGGCGTTGTAAGTAAAACAGAAATTTTTAAATTTAGCACAAATTATAAAGATTTTGATGATTTAAGTATTGAAAAGAAAAATTTATTAACAGAAGCACTTCTTTCATATTCGAAAACACCTATTGAAGAAAGAAAAGAAGAGAAAAAATATTACTTAATTCTAACATGTTTGCCTAAGTATAAAGGTTATTTAAATTTATCAACACGTCCTACTAGTAAACATAATCGTGGTGAAATTTTCTTCGGTTGTAAAAATAGTAATACATATCAAATTGAATTCACTCAATCTGAAATTGATCAATTTTCATATTTAATTTAAGATTTAATCAGAACAGGTAATTTAATCAAGGTTGAAGTACAAGCTCATAATAAAGCATTAGTGAAAGGGTATGAAGATAATGAGTAACGCATTTAACATAGAATTTGATTATAAAACATTAGCTGAAGTAATTAGACAGGTAACAAAAATCACTGAAGAGACAGAATTACAACAACTGATTGATTATCTTAATATGTATTCAGATGAAAAGATTTCAGTATTAGTACATGAAGGAGAAATTCACGTAGGAATGTAAATAAGAGAGGAGAAATAACATGACTGAATTAACAAATGGTGGCGTTTCATTAAAAATGGTAAGTGATATGTTATGGAAAAGAATGAAAGAGTTTCATCAACATGGTATTTACAATGACTTAACGTTAGATTTAGAAGACGCTTCTAGAAGAATTGCTCAAATTTTAAAATATAATGATGTTAAAGAAGTTACAGATAGAGACGAATTTGAAGAATACTTTGCGACAGGAGTGAAGTATTAATGACTAGAAAAATATTTGTAGTTCCAGATATTCACGGGGAATATGATAAATTACTTAGATTGATGGATAAGATATTGGATAAACGTACTAAAGATGACTTAATTATTTTCTTAGGAGACTACATTGATCGTGGTAAACAGTCCAATAGAGTAATTAATTATATATTTAATTTGAAATCTAATGACGACAATATTATTACTTTATTAGGTAATCATGATATGGCTTTCTGGGAGTCAATGAGAAGTATTGAAACTTTAGATATATATGGTGTCGAGTGGTTTGCAAGATACTGTATTGAAACACTTGAGGCCTATCAAATAGATACGAAACCGCTCAAGTCTTTTGAAGAAGATAATCAAATTTTTTATACAGAATACTTTAAAAAGTTTGTAGAAGAAGTAAAAGCTTTGAAGAAAACAGAAGAGTACAGAAAATTTGATATCCTTATGTGTAATTCAAAATTATATCATCGAGAAGGAAAATACATATTTACTCATTCTGGTGGTGTTCATTATAAAGATGTGAGTAAGCAAACAGTTAATGAGTTATTGTGGTCAAGAGATTTTGCTGAAAGAAATGACGGATATATTCATGTATGTGGACATACACCAACGATCACAGGGACGGTTGAAGAACATAACGATGTGTTGTTATGTGATGTCGGAGCAGTTTATAGAGATATTGAATTACCATTAATTGAGTTGGAGGTCGGAAATGATGAGTAATCGTTTAATTAAAATTAATTATGTTTTTACTAAGGAAAATGGATATATAATTTCTTTTAGTAAAGTTAGAGGTATATTTAAACGTGGTGAATTTGAACCTAGTTATACATTAATAGAGGACGATAATACAATAGAAGTTATTTTCTACTTTGAACAATATGAGGATGACTTAAAAGAGTTATCATTAGTTAGAAAAATTTATGATTTATTTGATCAAATTCCAGTAGAATTAGACAACTCAGAAGAGAATAAAGTTAAACCATTGATTGAAAGCAAATGCGAAAAAATAGTGGGAGAGTTGATTGGATAATGGAGAAAATAAATTATGGAAAAGAAACGCTAAAATTAATTGAGCAAGGTTTTGTTGTCCAAGAAAGTGAGTTGAGAAGGTGTCAAGAGGATCATATAGAAGTTAATTACACAATAGATTTATTTAATAAAAAGCGTAGATTATTTACTTCTGCTAAAAGTAAAGTGAGCTTTGATAAATGTGCAGCACGCTTGGAAAAATATGTTATATCGAGATTACAGTATGAAGAAGAACAACAAAAACCATTAAAGACATTGATGAATAAGATTAAGGAGTTAAATGATAAAGAATTCTATAATAAAACAAACTCTAAAGGAGAAGTAATTTCTCACTATGGTTATTCATTAATTTTTTCTGCTTATTACGATACTAACAAACCAAAAATTGAGATTTGTTATCTAAATGCTGGAAACACTTTGATAGATTTTGAACCTCTAAGTAAGAATTCAGCATTAAACAATGAAGGAAATATACATATCAATTCTAATAACTACACTAATAAATTTAGTGAGACGATTGGAAAATTACTAGGTTACATAAGCGATTATTTATACACCGATTTAAATATAAGAGAAGAAGAATTGAAAGAAATAAATAGTAAATTTATTTCAAACCCTTATAAATTTCCAAAAGAAAGTGAGGATAAATAATGATTTACTTTGTAGGAGATTTACATTTTGGTCACTCAAATATTTTGGAATATGAAAAAGAAACACGAGGAAAATATTGGAATTCAGTTGAAGAGATGAATGAAGGTTTAATCAAGTTATGGAATGAAACAATTACTAAAGACGATATAGTTTATAATATCGGAGATTTCTTCTTTAATATGAAACCAAAAGACGTTAAGAGAATATTAAAGCAATTAAATTATAAAAAGATGATTTTAATTGCTGGTAATCACGATCATAGAAAAATGATTAAGTTGTTTGAACAAGAAGGTATTACAGTCAAGTATGCAGATATGATTAGACGTGATGGAGTTAGATATTATTTAAGTCACTATCCAACTTTAATTGGAAGAAAAAATTTATATAACATTCATGGTCATATTCATTCTGACTTTATGGAAACAGGCTATCATATCAATGTTGATTATGATTTTACTGGTAAAATTGCAATTAGTTTTGAAGAATTGATCGAATTTAAAAATAAAGTTTTAAAATAATAGTTGCGTATATACGTATATACGTGTATACTTATATTTGTAGTTAACCATTTGCATATTAATGTGATTGAAGCATAGAAAGTAAAGGAAGTTGTATGAAAAAAACACTGATATGTAAATGGAAGTTGAGAAAATAATAGAATTAATTAATAATGAGGAGGTCTGCAAATGGTTACTACAAGAAAATTACGAAGAGCTGGCAATAGTTCAGTTGTTTCTATACCAACAGAAGTAATAGCAGCACTCGGAGTCACAAATGGTGACAATCTTAAATTTAATGTCAAAAATAACCAAGTAACCATTGAAAAGGAGGTAAATGAAGACGAAGAGTTTTACAGAATGTTGGATGAAACTTTTGATAAATATGACCAAGCTCTAAGAAAGCTGGTAGATTTATAAATGGTAAAATATATATCTGATAAACAGATAATTGGAATTAATGAAAGAGCAATACAAAGATACTCTCCAAATGAAATGCGGGGTGTAAGAGATAGTGGTGCAATTAATGCAACCACTCAGGGAATGAAGCAACAAGTATTTGGAAGAAACTTATATCCTTCAATTGAAAGAAAAGCTGCTTTTTTATATAGAAATTTAGCACAGAAACATCCGTTTCAAAACGCAAATAAAAGAACTGCTTTTTCTGCTATGGAGATGTTTTTGAAAATAAATGGAGTTAACTTTGATTGTACTCAAGATGAGGCAATACAGTTCACTTTAAGAGTGGTAAATGATAAAACTCTTACGCTTTATGATATTGAAAAATGGATCAAAGGGCATTGTAAATAATGCCTTTATCCTTTTTAGATAAGGAAATAATATATAATAAAAGGATGATATATATTGTTAGAAATATTAGAATTTTTAAGTATTGTGATTATTACTTATGAGTTTACTGGTTCGCTAATGAGAATAATTGAAAAAATAAAATATAAGGAAGTTAAGTATAGAAAAAGAGATACATATTTAGTTTTAGCTTTATCAGTAATAACTGCGTCAATTATGTTTATAGTTAATTACTGGTTCTATGATTTAGATACCTATTTAAAAATTGCGTTTGCAGTAACAGTGATTTATTTATTTATTACTTATATAGCTTCATTTATTATTCAAACATTAGACCAAGCAACAGAAAGCTTAAAAGATAAGAGATTGAAGCTTCAAGAGGAACATATCAAAATTTTAGAAAATAAATATGATAATTTGCAAACACATTACAAAGCACTAGAAGACGTATTTAAAAGAATAGGAGAGGCAGTGGCAGAAGATGAAAAAGGTAATTAAGTTTATTTCAAAAATTATGAATGAGGAAAGCCTATTTTGTAAGTTTTCTTTATTTGTTGTGATCGCTGGAGTATTAGTTTTAAGTATTATGGCTCTAGATAATATTATTGATTTAATCAGATTTTTATTTAATTATGAACATTTAGTTATGGTTTCACCAATTGTTGCTTTAGCTATAATGTTTTATTCTCAAGCAAAATATCCATTAGATAAGACAACTAAATATAGTGATTACGCTAAAAAACGCATGTAATTAAAAATAAGGGTATCAAGTTGTGGCTTGATACCTATTAATTTAAGGAGAGAGTTATGTATCTTATAGAGTTATCAAACAGTGAGGAAGAACGAAATGAAGTTCTTGGATATGTGGACAGTAAGAAGATAGCAAAGGAAATTTCTGAAACAGTTACTAATGAAGGATATGAATTAGAATATAGAAAAATAGAGCATTTTAAAAGTTTAGAAGAATTTTATAAAAATCATACATACATTAAGCTTTTGGTAATGATCAACGTTAAAAATTATAAAAAAGAAACGATAGAAGTACGTGTAACAAACGTAACAAAGCGTGTTCATAAAAGTGAATTAAAGTCTCCATTATACATGGACTTTTCAGACACAAAAGGAGAATTAGAATTTCTCATTATTGGTTATACCACTGATTACATTAATACAAATATAGAATTATTATTAGAGCGAGCGATACCTAAAATTAAACATAAAAGCAAGAAATATATTAGTAAACATATATTGCAATATTTAAAACAAGTATTAAATGAAAATTTTATACAGGAGAGCGAATAAAATATGAAAATAGCATATTTAAATGATTTACATATTGATAGTTGGATAAAATTTAATAATAATGAACATAAAAATAGAAAAAAGATAGAAGAGTTTATTAATACTATTTTTTCTAAAAGTAAAAAAGAATGTTTAGAAGCAGAAGTTTTGGTGATCGCTGGAGATATTTCACATCACAATAGTATTAGTAAGTTAACTATTGAAGTATTCTCAAAGTATTTTAATAAGGTATATGTTGTGTTAGGAAATCATGATTATTATTTAATTAGTAAAACACAAATGAGAAAATATAAAGCTAATAGCTTAAATAGAATTATAGAATTAAATGATATGTTAGCAGATAATGAGAATGTAGTATTATTACATAGTGCTGCTAACAAAGTTACTGATATATACAATGGTTTAAGAATTGCTGGTTGTACAATGACGAGTAAGCCTAATACAGAAGAAGAGATTAGTTTCTATAATGGTTTTATGAATGATAGTAGATATATTCCAAATAAAGTAGATGATTTAAACAGTATGGATATGAAATCATATGAAGATATTAAAGAGTTTAAACCAGATTTGTTTATTTCTCATTATCCATTATTAATGACTTATAGTCATAAACTACATTTACGTGATGGATCAAATGGAAGTTTCTTATGCAAAGTTGACGAACATATAGCTCCAATTAATATCTTTGGACATGTGCATGAAAGAGGAGAATATGATATAGGCAGTTCGTTTTATACCAATGCAATTGGTTATAAAGGTGAATTGAGTAATGAAACAATCGCTTTAAAAGTGATCAATATATAAAAGATAACGCTTAGTAGAATTAACTACTAGGCGTTTTTATTTTTATCACTTCTAAATTAAATGTCACATTTGCATAATCTACCATTTTTCAGCTGTACGATAAAAACGATTTTTCTGGTTAAAATCTTTTATGTCAAAATGATTAGGTAAATTGTCATAGTCATAGTTCTCAATTTTTTCCATAATTCTATTAGCAATTCTATTGAATTTTTCTGCTTCTTCTAAAAAATTCTCAGCAAATGGAGGTGGAAGTTCTAATTGTAGTTCAGATTTGATTATAACTTTAAGAACTTCTTTATTAATCATTACTGAAGGTTTAGAAAATTTTTGTTGTTCATTTTGCTTTTTCTGATGAAGCTTTCTTAAATCTTCAATGATTTCATTTAAAATAGTTACCATGTTGGCTTCAGTATAGTCTGTAACATAAAAGAACTCAAACATATCTGCTAAGAAATCTGAAAATTTATTTTCGTCATCTTCTATCATTATGATAGGCACATCTTCGATTTTGTGATCGTCTTGGTTTTTTATAAAATGATATGTAATCGGCTCATATAAATCTGCAATAGATAAAGCAATTAATTGAGCACTGACTCTATCACTTTCTTCTTCCATATGTTTATATATGATATCTACCAACTCTTTGCCAGATAACTTACAACTCAAAGGTTTATAATCAGTCTCGTTATTCAATTTAAGTACACTCCTTAATAAAATTAACTTTATTTGTAGTATACAATGTTTTTAATTAGAATTACAAAATTTATTTTACGTCACAGATATCTTTAAAGCTTATTCTTCTAGTTTGATTTCCGTTTTCGTTTGATACTATTAAATGTTTTTCAGTTAAGTCAACTGCTTTAATGTAACAATAGAGATTGCTTATATAACCGTTATTCCAATAATAAATAGTTATTGGAGTATGGTTCTTAT
>ERZ1029884.92-NODE-92-length-19123-cov-16.020925_pt1 | contig 19123 bp, 19 predicted proteins | sample MGYA00519233_ERZ1029884 | MGnify/ENA primary metagenome ERZ1029884 (study PRJEB33666, sample SAMEA4610931) | skin metagenome | biome: Human-associated habitat; feature: Malodor aspect; material: skin | place: Philippines | collected 2015-08 ...
CATCGAGCCCTTTGACGCCCGCGACACCATCACCGGCCAAGGCACCGTGGCCGCAGAGGTCCTCTCGCAGCTGTCCGCCCAAGGCAAGTCCCTCGATACCATCGTCGTTCCCGTTGGTGGCGGCGGGCTCATCTCCGGCATCACCTCTTACCTCGCGGACATGGCACCGCGGACGGCGATCGTGGGGATTGAGCCGGCGGGCGCGGCGTCGCTAAGCGCGGCGTTTGATGCAGGTGAACCCGTGACCTTGACAACCGTCGATCCCTTCGTCGATGGTGCCGCAGTCAAGCGCATCGGAGCGCTGCCTTTCCAAATACTGGAGGCAAACCAGGGGCGCCTGCACTGGGATATCGCTTCCGAGGGCCTGGTGTGCACGGAACAGCTGGGGCTCTACCAGAACGAAGGAATCATCGCCGAGCCTGCGGGCGCCTTGTCCGTGGCGGGTTTGCGCGAGCTGAAGCTGGCTCCGGGCAGTGTGGTCGTGTGCGTTGTCTCGGGCGGCAACAACGACGTCCTGCGCTACGCGGAAATCATGGAGCGCTCCCTGGTCCACCGTGGTCTGAAGCACTACTTCCTGGTCAACTTCCCGCAGGAGCCGGGGCAGTTGCGCAGCTTCCTGTCCGACATCTTGGGCGCCGAGGACGATATCGTCCTGTTCGAGTACCTGAAGAAGAACAACCGGGAAACGGGTGCGGCGCTTGTCGGCATCGAGTTGGCGCGCGCCGAGGACATCACGCCGCTGCTCGAGCGGATGGAAGCTTCGCCGATTGCTTGCCGACGACTCGAGCCCGGCACCCCCGAGTACGACTTCATCGTCGCAGGTTAAATGATTACCGAGTACACGCGTCCGGCAGCGGGGCAGACGACCACGCACGAAATCGAGATCAAACGCTCCCGGTTCATCACCTGGATCGCGCGCGCGACCTCCGAGGAGGAAGCTCGCGCGGTCATCCACGCCGCGCGCGAAGAATATCCGGATGCGCGCCACCACTGCTCGGCGTTTATCGTGCATGTCGACGACGCGCAGCCGATCGAGCGTTCCTCCGACGACGGCGAGCCGTCCGGCACGGCGGGCAAACCGATGCTCGAGGTGCTTAAAGGCTCGGGCATGTCCGACATCGTCGCTGTGGTGATCCGCTACTTCGGCGGCATCAAGCTGGGCACCGGCGGGCTGGTCAGCGCGTACACGAACGCGGTGTCGGAGGCGCTGCCTGCGGTACCGACGGCTACCCGCGCGATGCGAGAGCAGGTCACGGTGGATCTGCCGCACGCGGAAGCCGGGCGTATCGAAGCGGAGCTGCGCAACGCCGGCGTGGACGTGGTCGACGTGGCCTACGGCGCGGCAGCGACATACACGCTCGCGTTCGTGCCGGGGCAGCGCGAGCGTATCGACGACCTGTTGGCCGCCGCCACCCAAGGCCGCGCCGAAACGAAAACGCTCGGACCGCGGTGGGTCGAACTGTAGGCGGCAGGCTAGAATTGCGTGCCATGACCATGCAGCCGCGCCCCCATAATCCGATTGAGCAGCGAAAAGCAGCCGTGCGCAAGTACTCGCGCGACGCGGCGTTGTGGGCCGGCGGCGGTGTCGCCGGAGGCATCGCGCTCGGCCTGTTGATGGGGTCCTGGACCATCTTCATCCTCGGCCTCGTCGTTGCCGTGGCCGGTGGGCTGGTGAATTGGAACAAGGTCCAAAAGATCGTCAACCACCGCGACAACTACTAAATTGACCCAACCCACCGGAAAGGCAGTTCGCATCGACGCGTGGCTATGGGCCGTGCGCATCTTCAAAACGCGCAGCCTCGCGGCCGAGGCGGTGCGCGCCGGCCACGTGAAGATCGACGGCAAGGCCGTAAAACCCGCCGCCCAAGTCGTGCCGGGCGAGACGGTACGGGTGTGGAAGGACCACCGCGAGTACGTCCTCGAGGTCACCGCGACGGTGCAAAAGCGCGTCGGCGCCCCGGTGGCGCGCACCTGCTACATCGACAAGTCCCCGCCGCCACCGCCGCGCGAGTTGTTCGCCGCTCCGCCGGTGCGCGACCGCGGTGCGGGCAGGCCGACGAAAAAGGAGCGGCGGGAGATTGACCGGCTGATGGGGCGTCGTCGTTAAGCGGAGCCCCGCAACTTGGACAGACGGCTGGTGAGACGCTTGCGGCGCAGCATCGGACGGTTGCCGGCATCCCAGGTCTTGTCGATGTGCTCGGTACCGAAGCGGTTGAGCAACAAATCGTCGATAATGCGCACCTGCCCCGGCACGAACGGGTAGTTCAGCGAATTCGACACTGCCTCGATGTCGGCGGGGTTGGTGAGCTCCGCGACGTCGGAAACCATCTCCATGCCGTGTGCGCGCAACAGTTCGGTGAGGAAGCGGTAATCGCCGGCGCGCGAGAGAGGGAACTGGCTGCCGAGCAGCACAGTGAGGATGCCCGGCAGGGTGTCGGGGGAGATCTCCGCGTCGACGTCGGTGTTGACCTTCTCGCGCGGGTCGGCGAGTGTGGAGATCTGGTCGAACTGCTGGTCAGCGAGCTCGATCAGGCCCGCGGCCAGGGTGAAGGCGCGGTCTACCTGCGGATCCAGGTTGTCGGTGGCGCGCTTGTAGCGGATGTCGTGCTCGAACTCGGCCCATGCGTGCTGCAGCACCGTGCGGATCTGCACCTCGAAGACCTGTCCGGCATACTCCTCCAGGCCTTCCGAGTGCTCCTCGACCCGCACGACGAGGTGGTGGGAGCCGTAGCCGAACCCGCCCGCGATACGGGTCTCCTCCGCCTTGTCCACGCTGCGCAGCACCTCGAACTGGTCCGCGAGCAGGCGCTGCACCGCCGGGATCTCAGTGGAGTGCAGCACGGTGATGCGCGCGCCGACGATGTCTTTGATGTCGTGCCATGGGTCGGGGTAGAGCAGTTCGCCGTCGTCACGCGTTTTGCGCGCCTTTTCCTTCAGCGAGGTCCAGGATTTCACGCGCGCGTCCACACGGTCGAAGTTGATGCCGGCATCGCGCATGAGCTCGTGGAGGACGTGGCGGAAGGTGGTGGCCGCGTCCTCGTGCTCGTTGACCCAAGCGAAATACGTCGAGCCGAGACGCGCGATGGTGTCGTCGGCTTCTTTGTTGCGCTTGGTGCGGTGTCTGGATGTGCTCATAACGGCGGGTGAGCTTACCCGCGCCGAACCAGAAGCGCGGTAGGCAGGTCCGAAAGCAGTTCTCGGACCGTTGTCACACCGTGAAACACATGCCCGGTGAGCTGGTCCGTCCACGTCCCGTCCAATTTGATGGTGGTGTCACCCCAGCCGCCGCGGCGCTCGAGGGAAATCGGCAGCCGGGTAGCCACCGCGATAACGTTCGTGCGTTCCATGCCGATGAGGTGCCGGGCCGCTTCACCACAGGCCAATACTGGCCGGTAGCCGCGGAAGTACTCGGGGTGATTGCGTCGCAACGTGAGCGCTTCCCGGACGATGCGGTGCTTGGCACGATCCGCGGCTTGCTCGTGCGGTCCGTAGTCCACGAACCGCCGGTTGTCCGGGTCCACGAGCGAGAAGTCGAAGCCCTCCTGGCCCTGGTACACGTCAGGAATACCGGGGCCGACGAGGTGCAGCAACTTGCGTCCCAGCGATACCTGCTCGCCTGCGCGGTTGAGGCGCAGCGCGAAGGCTGCTACTTGGTCGCTGCCGACTACTTTCGCGACCCACTCAGTGATGTGCGCCTCGTATTCGGCATTGTTGTCGGTCCAGCTCGTGTGCCGGTCTGCCTCGCGCACCGCCTTCAGGGCGTAAGCCTGCATGCGCTCGAGGAAGTCCTTCTCATCACCGCGCGGCCATGCGCCGAGGATGTTCTGCAGGAGAAAATGGCCAGCGGCCTCGTCTGGCGGCGGAGTTTCCGCGAAAACGTCGCCGGCGAGGCATAGGTACTCGTCGGGCAGCTCGCTAATCCCGATAATGCGGGCGCGGGTGTCTTCGGAGCGTTTCGTGTCGTGGGTGGTCAACGTGGTCATCGCGCGCGGCCAGTAGCGCTCGCGTTCCGCCTGCAGCAGGTGGAATTCGGCCGGGGAGACCCCGAAGCGTTCCGGCGCACCGCCGACTTCCTGCAGCGCGACGAGTCTGTGTAGCCGGTAGAACAGCGTGTCCTCCACGCCTTTGGCCATCACTGCGCCGCTGACCTGGGCAAAGCGGGTGGCTGCCTCGTCATTGTTCGCCAGCGCTGCGGTGATCGTGTCAAGTGCTGGGCATCGGTGCGGCTCGCGCACCGCAATGTCCGCCACGGTGGTGGCGGTCACCCGGGAAAGCGACGGGTAGTCGGCGCGGTAAACGGGCAGGTGCGACAACAGCTGGATAAGGGTGTCGGTGACATCCTCGCCGCCGATCACGCGGGCAAGCCGGCGGATCTCCGGTGCGAGCTCGCTTTGCGCCATTCGGCGTTTCATCGCCGCCGCACTGGATTCGGCTTCAGGGAGCACAGTCGCGGCTGCCGGGTCCACGAACACGCCGTCGAATTCACGCAATGCGTCGTAGCCTGTGGTCCCGTCGACGGGCAGCTGCGCATCGAGTGGTTCGTCCGAGGCGAGGATTTTCTCCACGATGAGCCACCTGTCGGGCCCGATCATCTTCCGCAGCGCTTTGAGGTAGGCGTGCGGGGCCGCCAACCCGTCGGGGTGGTCGACGCGGACGCCGTCGATGAGGTTGTCGTCGAGAAGCACTCGCAGCCCCTGATGCGTCCGGTCGAACACATCCGGGTCCTCCTGCCGCAAGCCACCGAGCCCGTTGATGGAGAAAAACCGGCGGTAGGACACGTCTCCCTCGCGCCAATACGTCAACGCGTAGGCCTGCTTTTCGTGCGCGGATTGGGCGGTGGGGTAGGTGCCGGGAGCAAGCGGGAATATGCGGTCGTGGTAGCGCAGCACCCGCTCGCCGTCGGATGTGCTGTCCAAATGCAGCGCGGCCGTGTCGTCGGGGGAGCCGAGCACCGGAAGATTGATCTTGCCCGCAGACCAATCGATGTCGAAGAAGTGCGCGTACTCGGAGTCTCGGCCGTGCTTGAGCACGTCCCACCACCACCGGTTGAGGTGCGGACTTTCCACGCCGAGGTGGTTGGGCACGATATCCACGATGAGCCCCATGCCAGCCTCGTGGGTGGTTTGTGCGAGCTCGCGCAGCCCATCGATGCCTCCGAGCGCCGGGTTGACCTGGTTCGGGTCTGTGATGTCGTAGTTGTGGCTCGATGTGGGCGGTGCGGTAAAAATCGGCGACAAATAGAGGTGCGATACCCCCAGATCGCGTAGATACGGCACCTGCTCAGCGGCCTCAGCAAACCCAAACCGGCGACCGGCCGGGTCCGCGTCGGGGCCGCGCAGCTGCAGGCGGTACGTGGAAGTGATCGGTCGGCGCATGGGGCCAACACTAGTGGTGCATGAGCGGAAAACCCACGGAATATGTCAGAATGCTGGCGCGTGGGGCAAGCGCCCGCACGTCCGCAATGGGTGCGTCGAAGACAAAAAGATCGCGGTCGTTGCGTGTCACGTACATCAGCTCATTGCGAGGTTTAAGCACCGACTCGAAGTGGCGGTGCAGCACCGTAAACGTTTTCGGGTGCGCGAGCCATGACGCAGCGGGAGCCCCGTGTCCGTCCACCTCGTAGCCGCGCAGCGGGGAATGCCCGAGTGCGGCGGACGGACAGCGCACCAAAAACTCAACGCCGGTATCCACAAGCGCGCGCCGGGTGAGACGGTCCGCGGATTCGTTCCACAATTGGCGGGCGCTGGGTGCGGCTTCGCCGACCTGCTGGTGTGTCAGGGCCAATCCATCGGCGCCTGCGAAGACGCACACCAGTCCCGGGGACAGGTTGATAAACGCGGTTGACGTGCTGTACCCCGGCGTGAGCCAGGTGCGTGACGACGACTCCATCCGGGCCAGCCGGGGTTCAGCGAGTTGGGCAGTGGGGCGGGTTTCTACGACATGCATGCTCTTTAGACGCACGCAACCCGCCGCCGGTTCCATGGGAACTACAAATTAATTGATCCCGAGCGTTTCCAGCAGTTTGTGCGCCGGCCAAATCCGGATGTCTTGACCCTTATCCTGCAGTTCGCGGGCGCGTTTCTCCTTCGAGGTCATGTTCGCCCACTCGCCGACAACCAGAATGGTTGTTTTCTTGGTCACGTTCTTTCCCACCTGAGCTCCCTGGCTGGCAATCGCCTGCCACAGCTCGCCCTTGTCGTGGGGCTCGAACTCACCGGTAAGCGTGACGTGCTCGCCGTAGAGGGGGGAGTTCGGGTCGGCATCGGCCGCCGGCTCCGGGACGGTGTCGGGGGTGGCAACCGACTGCCACGGCGCGGGCTTGCGCTCCTTTTTCACCGGTCCGGCCTGGTTCGAGCCACGGGGCTCGGCAGTGGCGGCCACGGCGGCAGCCACGCCGCCCTGGGCAACCTGCTCAGACTGCAGGGCGCGGCCGGCGCCGGAGCGGTCGCGCAGGACCGGGGTGACGCGGGCGTCGTCGATCGAGCCGAGAGTGAAGCCGGCATCATGGACGAAGCCCATCAGGCTGCCGGTGTAGCCGGCGTCGCGGGCCAGAGCCACCATCACGCCGGCGCAGGCGGCGGCGTCCTCGCATGCGTCGTGGTGGTTGTCCAAGGACATCCCGAAGTGCTCCGCCAGGGTGGGCAACTTGTGGTTTTGTACGTCTAGTTTCGTCGCGCGCGCCTGGGCGAGCGTGCAGGCGAACAGCATCTTCGGGACCGCAGTGCCGGTCGCACGGCACGCGTCGCGCAGCGCGGAGGCGTCGAACTGAGCGTTGTGGGCCACCAACGGCAGGTCGCCTACGAACTCGGTCATCTGCCCGATGCGCTCGTCCACACCCGGCGCGCCGGCGACGTCCTCGGCGGTAATGCCGTGGATGGCCACGTTGCCCGGGTCAAACTCGGCCAAGTCCTTCGGGGGTGTGCACAGCCAGGAGGCGCGGTCGACTTCCTCGCCGTCGATGATTTTGACCAGGCCGATCTGGCAGATGGAGCCCCAACGGCTGTTCGCGGTCTCCACGTCGAAGCCGACGAACGAGAAGCCGGGGATGCCAGCGCCGCCGGCGACTGCGGCGGTGTCGGGGGCGTTGCCGTGCTTGGCGTCGTCGAGAAGCGAGCGCAATCGCGCCGCACCCTCGGTATCGCCGGGGACGAAGGATATGGTCACCGGGTCGGCCGCGGTGGTGAGCGTGACGTGGCTCGGCGACCACGCGTCGCCATCGGTAACGTCCACGCCGGTGATGTCGGCGATCGGGACGACCCGGGTGGCGGACGAGCCACGCAGGGATGCAAACAGTGGGGTGGGAGTGACGGTGAGCTCGTCGTTGGTGACGGTCAGCGTCGCGCCGTGGGCAGAAATCATTTAGTCGTTGCCTTCCTTTCGGCCCTCACCTGCGGGCGGTTGTGTGCGGCGCAGCACGACAGTGGAGCGCTGGCCGACAGTAACAGTCGCGCCGGGCTGCACCGTCTCCGCGTCGTCGCGGAACCCGCGCGGGCCGGTGGTATCGATGATGATCTCCCACTCGTCGCCGAAGTCGGCTCCGGGGACGGTGAAGTCGATGTCTTCGAAGTGCGCGTTGAACATGAGCAAAAACGAATCGTCCACCACGCGCTGGCCGCGAGCATCCGGCTCGGCGATGGCCTCGCCGTCCAAGTGGACCATGAGCGCCCGGCCGAACGGGGCGTTCCAATCGTCCTGCGTCATCAACGTGCAGCCGGGCGTGAGCCAGGCGATCTCGTGGTTGTCGTCGCCAAGCGCGCCGCCCGAGAGGAAACGGCGCCGGCGGAACACGGGGTGCTCGAGGCGCAGCTCGATGAGCCGCCGGGTGAAATCGTGCAGGTCGGTGGCCTCATCAAGGCGCGACCAGTCCATCCAGGCGATCTCGTTGTCTTGGCAGTAGACGTTGTTGTTGCCGCCCTGGGTGCGCGCGATCTCGTCGCCGTGGTTAAGCATCGGCGTGCCCTGCGACAACATCAGTGTGGTCAGGAAATTCCGCCGCTGGCGGGCGCGCAGTTCGAGCACCTCCGGGTCGTCCGTGGGGCCTTCCACGCCGCAGTTCCAGGAACGGTTGTGGCTTTCGCCGTCCCGGTTGTCCTCGCCGTTGTCCTCGTTGTGCTTGTCGTTGTAGGACACCAAGTCGTTGAGCGTGAAGCCGTCGTGGGCGGTGATGAAGTTGATCGAGGCGGTGGGGCGGCGGCCGTTGTGCTGGTACAGGTCCGACGACCCGGTCAGCCGGGACGCGAACTCGCCGAGGGTGGAATCCTCGCCGCGCCAGAAATCGCGCATGGTGTCGCGGTATTTGCCGTTCCACTCGCTCCACAGGGCGGGGAAGTTGCCCACCTGGTAGCCGCCCTCGCCGACGTCCCACGGCTCGGCGATGAGCTTGACCTGGCTGACCACCGGGTCTTGCTGCACCAGGTCGAAGAAGGTGGCCAGGCGGTCCACGTCCGAGAACTCGCGGGCCAGCGTGGAGGCCAAGTCGAAGCGGAAGCCGTCGACGTGCATCTCGGTGACCCAGTAGCGCAGCGAATCCATGATGAGTTGCAGCGAGTGCGGATAGCGCACGTTAAATGAGTTTCCGGTGCCGGTGTAGTCCATGTAGAGGAACCGGTTGTCGTCGACAAGCCTGTAGTACGCCTCGTTGTCGATGCCGCGGAACGCGATGGTCGGGCCCATGTGGTTGCCTTCGGCGGTGTGGTTGTACACCACATCCAGGATCACCTCGATGCCGGCCTCGTGGTAGGTGCGCACCATCTGCTTAAACTCGGCAACCGCATCGCCGGGGGCGTCGGAGGAGGCGTAGCTGTGCTCCGGGGCGAAAAAGCCGAACGTGTTGTAGCCCCAGTAGTTACGCAGCCCCAGGTCGCGCAGGCGGTCGTCTTGGAGGAACTGGTGCACCGGCAGCAGCTCAATCGACGTCACGCCCAAGTCTGTGAGGTAATCCACCATCACCGGGTGCGCCATGCCCGCGTACGTGCCGCGCAGCTGCTCCGGGATGTCCGGATGCGCCTGCGTCATGCCTTTGACGTGGCATTCGTAGATCACCGTTTCGTCGTCCGGGATCTTCGGCGTGCGGTCGTCGCCCCAGTCGAAAAACGGATTGATCACCACCGACAGCATCGTGTGGCCGAGCGAGTCCTCCTCGTTGCGGCCCGTGCCGGGGTCCTCGGCGTGCACGTCGTAGGAAAATAGCGAGGAGTGCTGGTCGAACGCGCCGTCGAAGGCGCGTGCGTACGGGTCGACGAGCAGCTTGTTCGGGTCGCAGCGCTTGCCATTGTCCGGGTCCCACGGACCGTGTACCCGGTAGCCGTAGCGCTGGCCAGGGTGCACCCCCGGCAGGTAGGCGTGCCAGACGTGGTTGTCCACCTCGTCGAGCGGCACGCGGGTTTCGTGACCGTCGCCGTCGATCAGGCAGAGCTCCACTTTCTCGGCGACGCCGGAAAACAGCGCGAAGTTGGTGCCGGCGCCGTCAAACGTCGAGCCCAGCGGGTAGGCGGAGCCGGGCCACACGATGGTCTCACTCATGGCGCCAGAGCTTAGTGCACCGCCACGACACCGCCCGGGCTACGAGTGTCGCGCCAGGCCGTCGAGCAGGTAGCCCACCGCTTGTTCGTGCAGCGCGGCCGCGTCGTCGTCTGTGGGCTGGTCGCCGTGCGTCGCCTCAGCCAGTTGGGCGCCTGCTTGGTGCACGGCGGCGTCGCCGAGCGTGAGGTGCAAAATCCCCAACGCGGCTGCGCGCACATCGCTTGACGACGAGCCAGTGTACGCCCCAGCCGCTTCCACAAACGTCTCCGCCAGCACCGCGCGCACCTCCGCATCCGGCTGGCTCATCGCCGCGACCAGCACTTCTGCACCGTCGCGAACGCCAAGCACCGCGTCGCGCAGTTGGCGGCTTAAGTCGGCGGGGTGGGGCAGTGGGTCGTCGATAAGCGGCTGCACAATGGCGAGCCCCATGGCCGCGATCAACTCCTGCTTGTTCGCGATGTGCCAGTACAGCGCGGCGGGCGCGACGGATAACGACGACGCGACGCGGCGCATGGACACGTCGGCCAGGCCGTAGCCGGTGAGGATCTCTAGCGCGGCTTTCGTGATGCGCTCGCGGGACAGTTGCATGAGCTACCACCCTAGATCCAACGGCGGGCGCGCACATCTACGAAAGCTCACAGGAACCATTCAGAGCAATCGCACCATGGTCGCACCAGTAGACAAGAATGACATTGGTACTCTTTGCCCAGACCCCGTCGCGGTGACCGATGCCGCAAAAGACGGCTGCCCGGAACCAGCAATCAGCCGGGCGTGACCAAGGAAGGTAGTGAACACAATGAAGACGCAGACTAGGACTGGCATGGCTGCCGGCATGGCGGCAGCCGTGCTCGTGCTTCCGCTTTCAGCGTGCGGTTCTTCCGACGAGGGCGAGTCTGGTGGCCTGTCCACCGCCGCCGAGGCAGCGCCTGCCGACACTGAAGTCGACGCGACCGCATCCGAGAAGTCCGACAACAAGGACGACAAGGAAAACAAGAACGACGCCGACAACAAGGCGGACAAGGAAAAGGACAACAAGTCCTCCTCCAAGAAGCAGGAGCAGCAGGGCGGCGGCAACGAGGAGGCCCCGACGCTGGCGAACCCGTTTGAAAATGGCATGCCGGAAAACACCAACAAGCCGATCGAAGGCGGTCAAGAGGGTAGTGAAGAGGATGCCCGCCAGATGGAGGAGACCGGTCGCGCGGTGCTCAACCCGGATTCCTTCGCCGGCTGGACCCGCACCATTTTGGACAACTCCTGCAAGGCTGTCGCCGACCCGATGATGGAAGAGCTCGAGCGCCAGGGCCTGACCCTGGAGCAGGTCGAGGAAGCCGGCCGCGTTGCGGAGCAGCAAGGCCAGGCGCTCGAGATTCCGCATTCCGAGGTCAGCATTTCCGACGTGCGCGTCGACGGTAACCGTGCGTCCGCCAACCTGACCGCGAAGAACGACAGCGGCGAAGAGACCCACGTCATGATCTTCGAGAAGGAAGACGGACGCTGGAAGCTCTGTAACTAGTGATTGGTTCTGGCGCAGGGCTGCTCGCGCTCGCCCTGCTGCTCGGCATCGGTGGCGGTTTTGCCTGGGGTGCGCTGCGCCCCGCCTACGTGGGTGAGGTCTCCGACGGTGGTGCCGTGATCGATCAGGCCGCAAGCCCCGCGAACGTGCAGTTCACGGGGTTTGCGTGGTTTGTGATCCTAGCCGCCCTGCTCGGGCTGGTCGTCGGCGTCGTCGCTTGGCGTGCCGTGGGGCGGAAGCGCTCCCGCGGCGGTGTGTGGTGGATGGTGTGGGCGATGGTCGTAGCTGCGCTCGGTGCCATCGCCGTGTACCTGTTCGGCAACTGGTTCGCGCTTCGGCTTACCCCCGTACCCGACCACGACGCGCTGTCGGACGGCGCGCAGTTCTCGCTCGTGCCGCCGATCGCTCCGGGTGCCGCCTGGGCAGCCGCGCCGTTAGTGGCCGGGCTGGTGTACTGGTTTGCCAACCTGGCCGCCTACACCCGCGAGCGCGATGAGATCTCGGAAGTGGCTACACTGTCGGCGTAATTGACCCGGAGAGGTAGGAGGTTCACACGTTGGCAGGTGCCGGGAACTCGATATTTGTCATCTTGCTGTTCCTCCTGACCGGGATGCTCGTCGGCGGCGTGTGGTCGACCTACCAGAACGGCTCCAAGACAGCCACCGCTGTACTCGCCGTATTGGCGGTGGTGGCCGCACTGTTCGCCCTGCTGATGATGCTGGAGGTGATGTGAGGTGGCCTTTTCCCGCCGGCCATTAACCCGCCAAGAGGTCGATTCGCTGACGAATGTGTGGCGCGCCCGCGGCCTGATCCCGGTGCTCGTCGCCGTCGCAGCGGCCTTTGCCGCGTGGGCGCTTTTGCTTCCGGTGGTGCCCACCGCCGTGATCGATGCGGGTCAGCCCGCATCGCTGGCGGGGTTGTCTACCGGTGTGTTCATGCTCGCCACAGTGCTGACGCAGGTGTGCATGCCGTTGGCGCTACGCAAATTGGGCTACCGGCTGGTCATGGCGGTGTCCTCGCTGCTGCTCGGTATCCCGGCGCTGGGCTACATGATTGGCATGGACGCGATGCCGCTGCTCACCGTCAGTGCGATCCGCGGTATCGGCTTCGGCGCCCTGTCCGTGGCGGAGGCCGCCATCATCGCAGAGCTCGTTCCGTTGCGTCTGCTCGGCAGCGCTACCGGCATCTTCGGTGCCGTGGTGGGACTGGCACAGATGTTGGCGCTGCCGTCGGGGCTCGCGCTTGTCGACGTCATCGGTTACAACGCCGTCTACGCCATCGCCGCCGCCATTGGCGGTGTTTCGCTGGTGGCCTGCATGGCAATCCCCACCATCCCGCCGCCTGAGGCTGAGCCGGAGACGGCGAACATGGTGCACGTGCCCATGTGGCACCTCGTGCTCGTGCCGGCGCTGGCCTTGATGTTTGTCACCACCGCGTACGGCGCCATCACCAATTTCCTGCCGGTGTCGATGCGCGAACTCGACCCCGTCACCGGTGCGGCGCTCGGCGGACTGATGCTGGGTGTGATGAATTTCGCCTCCATGATTTCGCGCTACATTGCCGGCAAGATCATGGACCGCCGCGGCGAGCCCGGCACCGTGCTCATCCCGTGCCAGGTCATTTGCGCGATCGGTGTGGCCATGATGGCGGGCATCCTCGTGCTGGAAATGCCGGCGTGGACGATGCTCATCGCGGCGCTGTTCTACGGAGCCGGCTTCGGAGCGGTGCAAAACGAGGCGCTGACGATGATGTTCTACCGCCTGCCGCGTTCGAAGACGTCCGAGGCGTCCGCGGTGTGGAACATCGCCTTCGACGGCGGCACCGGGTTGGGCTCGACGTTCTACGGCATGCTCATCGCTTTGATGGCGTTCGCGCCGATGTTCGGCATCGCCGCCAGCGTGATCGCGATTGGGCTTATCGTCACCCTGCTGGACCGCCAGCTGGGCCGCCACCGCGTGGTGGAGGTCAACAACCTTGCGGTGCGGCTGAAGTCCGTGCAAGCTCCGCGCCGCTACCCGCGTAAGTAAGCTACGCAACCATGACGGATACGCCTGTACGCCCCACAGTTGCGGTGCTCGAGCACTCCGCTGGGGGAGAACCCCTTATTGCAGCACTTTCCGCCGCAGGGGCGGACGCGTTTTCGACCACCGACCCCAACCAGGCCGCTGCGGCCAGTGGTCTCGTGCTGCCAGGCGGTGCGGACTTCGACCATGTTGTTGCGGGGCTTAGGCGCTTCAAGGGGGAGCGCATCGTCGGCCAGCGCCTCGCTGGCGGCCGCCCGTTGCTCGCGGTGGGCACCGGCATGCACGTGCTGTTCGACCGCGCAGTTCGCGGCCGGCGTGAGACAGCCGGTCTGGGGGAGTGGCCGGGTGACGTCGTCGAGACCGACTTTGCTCCGGGCGACTACGCAGTCGAGCCCGCAGCGGGATCGAGGCTGTTCGCCGATGCGGACACGTTCGCCTTCGACGGTCCCCTCGCGGTGCAGGCGTTTCCGCTCGCGGAGGACGACTTCATCGCATACCCCAAACTCACCTGGGCCGACGTTAACGGCCAGCGCGTGCTCGCCGCTGTGGAAAACGGTCCGCTGTGGGCGGTGGCCTTCGACCCGGCCGACTCCGGTGAGGCTGGCCTCAAGGTACTGCGCAACTGGATTACGCAACTGCCGGAGCCCACCCATGCGTGATCTGGCCGGCTACCTCGAGGCCGCGAAGCGTGCGGTTGATGCGGGGCGTGAGGTGTTCGTGGACAAGCTAGGTGCCGCGCCCGCCCTGCACAAAGGTCCAGGTGACTTCGCCACCGAGGCTGACCTCGCCATCGAGCAGATCCTGCGTGAGCAACTCACGGCAGCCACCGGCATAGCCGTGTACGGCGAGGAGCAAGGTGGCGCGTTCGACCCGGCTGCGTGCTGGGTGGTCGACCCGATCGACGGCACCTCGAATTACTCGTCCGGCAACCCGAATTGCGCCATTTTGTGCACGCTCATGCTCGACGGTGCGCCTGTGGTGGCCATTACCGACGCGCCGTTGCTGGACATGCGGCTCACCGCCATCGACGGTGGGCAAGTGATGCTTAACGACGCCCCCCTGCCTCCGGTCAACGCCGACACCGCCGCAGCTGCCCAGGTGGGCATCGGCTCGCTCGCGTCTGCGGACCGGCAACGGTTCCCGGCGTCGTTCCGCCTTGACCTCGCGGGGGCGTTAACGGAATCGCACCTGCGCCCGCGGATTAGCGGCTCGGTCGGTGTGGACCTCGCGTTTGTGGCGCAGGGGATCTACCAGGCAGCGGTGAGTTTCTCGCCGCACATCTGGGACAACGCCGCGGGTGTGCTGTTCGCGCGGTGCGCCGGGGCAACCGTGAGCGGTCTCGACGGGGCGGCGTGGACCCCGCAGACCAGCGGTGTGGTTGTTGGCACCGGCCGGGCGCACCGTACGGTGATGGACGCAATCGGCAAAGCGACCCGAGGAGGCACGGCAGATGAAGCGTAACCGGACCGGCGCGTTACTGACCGCCATCGCGGGGGCGGCGATGTGGGCGTTTTCTCGCATGTCGTGGATCTCCGCCGAGTACAACGACGACCTTTCCGGAACCGGCCAGGCCTTTATTACCGGTGCGGAGTGGTCCACCGAGATCACCGCGGTGGCGGTGCTACTCATCGCGGGCGGGGTTGCGGCGTTCGCGCTGCGCAAGGTTGGCAGGCGCGTCGTCGGCGCGATTTGCGCTCTGGCCGCCGCGGGCGCAGCTGTGCCGGCCGGCCTGCTGCTTGGGCGTGGCGCCGACCACGAGCGCATCCACGCCATCCTGACTGCGGGTGCGGAGGAGGCGGCGACGGACACGTCGTCGTCGACAATCGCGAACTGGGCGGAGATTACTGGTGCCGATGTCGCAGCGTTAGGGCCGGTGCTCACCCTGCTCGGCTGCGTGCTGGGTCTTGTGGGTGGTGTGTACCTCGCGCTCAAGCCCGGCGACGACGCGCCGCGCCAGCACAAGTACGAAAAGGAAGCGGTGCGCAAGGAAACGATCCGCAGCGACCTGAAAGAGGAGCCGGATTCAGGCCGCGTGATGTGGGACGCGTTGGACGCGGACATCGACCCGACGGCTGAGGGGGATTTCCAGTCCCCGCGCCCCACCAGCTAGCCTTAACAGGCGAACGCCGATTCCCCGGGAGGTAAGGCATGCCGGCACGGAGCGCAGTGTCTGACGTTGTCGCTGGTGTGCTCCGCGATGTTGAAAAACGCGAGGCGTCCGTCTCTTTCAAAGAGATCAAGGCGCGCTCGCGCGATATGCCGCCCACCCGCGACGCTAAGGCCGCGCTGCTGCGCCACGGTTGTGGCGTGATCGTGGAGATCAAACGAAACTCGCCGGTGTTCGGACCCACCGGGGTAAACCAGGAGAGGCTCGAGGCCGTGGCCCAAGACATCGAGCGTGGCGGCGCGCACCTCATTGCCTGCCAGACTGAGCGGTTGCGTTTCGACGGGTCACTCGCCGACATGGCCCAAGCCCGCGCCGCCGTTGAGCTGCCCATGGTGTGCCGCGACGTGATCGTGGACCCGTACCAGATTCACGAGGCCCGCTGCTACGGCGCTGACGTGCTGCCGCTGCAGGTGGGCATCCTCGAACAGGCTCGCCTGGAGGCGCTGTTGGACCGGGCGGAGTCGCTCGGCATGGTCGCGGTGGCCGAAGTGCGCAGCCCCGACGAGGCTGACCGGGCGCTGCTCGCCGGGGTGAGCGTGGTGGCGGTGAACTCCTGGACCTTTGACACTAACGACCTCAACCGCCACGCCTTCGCGGAGATCGCGCCGGGGCTTCCCACCGAGGTGATCAAGATCAGCCTGGGTGGTGTGACCACTCCGCGCGACCTTATCGACGCTGCCGCCTGCGGGGCCGATGCTGTACTCGCCGCCGAAGCGGTGATGGCCGCCGGAGACGTGTACGCCGCCACACGCTCGTTGGCGGCGGCGGGCCAGCACCCAGCCTGTCCTTCGCGGCGCTGAGCTGGCACACTGTGTGTCGTGCAAGAAACGATTCTGGCGAATATCCCGTCCCCGCCCCAGGGCGTGTGGTACCTCGGACCGATTCCGATTAGGGCGTACGCGCTGTGCATCATGGCAGGCATCGTCGTGGCGCTGATGATCTCGTTGCGCCGCTACAAGGCGCGCGGCGGCAACCCCGACACGGTGTGGGACGCCGCGATTGTGATCATCCCGGCCGGCATCGTCGGCGGACGTCTCTACCATGTGATCACCGACCACGATAAGTACTTCGGCGAGGGCAAGAACCCGTGGAAGGCGTTTGATGTCACCGCTGGTGGTCTCGGCATCATCGGTGCGGTCGCGCTCGGTGCCCTCGCCGTGTGGGCGCTCATGCGGCACAAGGGCCTGCCGATCGCGCCGCTTGCCGACGCCATCGCGCCCACCGTCATCCTCGCCCAGGGCATCGGGCGGTTAGGAAACTACTTCAACCAGGAGCTCTACGGTGCCGAAACCGATGTTCCGTGGGCGCTGGACATCTACTACCGCGTCAACGAGGCCGGCCAGTACGCCCCGCTGACCGGGCGCTCCACCGGCGAGGTCATCGCCAGCGTGCACCCGACGTTCCTCTACGAGCTCATCTGGAACGTCGCCGTCTTCTTCTTCCTCATTTGGATCGACCGACGCAGGCGCCTTGGCCACGGCAGTGTCTTTTGGCTCTACGTCGCCGGCTACACCCTGGGCCGGTTCTTCATCGAGCTCATGCGTAGCGACGAAGCCACGCTGATCCTCGGCCTGCGCGTGAACACCTGGGTCACCGCGATCCTGTTCATCGTCGCCGTCGTGATCTTTTTGCGCCTGCCAAAGGACCGCGAAACCCCGCAGGAAGTGGACCCGGAATACAACGCTTCGCCCACGGCAGACTCACAGGATCGGGAGTACCGTGGGGATCTGAATGACACGACGGAGACCTACGAAGGTGAGGTTGGAACACGTGGATAGGAAAACAAAGATCGTCTGCACCCTTGGTCCCGCTGTGGCCAGCAAGGAGGCGATCCTGGGGTTAGTGCGCGACGGCATGGATGTCGCGCGTCTGAACTTCTCGCACGGCGACTACCCAGACCACGAGAAGAACTACCAGTGGGTGCGCGAAGCCACCGACGAGACCGGCCACGCCGTGGGCATCCTGGCCGACCTGCAGGGCCCGAAGATCCGCCTCGGCCGCTTCGAGGGTGACGGCAAGACCTACTGGGAGACCGGCGAGACCGTCCGCATCACGGTCGACGACGTCGAGGGCACCCACGACCGCGTCTCCACCACGTACAAGCAACTGGCGCAGGACGCGAAGCCGGGGGACCGTTTGCTTGTCGACGACGGCAAGGTCGGCCTAGTCTGCACCGAGGTCGACGGCAACGACGTGGTCTGCAAGGTCACCGAGGGCGGCCCGGTGTCGAACAACAAGGGCGTGTCCCTTCCGGGCATGGACATCTCCGTGCCGGCGCTGAGCGAGAAGGACAAGGAAGACCTGCGCTTCGCCCTCAAGCTCGGTGTGGACATCATTGCGCTGTCGTTTGTCCGCTCCCCGGCGGATGTGGAGCAGGTCCACGAAATCATGGATGAGGTCGGCAGGCGTGTGCCGGTCGTCGCAAAGCTGGAAAAGCCTGAAGCCGTCGACGCGCTCGAATCGATCGTGCTCGCGTTCGACGCCGTCATGGTTGCGCGCGGCGACTTGGGCGTGGAGATCCCGCTCGAGCAGGTGCCGGCGGTGCAGAAGCGCGTGATCCAGATTGCGCGTGAGAATGCGAAGCCGGTGATCGTCGCTACGCAAATGCTCGACTCCATGATCGAGAACTCGCGCCCGACGCGCGCGGAGGCCTCCGACGTGGCCAACGCGGTGCTCGACGGCGCGGACGCCGTGATGCTCTCCGGCGAGACGTCGGTCGGCGTAGATCCGCACAACGTGGTGCGCACCATGAGCCGCATCGTGCGCTCGGCGGAGCAGATGGGCAGCGTGCCGCCGCTGAACCACATCCCGCGCACGAAGCGTGGCGTGGTGTCGTACTCCGCCAACGACATTGCGCAGCGCCTCAACGCTCGCGCGATTGTCACGTTCACCACCTCCGGCGACACCGCCCGCCGCGTGGCGCGTCTCCACCCGGATCTGCCGCTGCTCGTGTTCACCCCTGTGCAGCAGGTGCGCTCGCAACTCGCGATGACGTGGGGCGCGGAGACATTTCTTTGCGACGAGGTGCATAGCACCGACGACATGATCAAGGTCGTCGATAAGCAACTGCTCGCGATGGAGCAGTACGAAGAAAACGACACCATGGTGATGGTCGCCGGCACCCCGCCGGGAATCGCGGGCACGACGAACACGATCCACGTGCATCAGTTGGGCGAGGACACTCGCCACCCGTAAACGTTAGGCTGGTGGGCATGCCTGAAACTGGAATCCAAGTCCGCGACGCCCACCTGCACAACCTCCGCAACGTGGATGTGGACATCCCGCGCGGCACGCTCGTCGCGGTAACGGGTGTGTCCGGCTCGGGCAAGTCCTCGCTCGCGTTCGGCACCATCCACGGTGAGGGCCAGCGTCGCTACCTCGAGTCGGTTGCGCCGTTTGCCCGCCGCCTCATCGGTTCCGCCGTGGATCCCCAGGTCGGTTCGGTCGAGGGGCTGCCGCCGACCGTGGCGCTCGAGCAGTCCACCTCCGGCGGCGGGGCGCGCTCCACCGTGGGCACCGTATCGGCACTGTCCAACAGCATCCGTCTGCTGTACTCGCGCTCCGGTGACAACCCGAAGGGGCTGTACTCCGACTCGTTTTCTCCGAACACGCCTGAGGGCATGTGCCCGACGTGCCAGGGCACCGGCGTGGTGCACGAGCCGACCGAGGAGTCGATGGTGCCGGATCCGACGCTGTCCATCGAAGACGGCGCCATTCAGGCGTGGCCGGGCGCGTGGGCGGGCAAGAACTTCCACGACATCCTGGCCACTCTGGGCTACGACCTCGACTCGCCCTGGCAGGACCTGCCGAAGAAGGACCGCGACTGGATCCTGTTTACCGACGAGCGCCCCGTGGTCACCGTCAAGCCCCTGCGCGGCGAGGACCAGATCCAGCGCA
>ERZ1029884.93-NODE-93-length-18974-cov-5.855648_pt1 | contig 18974 bp, 35 predicted proteins | sample MGYA00519233_ERZ1029884 | MGnify/ENA primary metagenome ERZ1029884 (study PRJEB33666, sample SAMEA4610931) | skin metagenome | biome: Human-associated habitat; feature: Malodor aspect; material: skin | place: Philippines | collected 2015-08 ...
AAGTATGTAGTATTTTTTATATCATAATTGTATTTAATAAACGGAATATGATATAACAAATCTATTTCTCTCATCATATTTGTAAATGATTCATCAGGATTCATAAGGAGGTTATCATATGATATAAATAATGGTTTATTATTATTAAATTGAGAATCTACATATGATTGTAAATGTTTTGCAAAGTCTGTATTATTCATAAGACACCTCCTTTTCTGTAATTTTAATATGATTTAGTGTGGATATTATTTAAACCCCTTTTAAATAACGATTAATATATGACTCACGTTGTTTAGATAGCTCTAATTCTTCTTGTAGAAATTGTTGTTGAGCTTGATGGTACGTATAAATATTATGAAACATTGGATCATTAGGGGGATCCGTAGCAATAAAAGGTTCTTTGACATAGAATCTACGATATAAATGAAGATAGTTATCAATGTAATCGAGGGGTTGTTTATCGAATAGATTTTCAATTAAATTTTTAATGAATAAATCTACATATCCATTCATTAATTTTTCAAAATGTTCTTTAAGGTAAAAGATAACAAATGGCTCTTTATCTTTTGTATCTGGTTTAATAACAATACCAATGATTTGTTCATCGCTTTTAGAGATTAAATCTCCATGATTTAACATTTCTCTTTTTAATGCCATTTATAATTCCTCCAATTCTTTTTTTAAATCTCGTTTTAAATATTCTCGTGATTGTCTACGAATCTGTTTTTTATGTTTTTTAACATGTTTTTTATACCCGTAGTCTGATGCGTCATATGAATGAAATAATGATTCACTTTTTAATTTACTTTGTCTATCGTTCATAATGTTTCAAGTCCTTTCGCTAAAAAGTCATCTATATCATGATAGGGTTTATATAATAATTGTTTATTAATAATAGAGTTAAAAAATTCTAAGGATGACGTCTCAAGACAAGCATCTTTTAATATAGTTTTAATAACAGAAATAGTCATAACAGATAAATCATCACTAATAACTAAATAGGTTTGATTTGAGTGATTGATAATTGCTTTTATAATAAAACCTCCTTTAAATAAAAAAAGCCACTTACACCCGTATCAAACGAGTGAAAGTGGTTCGCAAGTGAGTCCTCCAAGGGATATTGCCTACCTAGGTCAGCTTCTCACTGCTAGTCAAGAGTAATCATATCATAATTTAATAATTAATTACAGTGTGAAGACATAATAAGAATCGAGATTATATTCTCCTGCTTTAAGATTATCTAAAAACATTTGAGATGTATATATATTAACGGAATCATCTGGATGTTTAATATATTTGTCGATCTCGTTTTCAAATCGAGATTCCAATTCCTTCATTTGAGTCGGAGTAATGATAATACCTTCTTCATTCCAGTCTTTAAGGTAACGTTCTGGTACAATTTGTTTCATTACATTAAGACATACTTTATCGTTACCGAAATAAAATGATTTACCGCTTGTTGACATATAATCATATAAATTATTAACATCTTCACAGATGTATTCATGAACGCTTTTTGACATATAATAACTTAATGAACCTCTTTCTTTAAGATTGTTTAAGAAATCATTTTCATTAAGTGCTTTGATAATAATTATTTCGTCTTTTAAATCATCAATGTCTTGATTAATACTTACTAAGTAATCATTGTATTCAATTAAATCGACATGTTGTGATGTTAATTCTCTTTGTTTTTTGTTTCGTTTGGATTCAAGGTATATAAGATCAATATTGATTAAATTAACAGCAATTTCTTTCATTGCGTCAAATTGACCAGAATTAACGGTATGACATGCTTTGTAATAATCGTTGTTAATCATTCCATTGATAATATAATCATTGATATCAGTGACATCTTGTTGTGGAATAAACTCACTTAATTCTAAATCTAATCCCATAAATCATCAATCCTCTTTTCCATAACAGTTGCTGCAATTAATCCTTCAAGGGCTCCAGCTTCATGTAAAAAGTTTATAAATTCAATATAATAATCTGAATCAATTGAAAAGTTTGATTCAAACTCTTGTTCATTAAAACCAATCTCTAATTTTTGACTTTCTGGAGAAAATTTATGAATATTATCGACAAAGAAGTGCATTGCTTTATGGATTGGTATATTAAACATATAGCTAAATAATAACGCAACATTTTGACGATAACGCTCTTCATCAGATGGGTTTGTTTTAATTGTTGAAAATGGTGGTATTTTCAAAATCTTTTTATCTTCTGCAAATAACACAATGTATCCAACATAGTATAAGTATTCAATAGGTGATGTAGTGTGTTTATAGTTATTTGATGATTGTTTTGGAATACTAATGTAATAATTGTCATCATTGTCTACTTGTAAAAAACCGAAAGATCGATCATGATGTTTAAATTTAATATTGAAAATATTTAATAATGTGTCGTCCTCATCATTTTTAAAATGATAATCATTTGATAAGTCGGTGTTAATAAATAATTGCATTTGTAATTCAATCATTGATAGAATATCTGATTCATCAATATGTGTATCTAAAGGTTTACTCATTTTACGATTCCTCCAATATGATAAGTGGTAATGGTCGATGGTTTACGAATACAGAACCTGTATCACACATTAATATTTGACCATGTTGTTTTGGTTCATCTTCATCTATAGGTGTATGACCTACAATGAATGTTTTATCTGAAAAACGTCTTTTAGCGAAATCTCTACTCCATAGCCATTGAGTAGGGGATTGTTCTTCTGGTTTTAGGTAATTAACGCCGCCTGAATGACTAAAAATAAAATCATTTGTTTCAATGTAGTAGTCACTATTTAAAATTAAATGTTTAAATAGACAAAATTCGTCACTTTGTTTAAACTTCTTAAATAATGATACCATATGATCCGAAACGTCTTGTTGAACGACAAATGGATTTTTAGATTTAATAATAGGATGGTCTAATCCAAATGACAATAATGTTTCTGAAGATTGAGATAAAAGGTTCTTTAAATGTTCTTCTACGTTAATATTATTACTAATGTCAATAACAGCATTGTAAAACATCACATCATGATTACCTAGTAATGTAATAGTATTATCATGTTGTTCTTCGAATGCTTGAATTGATTTAATAACATCAAATGATTCGTGACCTCGATCGATGTAATCACCTAAAAAAATAACACAATCATCTTGAGATTTAAGATTATTAATTGAATTTAATAACATGGTCAATTTGTCGTTTTGACCATGTATATCTGGTACAACAAAGTATTTCACAGTAATCACATCCTTAGTTCATTTGTTTTAAGATTGAAATCAATCATTCGATGATAAACAAGTTGTTTATCTATATTGTATATATTAGCTAAATCATTTATCGCTTTATTAAATAAAAACGATGACGTTTGAATTTGATTTGATGCTTGACTATCAATGTAATCTCTAATTGTGTCATCTGAAATTAATAAATGTCTAACAACATAATCATGAACGTTATCTTTTTCATATTGAGTGCTTGATGATTCAATATGTAATGATCTATTTTTAATTTTTTCATTAGATGGATCTAAATTATACGCTAGTAATAGTAGAGAATATTGTTTTAGAATTTGATATTTAATGTTATTTTGATCGATAAATGCATTAACAATAATCGTAAACATATTATCTTTACATACGACATAACTATAAATTGATTTAGGGTTATCGAACCCATTCATTGCTGAATATTTGATTTGAATGTTTTCATTTTTAATAACATCTTTATAGTCGTAATTAAGAGATGTTTCAGAAAATTGAAAAGTTCCTCTATTTAATGTGATGATTACTTCATCAATAAGTTTTTTAATATCGTCTTGCATATATAACACCGCCATTTTATTAATATTTTGTGTATTCACCGTTATCCTACGTTCGAATACTTGGAGAACGCTTTAATAATATGAGTTGTACCATTTTGATTTGAAACTCGTATTGATAAAGAGTAAGAAGTCTTGTATTCTAATATTAAAGCAAATATTTTTTAATACAAGGGGTAATAAATATGACTAAGCAAATGAAAAAGTTAGCCGGTGCATTGGCTTCGATAGGGGTTGCTGCGACTCTTGTTCATCCAACAAATATTGTAAAAGAGGATTCGCATACTGAAACAAGTAAGAAGTTACTTGAATTAAGTGAAGAATCAAGTCATTCATCAAATCTTGACAATAAAAAGTAAAGATTGTAAATTATACTTAATTGAGTTGAAAGCATGGATACATGCTTTCTTTTTTTAATTTTTTAATGAAAGGTAGACGAAGAATGTCACATAAGATAGAAAATGTTTTACGAGAATTTGAAGTTTATAGAAATGAGTTTGATTGGGACGAGAAATCGTTACAAGAAGCGGAAGAAATTATTAATAATAAATTAAATATTAATATATCAAACATGAGTCAATTTGATATTATACATAAATTAAAAGAAAAAGGATTATATTTAGTACATAATGTGAGTCGTAATCATGCATTGAGTAATGGTGCGATTATTGAATTTGAGCGATGAAAGAATAAGACCGATGGACAATTTACATTGTTGATCGGTCTTTGTTAGTTATAGACGATAAGTTCACCATTTAATATTTTACAAATATCATCACATGCCCATTTATATTCAGTGTTAGCTGGATTGATATCTGCTTTAAAACGATAATAACCAAGTAATTCATGATATTCTAATGTGGTTAAATTATCTGGAATATGAATTCGTCTAGGTGAGTATGTGGTCATTGTAGACATATTACATCATCCTTTTGTTTAATATTTACATTCTTATTGTAAAGCTATTTAATCTCTTTTAGGTTACGGTTTTATTACAAATAGGTTATTTATTGTTTTTTTCGAAAAGCACTTGAATATTATAAAATAAATGATATAATGAACTTGTAAATTATTTAATATATCTATTTTATTTTATTTTTACTTTTGTTTTTTTCCTATCTAAATAATTAATAAGAATTACACTAAGGTAATTCAATTGCGAAATACGCTCAACATATGAAAAAAAGAGGCAACTACTTTGTAGCTGTCTCTTTTTTATTTATGAGTAAATAAGCTCTTTATAATTTTCTTTAGCATATTCTGATAATTGATAAATGGCGTTGTCAATTTTTGAATATGCTTCTGACATATTAAACAAATCGATATTAATTGTTGTTGTCATATCAGATTGATCGTCTCTAATTGTGATTGAAACTTCATTAAGTTTACTTGATGTTTCAGCAGTTGAAATATGTTCATAACTATTAATATAATCGATAATTTCTAAAAATTTTTTCATAATAAACACTCCTAATATTATTTTTGTTTTAAACTAAGGTACCGAAAACATGGAGGTTGCCATTTATAGATTTTAAAAAGCTAATGCAAAGGCTTCTCCATGCTCTAATTTGTTTTGATCTTCTTTTGAAAGAAAATTTAGTATTTCTGGATTTAATTCTGATAACATTTGTCTTTCACGAATTAACATCTCGTGATAATCCATTGATGGTGCTATTTTTTTGATATTAACAATTTCGTTATATTTTACAGTGACTTCTGTTAACATATCGAATTCACCGTCAATGAAAAATGTATCTAATAAGAAGACTTCTTCGAATTTATTTGTTTTAAGTTCGTTGATTTTTGAGTCGATAGTATCAAACTCAACTAATTGGTATGCATTTTTAAACATCTTGATCACTCCTAAAGTTTGTATTCAGGTGTAACCTAAAAACCGAGTAACAATGTCACGGAGGTTTTATTTAAGGTTTAGTATATAAACAAGAGATTCTTTTAGATAGTAGTTCATTGATAAAGTATTGCGTTTGTTTAATTGTATGTTGATCGTATAGTTATCAAAGTCAGAGGATTTATAACACTGTTTTATTTTCTCTTGTAATTGAAAAGGCATTAAACTATGTGTTTGGTCGAGATATATAAATATAGTAGGTAGGTTAGTGTCAATCTTTGATGGTAATTTCCTAACATCTTCTGTAATTATTGACGAACTTGTTCCTGTTAATGGAAGAGATACGTCTGTTATGGTAACAACATTAAAGTTGTACAGGAATGCTAGTCCTTTAACATGAGCTTCGATATCTTGAATAAGAGATCTTAATATTGAAGTTATATAATCAGTAAGTTCAATATTAATTACAAGTTGATTTGTTAGATGCTGTGTTTTAATAATCTCTTCATAAAATGATTCTTTAATAAGTAAATCCGTTGCAATAATGTCAACGTCAGAAAGGTTTAAGTAATTAATTGTTTTACAATTAGCGTTGATGTATTTAGATAGTTCGTTTGAGATATTTTCAAATAAATTCATATAATCACCGCCTCAAAACAGTTGTAAAAAAAAGACAATCACTTAGGATTGTCTTTTAATGTATTAATTTCTTTAATGACATCGTTTGATAAATATGTTCCTCCAGAAATATTTCTATAATTTGTTTTTGTTTTATTTTTATAAGTTGTTTCTGTTTTTAAGCCGTACGTAGCAACGGCAAATACTTTTCCATCTTTGCTGATGATAGGAGATCCTGATCCACCTTGCTTAGATTGATAACCTAAATAAACATCTTCTTTATCATGTTCAATATAAGGGATAGTGGATTGATACATCTCTGATTCTAATTTTTTGTTTTCAAACGGATATCCGAATGTGGTTACTTCTTCAAAATGTTTAGGTAATTTAGAGGTTAATTGATATTTTCCGTACTTTGATAAATCACCTTTAATTTTAATTACGGCTAAATCTCGATCTTTCACATTTGATATATGTGTTACTTTAAAAGCCTCTTTTTTATTGAATGATTCATCCCAACCAGACATCTGAGGTACAAAATACATATGTTTTAATGGTTCACCTTGTATAACATGTTTATTTGTAACAATAGTATTTTTATCAATGATAAACGCTGTTCCGTCAACATATTTATGATTATCAAAACTCATGATTTGACCAACTGGTTGAGTCGGGTTTTCAACAATATGTTTATTTTCATTATATTGTTTTATCATACTCATATTGTTATTAACATCTTCTAGCACTTGAAGTCTAAATTTTTTTGCATTGTTATATTCTTCTAAATTGCTATTAAAAAAAGCACTTGTATATAACAAAGTTATGGCAAGTGCGTTGATTGATATAATATATAATAAGTAATGAAATTTTTTCATATTAAACAACCGGCTTTCCTACAGGTTGAATCATACAGTGAATGGTATTTGAATTAGGCTTAGAATAATGAACTAATTTATAATAGTTCTCAAACATTTCACCTTTTTGATTTGATTCTAATCTTGAAGAGATGTGTTCAATAATATGAACGGAATATCCTTGACTTTCCATGATGTTTTTTAAATGTTCTGATGTTTGTTCTTCAAGCGATGGTGTGGGTGTTTCTTTTTTTACTTCATCTTCTTTTGGTTGAGATGAAGTTTCATCATCATTTTTAGTTGAATCTGTTTGAATATTTGGAATATATTCTTTAGAGGGTGTTTTTCTTTTTAGAATATTTAATAATTGGATGATATATTTCATTAGTAATAACCTTCTTTCTTATTTGTTGTTTGATTTTTCTTTTGTAAGGATTTCATTGTATAATCTAAATATTTTAAAAAGAGCAATAACTATAAAAATGATACTATATGGGGAGTTGATAATAATTCCAGCACATGCAAAACATCCCCATATAGAAAAAATTGTTATCCATTTATACTTTTTAATGAATAAATTTAAAAATAATAAAAACATTGTTATTAATATAACAATCAAATTAATTAAAGCCACTAGAATAGGTATCACGTCCTTTTAGTATAACTTATGATGTTTGATTCTTGTCTAGTTAAATAAATTACATATAAACCAGTCAAACATATATTAAAATAAAGAAGTTGACCTGTAAATGTTTGATCTGGAATGATAAGAGCAAGAAAACACATAGTTAATACAAATGAAATAAGTCGAATGTTTTTTGATTTAAATAAATATACTACTCCGACTGTATAAAATAAAGCTATGCTAATATCTTTAATAATAGATAATCCTAATAATATAATGGTCATGATTATAATAAACCTCCATTTTGTTAGTTATTTGATAGGCTTTTAACCATGCCGTCTTTAATAGCTTGATAAAATTCAGGTTCATTATAAAACGCATTAGATGCTTCGTAATGTGTGAATACATCTAAAATAAATGATTCAGAACCAAAGTGGTTCTCGAATTCTTCTTGTGTGAATTTTGAATCAGGTGCTGCTGTAAAAACAATATGGTTGTTTTTCGTACGAATCATAATGTTGTTAAGTTGTAGACTAAATGATTCTAATCCACATTTATATGATTTACAAATTTTATCAAAACATCGTACGAATTGCCATTTTACGAAATTTTCAGGTTTTGATATATCGAAAATTGTTTTATTATCAACGGATTTACCTGTTGTAATCTCTATTAGTTGATTTTTATTATTTTGATCAATTGAATGTGTTGTAAATGTTAATGTTTTAGTCATTTTAAATTACTCCTTTTAAATCATTTAACTGAACTGTAGGACGTTCGCCATTTAATATATAAGGTTTAGCATGTTGATATCCTTTATGTTCTTTTGCTAATCTTATTAATTTAAATAAATTTTCATCTAATAATTGATCTATCCATGAAACAAGTTGTTCATTTGGTGTGATTTGTTCAGATAAATCAAGTGAATCATAGTCAATACAACCACGTTTTACATGACGATTTAAACGAATGATTTCGTTTTGATCAGATGCCATATATGGAAAATATTTATAGTCACTATGATGATATAAATCAGATACAATATCTTTATAATCAATATTATTATCACAATTTATCATAAAGCACAGTGTGTAATACGATACTGTATGAATGGATAATGGTGTGAATTTATTAAGTTGCGTTTCTTTTAGTTGAGCCCGGCTCAAAACAAGGTTATTTAATTGATGCATAAAATACTACACTCCTTTTATGTGCAAATTATTATGTATACACTAGCGGCATAACTTATAAAAAGTTATGCCGTGTGCCTATTTATTTTGTTAGCCTCCAGCACTAGAAGATGAACCTCGTGCACCGCCTGACATAGAGCTTCCCATACCTTTACTTGATGAACTTGATCTCGTTGAACTAGAACTAGATGAAGAGTTTGAAGATTTACTCATACTAGATGATGCTTTACTTGCATTTTTAGATACGGTCGAGCTATTTTGTTTAAATGATTTACTATTTGGATTACTTGAGTAGGAATCTTTTCCAGTTGTACCACCTACATTACTGTGCATAACGCCGTTTGATGCTCCGTTATAATGACTTCCTCCAAGCATAAATGGATAGAAGAAAAATCCACCAGCGTGGCTTGAGTTACTAGAGTTTCCGTTAGAATCATCTGATTCTGAGTTTGAGTCACTATATCCTAAGTGTTTACCATCACTTGAAATGTAGTGAACAATAACATTGTCACCATTTGCACTAATGTAGTGCAAATAATCTTGATGTGATAATTTTAAGAACGATTTATCTTTATTATCTTCATCAAATAATGGCTCATCTTCATATTTATTTTGTTTATCTCCATTTAAATTATTAAACTTATCGACAAATGATGAACCGACATAACTTGGTAGTTGTTTTAGATCTTGAATAGAGGTGTGTCTAAGACTTGGATCAGTTGATGTAGCATCTTTTTCGATATAATTTGATTCATTGTCTTTTACTTCAGCCGCATATGCGGTGTGAGTGATTGAGCCGGCAACACCTGCTGAAATCACACCTGATGCAACAAGTACTTTTAGCATTTTATTAAAATCTTCTTTTGATTTACGTGGAAAGTTTTGTTCAGACATTATTTAACACCTACTTTTTGTAAATTTGTAACAAGATTATCTAAATTATCTGCATCATAATAGCCGACAAAAACACCTTTGATCTTTTTATTATATACATGTAATAATGTTGGTGTTTCATTAATAATAAAATCATTATCTTTAAAATCGTGATCTATATATTTTTCTAATTTCACATTGATATTTTTAGCATCAAAATTTAATGATTGACCATTCTTTTTATAAACAACAATTGTTTGATCTTTATGTTTTTTCGCAAAGTTTTCAAGTGAGTTTTTATATAAATCTTTAAATTTTTGAGAATCATTTGCAAACACAATATAATCAGCAGTTGTATTAATAGGTTTATTGTAATTTTCTACAAATTGGTACTTATTAACACCTGCGTAAATATAATCGTCAATATACTTTTGAATTCGTTTTGGTAATTTTTCTTTATCTGATTCATATTTTTCAGCTTGTTCTTTTGTCATATCCAGTTTATGACTTGTTTTTGATTTGTCTTTTTCTAATTTTGTTTGTGATTCATGATCCATATTATTAATGTTTTGGTTCTGAACAACAGGCTTTGATTCAGATTCTTCTTCACAACCTGATAATAGAAGGGTTGAGCTAAGTACTGCTGCACAACTTGTTATTAAAAATTTCTTATTCATTGATTTAACTCCTTTATTTGATAGTATATGGTAAATATAATGACTGTGATCCTGTTACCATGTGACCAATTCTATGGTATAAACCGCTTGCTTGTCCACCTAACATGTAACTACCGATAAGCCATTTCCCAATATATTCACCATCCCATGTTTCAACAGGTAATTCTGGCATTTCAATATATTGTTGATATATTTTTCGTTGGCTATCATAATAGTTCGTTGCTTCATGAAAGTCGTCTTTAAAGACGAGTCGGTTATTTTTATAAATATCTACACAATTGCCTTCACGACCGAAAATAGGTTTAACTACATAGTCTGATAATGATGTATGTTTTTCAAAATAGGTTGGAAGCATAAATTGTTTAATTGTTTGTTTAGATTTATCACTGATAAGTGCATTTTCATCATCTGCTAATGACCATACCCAAGCATAAAATCCTTTATTTTGAGCAAGGAATGAATCAATTGGATTAATCATCGTTACGGTTTGATGAGTTGTGATATATTGTAATGCGTCTTTAAATACACCGGGTTCTTCTTCGAAAAATTCTACAGGGAATAATTTGTACCAATATTTGATTTCATTACCATCTTCATCAAATAATTTATTATCAACGACCTCTATATCTTCTAAACCAATGAAACGTACATTACCAGAATGGCTGGCATGATTCATTTGAAATTCAACATTATAACGATCTTCTGTAAAATCTTTTAATGAACTGAAATAAATTGTGTCATTTGGATCTAGATTTAGTTCCATACGAATATTATCCCACATTTTAACCAAATTGTTTTCAAGTCGATTTGGTGTTCTTGTATTGTAATAATCATTAATAATAGAGTTACTAATAGCAGATTCAGTTAATCCCATTGGAGTAGCAGAGTTAAATTCAATGCATTTATACTCGTCATGTTCTTCATCATAAATAATGTCAAAGCGACATAGGTATGAGAATAAGTCCATACGTTGAGCATTTAAAATCAATGATTGATTGTATTTAGAAAAGCCCATTTGATCAAGTAATTGTTCTTTTACATCCGTTGGATAGGAATGGAATAAATCAATAACTTCTTGAATCATATTAAATAATGATTCTGTTGCAAATTTAATTCTGCTATGTTCACTTTTAGGCATTTCTAAAAGAGAGGTCGTTACATATTGACACCATTCTTTTTCTTTATAGTTAGATTCTTGAGTTTCTTCTAAAAATGTACCCCAAGTCATACCGTTTTCGAACATAACTTCATTTAATTTGTTCCATTCTTCTAAGAATTTTGGGTGGGAATTTTTATATTTGTTAATAACATTAAACATTTAATTCATCCTTTCTTAATTACATTCACCTAGATAATAAGACGCTATGTCTTTATTATATAGATCTTTTTGATCACTGTTAATGTGTGTGTGTTTAATATGTGGTTCTTCAAATAATCGATCATACAAATCAAATGTATTTGTTTCAACAAGTTCTCTAAATAGATCGTTTAATTCATATAATAATAACGAATTGTTTGATTCAAATGTTGATACAAATTGATTGACTACGGATTGATCAATATAAGATGTATCAATGTGATTAAGTTGTTTTATATGGATGCCGTCTTTTTCTATATAAAAATCAACATTAAATAGATATTTTGGAAAGGTGTATCCGTATATTGATTCTAATTTGTAACGGTAATATCCTGTATAATAACCAAATGCAAAATATAATGCTGATCTTAATCTAAAAGGGTTAAGATTATCTTTAAGTTGATACTTCACATATTCGACAAATCCTTTTAAATCTTGGATTAAATATAAATCATTCATCTTTATTTCATTCCTTTAAAGTATACTGATTAGTGTTGTATAGTCTGATTTAATGCTCTGATTATCCATTAATGTATTTGACATGCAATGTTTAACGATTTCGGTATCTTCCATCGTTGCTTTAACAAGATCAAATGTTGAATATACATTATTAAAGTAATCTATTTTTTCTTTAATAAATAAACATGCATCTTGATATTCTGGTTTAACTACCGGCTCAAAATGAAGTAATTCATTATTTTCAACAAAAGAATCTATAATATATTTCGCTTCAAAATCAGTAGGGTAGATATGTTCTGCATAGAATTCAGCGGGACATAACCATTTTGGATAATTAAATTCATATTCAGTAATGCCTTCTGGATTTTCTATTTCATCTTGTCCGTAGCTTCCAGCGTAATGACTCCATACTAAATAAAACATTTGATTTATATTAAATGAAGTTAAATTATTTATATGTTTTACCATAAACGCTAATGCATCTTTTTTAGATTCGAATAAATAATTGTCACGCATGATTCATTCCTCCTTACATGAAGAAATCAATTTGTTTTTAAGACAAATTGATTAATAGTTGATAATATAGCGGTTGTTTTAGCATTGATGGTTTGATGAAAGGTATGTGTGATAATGGCTTCATCACCTAACGGTTGTTGTCCGTTTGAATCAAATGGCTGAATGATAATATAAATATTTTCTTTTTCATTTGAATTATTAGTATTAATGTCAGTAAATAATATTTCAATTTTAAATGATAAATTTTTAGTATCATTTTGAAATGAAAAATCATATAATTTTCGACCACAAACACCTTCGTTATGTTTTAATAGATATTGAATTTGATTTGAGAAAATATTGTTTTGATTATAATAAGAACCTGAATATTCAAGACCTGTGGATTGAATATAGATTAATGAACCATCTATTTCACTTAAATCGTAGAACATATCAATTAGTGATTTGAATTGTGTTTCTAAAATCACATTTTTATTCATTGTCTTTGATTTCCCATCCAAAATGATTAAATAAATCTTGTAATGTTTTATATGGTTTTGTGAAAAAGTCACTATATAATTCATCTAGGGTGATATTAATTTTGTTTATTAATATATTTTTTAATGTAGATGAATCTATGTTCATATCTTTTACATCTTTTGAATCAATGGTCATGGTTCTATCAATATTTGAGCAATCTATAATTGGAATTAAATTTTCTATAATATTATTTTCGAAATGAATATTAAATTTCATATCATCAATTGGTTGAAATGTCACATATACGAAATGATCTTGTGTTTCAGATTGATACAACAAGTGATTTTTCTCTTTATTATATTCTGTTAAATTAAAATATCTGTTTTGTTTTATATCATATTGATTGATAATTTTTGCAATATCTTCTAGTAAATTATTTATATTCATCTTCTAACACTATCCTTTCGTTTTAAGTGTTGATAAGCAGTCGAGGTAGCTTTATCAAGTACTTGCATCATTTCTTGAAGCACTAAATTTACAGTGGTTTTTCTATCTAATTTTATTTTATAATCATATGATTTATGATCTAAATCATAACTTGAAAATTCTATGTCAAATTTCTTAGGATCAATGACAAAGAAAAACAACAATTCATCTCTGAATCTTTTATAATACATATGAACTTCAAAATAATGAGCATGATATTCATCTTGAATAATAAATAACATATAATAACTTTTTAGAGATGTCTTTGTTTTTTCTCTATAATAACTTCTAACAAGTGATACAGTTGAGTTGTTATATGTTCTTTCAATTTGTGTGGGACTATTTTTTAAATCAAATTGACTTAAAAATTTAAATAATGAATCTTTGGCTAATTTTAATTGTTGTTCACCTTTTCTTATCATTATCTTTCACCCTCTTTTTGACATTGATTAAATTGATGGTAATCTCTTGTGATATACGTTAATTGACTGATGAAATAGTTTGTTATTTCATTGTATGAATTTGATATATCAAACGGATGTGATTTGATTTGTTTCACATAATGTTTTTTATTATTTTCAGCTAATATATCAAAAGACATTGTATTATTTTGAGAATTAAACTTGCTTATATGATTTTCAATAAGCATAATATTAATGTTTAATTCAGAAGCGATATCATCATTACTTGTTAGTATGATGGTATAACAGCGATTATTCATTATATTTGTTTTTATAGTTTGAATATTATATGTAACGTCATCAATTGTTGTATATATATATATTCTGAATAGTAATGTATATAATTACGTATAAAATTACGTATTTGACGCATAACAGTTTCTACTTGATGTTCTGGTACCATTTTTTTCACCCGACTTTCTTTTTTCACGACATATATTCGCTATAAACCCTAACCGACGAATATTTGGAGTCGGATTTAATCAATAAAAAAGCACCCTATAGGGTGCTTTTAGAAACAGAATTATTAAAACTATTAGATATTTTGTGAAGAGCCAGCTATTACATTTGTAATAGCTAATATTTATTATAATAGATTGATTCAATGTTTTAAACATTAAATGGTAAAACTTCAAAGAAATCTTTTATTTTCTCATCAGTTAATACTTTTATTGGATCAAAACTCTTTGAAGGTACATGTATATATGTGTCAACCCAAATCACAATAAGATTATGTCGTTTTGCTAAGGTGATAATGTCTTTAAGCATTTTGTTTCTATGATTAGGAGCGTACATATATAAATCGTACAAAGGGATATCTATAATAACTATGTTTGCTGAAGATGAAAAATCTACAATATGGTGATTCAATTGTGTTTTTACAGCTTTATTGAGTAATGATATCGGTTTGTTCTTAATCACATCAATTTTATTAAAATGATCATTAACAACAGTATATGACAAGTCACTCCACAATTTTATTTGATTTAAATTTGATTTCACATCATCTAACGAAAGTTTTGTATTTTTATTTGTAATGATTTTTTTGAAATCTTGTTTAGAATATTTGTCTAAAATAGTCAAATATAAATCACGTTCATTTGACATATTATCACCTCTGTTCGGTTAAATCTTATGTATTAGTCCATCTTTGTATAATTGTTTATTAAAGAATTCAACGGCATGTATTGCTGTTTGAATTTCTTGATTAATTTGATACATTTCTTTTATCGTAGTTGCTTTTTGTGATGATGGACGTAATACAAGTTGGATGGTTTCATCACCATCATCATAGATCGTAGGGGAGAAGATGGTTTGATTGTTGTTATGAACGATGATAACATCTTTTCCTCCAACAACTTCTTTGGTTAATATATATTGTTTATATGTTATAGGTTCTTTCAATGTGAAAACTCCTTATTATTTAATAGTGTTAGTTTATCACAATTTATTGTTTGTTAAATTCTTGTTTAGTAGTGTGAATAATTATATTAAATGATCCAATTAAAAAAAGGCAGGCTAAAAGCCTACCTGAGAGTAATGAATATAAATTATCATTATCATTTAGTTTGTGAAAAGTTAACAAAATCGCTCACTATACATAATGTAGTTTAAAATAATACTATAATTTTTAAGCATGATATATAAAGAAATGATAGTGAGTTATAATGTACATTTCCAGTTTATAACACAACATAAAATACTAAAAGTAAGTAAACTGTTTCCGCAATTTACCTACATGTCTATACTAGACGACGTAAGTCGTCTTTTCAACTATTTACGTTCTTTTTTTTGATCAATCCCTTTATTATAACTTGTTGTATTTAATTTAGGCAGAGATTTTAAATAAGACTCAGTAATAGTAGGGTTTGTTTCACCAACGGTTTGGATATAAAAATGGCGTTCCCATAATTGACTTGCTTTATGTAAGTCATGTCGTTTGTAAGGAAACATAATGAGAAATGGTTTTGCTGATCCGGATTTCAATGTTTTAACAACTTGTGTGATAGATAGTTTTGGTGAAAATGAAATATATAACTCGATATAACTTGGATGAATTATTATATCGTTAATTATAGCTTTCATACTTTTAGCACCACTGTGTAATAAATTACTTATCACTTTTTGCTCAGCTTCCGTCTCAAAAACATCCACCTGATAATGCGTAGGTAAAACAATGTAATAATTCAAGTAATGTGTATTTGTGCGTGTTTTATTAAGTTCCATATGTAACACTCCAATCTCTTTTATATCAAGTGATTAAATCACTTTACATTATACCATATGTATGATATTATATAAACATAAAGAATAAACAATTTATTTTTAAATGATGGTTCAAATTATTAAAATAAAGATATATAATAATTAATAAAGGAAGAGAATGGCGTTTTACAAATAATGACTCTATTGTATTTGCACCACATGGTGGCGGTATCGAAGTGGGTACAACTGAAATTGCACGATTAATAGCTGAAAGAGGCGGACATGATTACTTCTCATTCAATGGATTAAAATCATCAAATAATAGAGAATTACATGTAACAAGTACACATTATGATGATCCAGTAATTTCAAAAGAAATTAAGAAAAAAGATATTGCAGTATCTATACATGGTGCAGCTGGAACTAAACCAATTGCTTATGTAGGTGGATTAGATAGAAAATTAGTAAATCGAACAATTACTGAATTACGAAATAGAGGATTTAATGCTCAATATGCTCCTAGTAATTTAGCAGGAACTGATCCAGAAAATATTGTGAATAAAACAACGACAGGACAAGGGTTACAATTAGAATTAACAACAGCGTTCCGTAAATCTATCTATGTTTAAAAATAACGATTGGTCTAAGAGTAATCGTGTAAACGAAGCGAACTGGACAAACAATATGTATAAATTTGCAGATGCGATTAATGCAGCAGTAGCTAAAGCTCATTAATAATAGAGAACAGCACATCAATTAAGATGTGTTGTTTTTTTAATGATATGTGATATACTGTAATAGCTCTCTTGTTAGAGCGTGTCGATCGATTTCTCAGCACTATATTTTAGGATCACGGGGCTTGTGTACAGGGCACCGTGGTTCGTTTTTTTTATGTAAAAAAAAAGGCACATCTAAAAAGATGTACCTTTTATATATTGAGTTATGGTTTAACTTGTAATACTTGTTTCGGATGAATCGTTGGTTTTTTGCCTAAACGATTCCATTTAATAATGTCTTTCATTGACACACCACTTCGTTTAGCAATTCTATATAAAGAGTCGCCAGATTGAACAGTGTAATATTTTGTATAAATAGATGTTAAATCTACTGTATTATCATTTGTTTTAACAATAGGTTCATTAATTGTTAAAATTTGACCTTCTTTAATATTTTCATTTTTTAATTTATTTCTAGATTTTAACATATCAACAGTTAATCCAGATCGTTTTCCAATACTGTATAACGTGTCACCTTTACGAACTGTATATAAAGGTGTTTTAATCATATTTTTCGTAGCAGGTGCTTTGTATTTATACCCATACATTGTTGGACCAGCTTGTTCTAATGTTGCGGCATCAGCTTGATTATTTGATACAAATAATCCAGATCCTAAAATTGTTACAGACATACCAGCTGCTAAAGTAGTGGTTACATATTTTTTTAAATGATTCATTATTTTAATCTCCTATCTATCTATTATAAGTTTTAAAATTATTTATAACAGAACCTATGGGTGGCTAAAAGCCACCAACATCACCGCCTCCACCTGAGTCTCCTCTACTAAAACTACTACCAGAGTCGCTACTTGAGTATGAACTTGAATCATGTGAACTTGTGTCATGAGAACTACTATGATTACTATCATGAGACGGGTTTGAATCAGAATTTGATTGATCTTGATGCGATGTATCAGTTATTGAATCTGTATAACTTTGTGCATCTTCTGAATTTTCATTGAATGATTCAGCCATAAGTAAAGCAATAAGGGCTGTACTAATAGTTCCATCAATATTTGTAGAATAATTTTTCTCAGCATATGACATTCGTTTATCACGTTCGTTATCAGAAAAACCTTTTTCTTTTAAAGATTGATTTAATTGATTGAGATTTTCATCTTTTTGAAGTTTTTGTTTTTTTCGATCAAGATCATTTAATCCGTTTGCTATTTTACTGATTTTTTCATCTATTTTTTCATTTCTTTGTTTCTCTTGATATTGTTTTACAAGTAAAGCGATTACTACTAAACTTACGCCAATAATAATAATACAAGATAATAAAACTAAATAGTTATTCATAGGTTATACCTCCGATTGTTTAAAGTTTGAACTAATTGCTTTTTTTATTAATTTAGGGTGGATTGTACCATCTTTTTCACGATAATTTATTCTTACATATTGAACACGTTCATGAATGTCTTGATGTGTTAATCCTAAATTAACAAGTGATTGTTCTAATTCTTTTAATGCCATGTTTTTGTTGTGTAAATGTTTGTATATGCTATAAAACACAAATACACCAAGTGAGATTGATATGCCTAAAGATAGAGCAATGATTGATATATGCATGTAATCACCATCCTTTCTAATACATTTTTTAACTAAAAAACTTTAACGTTAAAATGGTATAACATTAAAACGTTAAAGCATTATGTGAATATATCGTTTTTTTTAATACATTAATTCATTATTATATATGGATCATTAGTTGTCAATAAACTCAAGTGTAATTTGTAA
>ERZ1029884.94-NODE-94-length-18654-cov-10.848379_pt1 | contig 18654 bp, 27 predicted proteins | sample MGYA00519233_ERZ1029884 | MGnify/ENA primary metagenome ERZ1029884 (study PRJEB33666, sample SAMEA4610931) | skin metagenome | biome: Human-associated habitat; feature: Malodor aspect; material: skin | place: Philippines | collected 2015-08 ...
ATCTGTTTATTTTTAACTACATTCTTAGTATATCATTAGTATTTTTATGCGTCAACACCAAATGATAAAAGAACACCAGTTTATAAAACTGATGTGAAAATTAATTATTTATATTTCATCATTATCGTAAAATCATAGGCATTTGAACATATTCATTATCGTCATCATCATTTAGATTGCTACTTTCATTTAATGCCTCTACTGTTGATTGATGTTGAACTTTTATATGACTGAATGAAACAATTCCAATAATTACAAACCCAAGACTTACTAACACTAATAAACCATTTAGTATAGTTGATTTTTTCGACCATCTTATTACCGTCAATACTAAAAAGTAAAAGCTAATTGTTGATAATAAGGATATAATCATTATTTTAAAAAGAAACATTATTCACACTCTTTTCTTGGTTTTTTTTTGGTTGGATTTTCTTTTTATATGTTGTTTTTAGAATATCATAAACATTTTTATGCGTCAATTTTAGCAATAAAAAAAAACAACCTATTAAGGTTGTTTTTATTCCAATTCATTTAGCATATTATTATTGTATTACCATGTAACTACTAAATATAAATCGCAAAATTGATTTCCACCTGATTGATGTTCAACACCAAAACCGTTGTTATAAAGTTTAGTCATGATACGACGTTGTACTGATTCTTTAGGCATATTATTAACAAAACAATTACCAAAATCATAATCACGTACTTCTAATCTGTCTTTACCTTCATTTGCACGAATGTTAATTCTTTCAAAAATATCATTGACAGCCTGTTCTACCTGTTTATCAAATGTACGTGGTAATCGTTTTCTTATTTCGTTCACATCAGGTAAATCAAAATATGAAAATTGTTTTTTCAAATGATTTGGTACGTCTGAAACACTACGTTCTGTATGATAGCCAATATATAGTTCATATTTAGATAATACAGTATCATAACCTAATGATTTAAAAATCGTTACAACGTCGTGAACCGTATCATTTTCAACATGTTTTGTTAAGTCATCAAGTCCAAGCGTTTCAGATGAAATTCGTAAATCATCAACATCTTGGTCTGCTAAATCTTGCATCATATATGATAATCGGTTTGCAAGTTTTTCAACATCCTGTTCAAGTACAGCTTGTTTTAATTCGTTTTTCTTTTTGGCATTTTCCGTTATTTTTCTCATTTCGTCAGCTCTCATTTTTTAAAACCTCTTTCTTTTTTTTATTATTTTTAATACATATTTAGTATATCATTAACATTTTTATATGTCAACACATTATGTGAAAAAAATTATGTATTAAAAATTAATACATAGTTTTTTTGTTTATTTTCTTATTTAATTTATCTAAAGTTATTTTGTATTTCACGTTTTTTCATTTTACCAAATCCATAATCAGCTAATAAATCTGTTTTATAACGTCCTGTGGCATATTGTTTATCTAACATTTCCATATCTAAAGTCATTAGTAAAAGAATTGAACGTTTGATATCATCATTCTTAATATCAATTTTGACATGATTATCTGAATAATTACTTTTAACATCAAGTGTTGTTTCATTTTGAGATAATTCATAATTTATTTTTATATCTTTTTTAATATTTTCTTTACCATAAACTGTAAAATGAAAACTTAAATGTTCCACATTGTTTAACTGAATATTAATTATATCATCAACTTTAATTACAGATGAACGTCCTTGATAAGAATACCCTGTCATTGATTTTAAAAAATTAATCATTTTTTTGATTTCCATTTCTACACCTTCTTGTTTTATTATTTTAATTACATCGTTAGTATATCATTAATGTTTTTATGTGTCAACATTAACGATATACAAAAAAACAGGCTTTATTCAGCCTGTTTAATTTCAGAAATTTTATTTGTATCTACGTTATTGCGTTCAATGATACGATTGTCTTTATTCAATAAAACTAAATCTTTATCAGACTTGATTTGTAGTGTATCACCTTTAGTTGCTACCATGTTATGAGGCAATGTGTATTTATATTTTTTCCCATCAATTTTGAGTATTGCATTTTTATTAGTAGAACGTCCACCAACCTCTTGGATATCTATAATAGGTACATCTTTATTCATTGAAACGTATTGAATGTCATGTTTTTGATACTTTACTACGTTAAAAATTATAAGAATTATAACTGCTGAACCTATTATAATCCAACCACTTTTTCCAACTTTCTTCATTCCTTCATCATTTTTACCTATGGCGATAAGGATTGTGAAAATAATTAATGAGAAAAATAAAAATATCCATAAAATTTTTACTGTTTCATTAAAAAACATAATTTCTAAAAACGTCAAATCATATAATTTCATTTGTTAATCCCTCTTATTCAAATATTTTAAATCATCTAGTAAATCATCAATCAATGTATGTTCAAAAATATAACTACTAGCCAACGTTTCTTGATTCAATTCATTAATGTTTAATTGTATGAGTTGATTTCGTAATCTTAAAATCTCAAACAACTCATTATTTGTTGATAAGGTACCTTCTAAATTTATTTTAATTTTTTCTAATACGTCATCACTATGATTTACCAAATCTTTCATAATCATAGCATCGTCAGTCATACTATATCGTTTAATAATATCTATACGTTTTTGACGTAATGTTTCAAGTAATTGGATTAAGTTATCAAATTCTTTTAAACACATTGTACTTATTGTCATAACTAGACCTCTTTCGTTTTAATTACGTTTATATATTCTTTGAAAGTGCAAATCTTCTAAAACATCTTGTCCTATTCGCATATCAAGTGTATAACTTGATATAATCGATTCTTCATCAGACATTTCTTTTAAATATTTAATACGTCGTTGTACAAAATCAGCACGTATCTCAAATGATTTTTTCAATTTATCATAATTGAAAAAATCATTTTTTAATTGTTGCTCAATCATTGGAAATACATTATCCATATCTTGATATAAATAGCGCATTGTTTTTATAGTGTCTGTTATTAAAAAATCTTTTTCAACACGTTTTCTTATTTCATGTAATTCTTCTAATTTTTCTATTAACTTGTAATATTGTTTAATACATTCTTGTTTTGATACCACTGTTAAAATCCCTCTTTTTTCATCTTGCAATTTAAATCGTTTAATAAAGAACAGCCTAGATTATATTCAAAGATATAACTACTTGCTATGGAATGTTCATTTAAACTATTTATATGCAGGTTTACCATTTTATTTTTTAATTCTAATAATCGTTTCACCCTATCATAATTAAGTGGCTCATTATGTAGTTGCTTTTTTATTAAAACTAAATTACCTAAATGTTTATTTCTCATATCTCGCATATCTTTAGCATCTTCTGATATTCCATGAACAGCTATGATATCTTGGCGTTTCTCATCAAATTTAGCAAGATTATTTAAAAGTTTTGAAAATTCATCTAAACATTCTTTATTAGTCATGTCATTCAAACCTTTCATTTTATTAAAATAAAACGGGATTTAACCCGTTTTATTTATATTTACTTAATGTTTAGTTTTTCAAAAATAGTTGGTTGGTATAAATCAGTACCCCCAATATCATCATGAAAGTCCCAAACATGCGGATTTATTAATCTGATAACACGTTCAACTAATTTTTCAGTTGATAAATGATACGCAACTTCAACATGTTGGTCGTGTTTTTTGTTATCAACTAAATCGAGTTTGAATACTCTATTTCTATCTAAATCAATATTTAAAGTCATTCCTTTTTCATATTCTTTAATTGGTTGTGAATTTTTTGCATCTTCAAATATTATACGAATGTCATATGACAATAATGATACTCGTTTCATCATTACTAGATAAGGTACACCATTTTTATTCCAAATTGTTCCATTGAGTTCGTTTTCTAAGTAATCTAATGCGTCTATTTCAATATGTCCATTCACGATTTCAGTAAATAACTCAAGTTCACTCATATCATGACTGACATACGTTGATACATAATGACTATTAAATATTTCTTTATTAATAATCTCGAATTGTTCATCAGTATCATTAATAAGCAATAATGTGTTATAACCAATTTTAATTACAATTGGATTAACATAACTATATTCAATATCATCATTTTCTAAATCAATATCGTCACTATCTTTAACAATATCATCATCTTCTAGTACATAATAATTCTTTTCGTCCTTATTAATATTTTCTTTCTTTAATATCTCTAATACGTTTTCCATTTTTATAACCTACCTTTTGTTTGTTTAATTTTTATTACATATATAGTATATCATTAACATTTTCATGTGTCAACACTGAATAATAAATAAAAGTGCCTTAATTTTATGATTAAAGCACTTTTATTTATTATATTTTTAAATTTATGATATCTGACAGCTTATTTTAGACACATTAAAAAAACAAACGATTGATTTATCATTTATTTGATACATTCTCTAAAATACCCCTTAAATTGATTATAACGTGTTATCTAAAAAACGTATTAATTTGATTAACTTTGGCAAATTTAAATGTAGGCAATACTTTGTTCCTGTTTCCCACTCTATTAATCTCATAGTTCCAGTATGTCTAATATTGCCTTTTTCATCTTTAAACATTGTTGTAAATGTATTTCTATGAATATCTACAATGTAATCAGTGTCTAATTTTAAATCATTCAATAATTTAAAATGTACTCTATTTTCGTTATCTATAAAAACATCAAACGGTTGTATGTGTTTTTCATTACAGATATGTTCATAATTATTTGCTGTTACATGTGTTTTTGTCACTTGATATTCAGGTCGTTTTAATGCCTCTTTTAACACATTAATCATATTATTCTCTTTAGTATCATTTTGATTAATGTAAATGTTTAAATCATCAAACGTATTTCTATTTATTTCAATTGTTTGATTCATATATACCACCTCTTTTAACTATTGTAATAAAAAAATATAACAACAATAAGATTTATACTATAAATCAGTATCATTGCTATATTTTATTCAAAAATATCTATTTTTATCAGACTTTCTAAATCAACCATTTTATTTTTTATCAATTTATATCAAAATTTTTATCATTTTTCATTAAAATGGATAATAGCTTGATATTGATTGTTTAATTTAGCAAATTTCATACTAATATGTTGCTCATTTAGATGTTTTTCTAATAATAAAAACGCTTGCTTATAGATTTTGTTTTCTAATGATTGATTACAATAATCTTTAATATATTTAAACAAATATTCTTGTAAATGTATTTCTTTAGGACACTGTTGTTCATACCACACATCCTGTATTACTTCTACCATCATAAAAGTAATAAAAGCAGAATTTAATGTTGCCTGTTTCGATGCATGAATTTTAAAAACAGTTTCTTTTTCTTTCATAGTTGTCGTAATGTGAAAACCACACTCATTAAATTCACTGTTATATTGTTCTACACGTTTATTCAATTCATCAATTGTATCATCAAATGGCGTATCAACTTTTACTGTATAAGTCTTTAAACCTTTTCCGAATATATCCTCAATTATGAAAATTCTTTTTAAAACATTTAAAAATTCAATAGCAAGTTGTTCTTTATTATCTTTCACATTCACACCTCATTATTAAAAATAATAAAAGTGAGTACATACTCACTTTTATTTGTTGTTAAAATAAACTAAAAACGTAACAAGTCGTCCATACACCTCAATAGAGGCTCTTGTACCGTCTTGATTATCAAAATAATCTATAACCATTTGAATGGCTTGTTTGATTGTTTCATCTTGTAGCGTATTATTATGATATTCAGCAATATACTCAAAAATACCGTTTGGATTATGAACAATATCTCTATCAAATTCGTCCTCTGATATACCTAATATGTCAGGTGTTAAATATTTATGGTCGCTATAAATTTCAGCAATTGTTGAAAATGCTAATAAATTAGCACTTAATTTTGCACCATGTTTTCTTTTGAAAAAGAATTGAAAACCACTTAAACCTGTATCAACAAATGAAATCGTATAACCATAAGGTTTAAGAATTTCATTATACTCTTTAACACGTTGTTCTACTTTTTCAACTGTATCATTTTCTAACGGGTGGTATAACACATGTTGTTCAAGTGGTGTATTTTCTTTTGTTCCCTTACTTACGTCTATCATACTTGATACTAAGCGATTAAACTCGTCCTCTTTTGGTGTTAATTCACTATAATTTTCAATATTTTTATAATTAAACATTTTAAAAAACCTACCTTTTTTTGTTTGTTATCTTTATTACACTTATAGCATATCATTAATATTTTTGTGTGTCAACACTTATAATAAAAAAAAATCACTTATTATTTAAAATAACAAGTGATTTTTTCTATCATTTCATTCTTTCAATTATTTTCTTTTTTTCTACCAAAAGAAGTTGTTCCTCATCTAACGCTTTATTTAAATCATTTTGAATATTTTCTAATAAAGGATTAGCTTTGTTTACAGGTTTATCTTTGGTTATATTATTTCGTCTTATATGTTCATAATATTCATTTTCTTTGTTGTTTTTCTTATGTTGTTGATATTCTTTTTTCTCATCAATTAAAGGCTGTATTCTTTTAATAACATCTCGTTTTTTTACAGGTTTAAAATGTTCCCTACCATAACGGATAATTGCATTTTCTTTATATTCATAATCAAATTGTGGATTAGTTCGTGTTTTATTCTCTACCACTTGTCGATAATTTTTTGGAAAATGGAATACCATTTTATCTTCTGTTGATAACTCAGGTTTCATAAAATAATGTGCTGGTTTCACTTTATCATTATCATATACAATATAATCATTTAGAAAATTCAGTAACATTTTATCCTTTTTCTCATAGTCATTAAAATCTTCAAATGTTTCGTCTTTTAGTAAATGTGCTGACACACTACATATCGTAAAAGAAATGATAAATATAATAAGTAAAGGTACATCTATCCATGTAAAAAACGTATTAACATATAAACCTGCGATTGCCCTTACAATTAATTGAATACCAAGAATTATTAGAATCGGTGTTGTAATCGTTCCTAAAGTCATCAATAATTTATTTTTTCTGTAATAAGATGATGTTTGATTTCTTATTTTCGTAAAATTTTCTTTTTTAATAACTGTATAATTCATATCATCACACCCTTTTATTCAATACTGTTACGTTCTTTAATTTTTGCATAAAATTCATCTTCTTTGTTATTTCTTTTAAAAGTTTGATAGTCTTTTTCAGCATCAATAAACGATGTTACTTTTTTAATAATTTTTCTTTTACTCACAGACTTGAAATGCTTTCTACCATAAAGAACGATAGCATTTTCTTTAATTTTATAATCATACTTTGGATTTTTCTCATATTGATTAGCAACAATTGTATATTTTTCAGGAAATTCATAAATTAACGTTGTATTAGACGATAATTCAGGTCTTAAAAAATGATGTACAGGTTTTACTCTCTCATTATCATACACAACAAAACTATTTAAAAATTTGAGTATTTCTTTATCACTTTTTAAATAATCCTCTAATCTATTAACCCTTCTTTTATTCATAGTGGCTATATAAACAGCAAATGAAAAAAATGAAAAAACAGTTATGAGTCCTAATGGTATATCAATTATTTTTGGAAATTGTCCCAAAAATGCTCTAATGAGAAATTGAATTACAATAATAGACAATGTAATAAATGATATATCAACTATTTTGTTATAGGTTATATCTTCTTTCATTAATTTAAAGTTCTTATCTCGTATTTTCATTTTAGTAAAATTAGATGTTTTCCTTTTTTCGTAATTCATCTTAAAAACCTACCTTATTGGTTATATTTTTTAAATCAATAACAGTATATCATTTATATTTTTGTGCGTCAATTAAAAAAAAATAAAAAAAATCACTTATTCAATAAGAATAAGTGATTAAATCGTTTTGCGATAATTGTTTTTTAAATGATATTCTTTTTCTTTCACTTGTTGTTCTATCATTTGAGCATGATTTAATGATTGTTTTACTTTTTGATTATAACGACGTTTATTATTGTCAAAATCAAGCTGTTTTATATCATAATTTTCTAATATAATATCTTGCTCATCTTCTAACATTGATAATTCTTTTTCAACATCAGTTAAATGTTCTTTCATATTTTTTGACATTTTCACATTATAAAGACGTTGTTTTTTATTATTTTGTTCAATATTAGCATAATATTCATCTTCAATCTCACGTCTAATATGTTGTTTTAATTCATTATTGGCTTTTAAATGTTGTTTTAAAAACTTAATTACTTGTCTTTTTTTGATTGGTTTACAATGTTCTCTACCATAATGAACATACGCATTATGTTGTAATTCGCTATCACTATCAGGTTCATCATAAAGTTCATTAAATACAATATATGACCCGACTGGAAAATGAAATACTAAACAATATTCTGATGATTTTTCTGTAATAAGATACTGATATACAGGATTAACTATTCCATTTTCTAAAACAACAAAATGATTAAGATATTGAATAAGTTCTTTATCTTTATCAAAACATTCTTTTAGATGTTCATTCACTAAATTAATTTTATCGTCTAATTTAATACTCACAAACAATGATACAAGTAATGTGAATAATAAAGAAATGTCTATTCCCCACGAAAATAAGTTTGTACTTAATAATAAAATTACTTTTATAATAAATATCGCACCAATAGAAATAGATATGATATCTGATGAAATGCTTATCAATTTTAAAGCAATATCTTTTTTAATATCCGATACAACATCTTTTTTTAACCTAGTAAAATTTCCTTTTTCTTTCACTTTATAATCCAATGTAATCATCCTTTATTTTTTTAAATAGTTATTTAACATTTCCTCACGTTTTTCAGTTAATTCTTGTTGTGTATATTCTTCTTGTTCAAGTTTTTCAGCAATTCTTTTTTCTAATTCATCATCATACGTTGGTAATACATCATTTAAATCATTGGCTTGTTTAATTTTTGCATAAAAATCATCTTCAACCGATTCATAATCTATACGTTCTGTTTCATCTTTCACATCTAAATAACGGTTCATATTTTTTATTACCTCACGCTTTTTAATTGGCGCGTAATGTGTTCTACCATAACGAACATATGCGTTATTTTGTGTTTCAAAATTAAATTCAGGTTTATCTATTACTACATTTTTTATAATTTCTCTATCTATTGGTAGATATAAAACAAGATGATTAGCTGATGATTTATCATAACGAATGAATTTATACACTGGTTTTACTTGATAATTTCCATATACCACGTATTGATTTAAAAACGTAAGTAACTCTTTATCATGTTTTTTATGTTCTCTATTCAGTCTTGTAATACCAATATCATCATCTTTTTTATCAAGTATAAAAACTGAAACTGCAACAAATAAATAAAGCATAATTAAAGGTATATCAATTCCCCAAGAAAATGTATTTATTATAGTAACAGCTAAAATACTTCTTACAATTATTGCAACCGTCATAACTAACGCAATAACTAATAACCCTACACTTAATTTATAAAGCGTTAATATCTCTTTTGTGTGTTGCGATTCTCTTTGTCTTATTTTAGAAAAATTAACCCGCTCTGTTTTTAAATAGTCCATTTTTAACACAACCTCTTTTTTTAAAATTTATTTTATTATATTAAAAGTATATCATTAATATTTTTGTGTGTCAATAGTGAATAAAAAAAATAAACACACATGTACATATGCGTGTTTATAAATTTTTAAAATAATTAGCAAAATATTGATAACTTACAACAACGTTTTTTACCATTAGTGGTAAATCATCTAATTCAAGCGTATTTTTGTTATCAAAAAACTTATTTGATTTTATAATACCGTTATCATGTTTTAAATAATAATCAACATACTGATTATCAGGTTTAAAAACAATCTCACTTTCTTTGTCATCATTGATATTTTTAACAACACCAATTGTTATTGCTGTATCATTTGTTTCTTTAACATAATAATACATAATACTTTCACTATTCAATACATCACATACCATAAATGCAATATGTCGATTTAAATTAGAACTGAAATAACGTTTAAAATCTTGTTTAACAAATTTACATTCTAAATTTACATTTTTTGGTTCAACATCTTCTATTCCTTCAAGTGAATGAAAAAGTGTATTTTTTAAATCATCATCATGTTTCATATCAAAAATGATGTGTTCAATGGTTTTTATAATACGTTTCCCACTTTCAAGTAATTCTTTTCTTATTACTGATGATATAGGTATGTCACTTAATACATTTGTTAAATGCGTTACTGATAAATCATTTGGCAATGTAATTGATGTAATATCTATTATGTCAAACGCCATATTGAAATAAATAATATCATTACTACTTTCAATATATCCTTTTTTAACTAAGTCTTTATCAATTTCTTTTGTAAGACGTTTTAACAACGCATTTTCGTCTATAATTACTTTATCACTATGCCAATCATACGTACCATATGGTTTTAATACATGATTTAAACGATTAATTTCCTCTAAGGCAATTAAATCATTGATTGTTACAGCATAATATTTTTTTAATACTTCCTTCATTTTTTCTTCAGCCATTTTGATAACACTTCCTTATACCATTTTTAAATAATCATTTAATTCATTATACATTTCAATCATTTTTAAAACACTTTCAGGAGCATTTACTTGATGTGACGTAATACTTTCAAAATTAGTGCTTATATCTACTATAACCATCACATCATTTTCTTTAGGTTGTTGTGGTAATATCAAACCGTCCTGTTCATTTAATTTATGCCCTATTTCTATTAAATTATTATTAACATCTAACAAAACTTCTATGTCATTTGATGTGTTTAAACGAATAGCAAAATGTATCTTATTATAGGTTTCATCAATTTCAAAATAATTATATTGATAGTCTTTTTTGAGTACATGAAATAAAGATAATCCTATATATTTTAATAGCTCACTTATTATATTTTGTCTTACAAATTCTTTGAATTTCTCATCAGTTATACTAACATTTTCACTAAATTGTTCATCACTTACATCAAAGTGATGAACTTTATATAATGTTTTAATATAATCAAATACTTTAGTCATACGATAACCTTCTTTTTTTTTTATTATTTTATTTCTATTTAAGTATATCATTAATATTTTTATGCGTCAATACTTATATAAAAAAAAAGTACAACATTTTATAAATGTTGTACTTTTGTATTTTGTTCTTTTTGTTTTCTTTCATCATTTACACCCTAGCTTGTTCAACTATGTTTTTTTCAATATGTTTTAACTTTTCCATTTCCTCTTGCTCTGATATTTTTTGTTTATTAATGTCATCATTTAATGTTTTAAGTTGTTCTGATAAAGAAGATACCTTTTTATAATCTTTTGTAGCAATCGCATTACGTATGAGTTCATTTTGATATTGTTCTTCTTTAATGTTTTCAATATCCATAAATAACTCTAAATGTTTATCAATATAATCAAGCATTTGTCCGTCATTATATTTTTTATAAGATTTATTTGCGATTTTCACTTTATTATTATGCGCTTTTTCACTATTAGATGCTGGAATTTCATAAATTACATTTTTATATTCATTCACAGGTTTTAATTGCTCATCTATATTTACAACTAATGTTTGTTTTGTTGATTTAACATAATCTATAAACATGTATGTTGGTAATAATTCTCCACTTTCAAATTCAATAATTCGATTTAATCGTTCTACATCTCCATCACTCATATCAATTTCATTTTTAGGATGTTTTAAACGATATATAGAATGTATGATACTAATTATCATAATGCTTATTATTCCCACACTAAACCAATTAAATCCTGTTTTTAATATATCATTAACTTTATCAAACGCTTGATTTTGAGTAGGTGGTATCTTTGAAATTATTATCATTGTCATGATACTAACGATAATAACCGCTGAATATCCTATTAAATTTGATATATAATTTTTTGCGGTTTTCTTCTTTCTATAATCTTCTATTTCAAAATATTCTTTCATTATTTGGCACCTCTTAATAACTTTTGTTCTTTTTCTTTTAATACTTTTTGTTCTAATTCATTTTGTTTTAATTGATGTTTCACATTCGCTAATGTTTCCTTTGGATATTCCAACATGTCATTATCATTAATACTATTTATTGACGCTTTATCATGACGTGTTTTCAATGACATGTATAATTTTTCTTTAACATCTGTTAAAGTTAAATGTTTCATCTTATGACGCCAATAAATAGAATGATATAATTTTTCAGCTAATAAAACAGTGTCATGAAAAGGATAATCTTGATAGCATATTTCACTTTTCATTTCTTCCTTAGTCGATAAAGTAGTTTCATCTACAAATTCATCATACGGTTTTGTAATTTCTACAATATTAACAGGTCTTGTGATATTAATAACTAACAATTCTTTTGTACTTTTGTCATAATCAATATATTTATATAACGGTACAAGTTTTCCATCACTAAATTCAATCACATGATGCAAAACATCTTCTATATCTACATCATCTTTACTTTCAAAATGTACATGAAAACTATCTTTATGTGTTTTGTTAATTTCAGAACCACAGAACATAAACATCAGTCCTAATACAATCAGTCCTGTATATACATAACCTGTCGTTCCATCATAATATAAAGAAAGTAGTGTCCCTAAAAAGCCTAATACTACACCACTCACAAACGATGTGATACTTAATACTTTTCTTCTTAAATATAACTTATCTGCATTAAAATTAAGGTCTAAATGTTTTTCATAAATATCCTCAAAATCTGTACCAATACTTAACTCATATGGAAATTCAAAATGACGTTGCGTTTTCATATATTCACCCTCTTTTTCTATCGTATCTACTGTAAATCATTTCAAAATCATCATTAAAAATAATTGTCGTCCTCTATACTATAAGCATTTATAATATGTTTGATATCTGTATGATATGACGTCATTTTTTTATCACGTTCATCATAATATTCCTCAAATTTATAACGTGTGCTGATTGGTTCACGATAATTTCCTTTTGATAATCTACTATCAATATATGACATCATTTCTTTATTATTTAAGCATTTAAATGAATTACGACTCGCTTTAACATTAAGATTATGTGTACGTTCTGTTTTAGTTTCAGGATTTAAAATAATTTTATTTTCATAACGATTTGTTACCTGTTTATCTTTAGTATCAACGACTAATTTATGTTGTGTAGATGCTTTGACATTAATCAGACAATATGCAGGCACAAACTCTCTATGATTTAATTCAAGTACCTCATTTAGATGTTTCATTGTTTGTTTTGAAATAGATTCATTTTCATCTACATCTATTCTTTTTCTTAAAACAGTAAGACGTATATAAATCGTAAAAAATGAAATGATAGATGATAACATAACCGTACTTGCTAATAATGGATTAAAAAGTAATAATATAACCCCTATCAGAAAACTAGAAATAAGTATCATATATGTTATTGGTATATAATTATCATATTTTCTATATATTTCCTTATAATATCTTTGTTCCACTTGATTTGTTTTATCTTTATTATAAAAAATAGTGTATTTCATACATAACACCCCCTTTAATTGATATCATCAAATGTCACATCCCACTTACCATACTTATTTAATTGATTCACAATGTGCGTTGTTAATTTATCTTTTGATTTATAAACATATAATTGTTGTCCTAATGTGACATCCGCATTATGTTTAATTTCATCATCTTCTCTTGGTAATGTAATAAGTTCATTTTTGATAACGCTTGTTGGTTTCATATCGTTAAAATGATTAAAAACCAATTGATATTTTGTTGATTGTTCAAAATCAATTAATTCATACATTGGTATCAGTAATTCATTATCAAATTCAACAAATTGATTGAGGTATCTCACTACATCATCTTTAATAAGAAACGATACACCTTTTTTCTCAATCACTTCCATACCTAAAACAGTTGTTATTGCACTTCCTAATAAAATGCCCATATCACTTATGATTGTAACTAAATGATTAGGTATAAAAAGTCCTGTAAAAAGACAAATACCTGTAATAACACTTGATACAACAAATTTATTAGATGATTGTTGTATATCTTTTACTGGATGTGAAAATAATTTTTTATCATTATCATGAACATAAAAATAATCATTTATTTCATTTAATTCCATTATCCCGCCCCTATTTTCTTTAAAATTTTATATACATTATAAGTATATCATTATTATTTTTACTTGTAAATTTAAATAAGCGCTACATCTTAATGTAGCGCTTAAAATTAATATTTATATCAAAACATCGACGTGTACCTTTTTAAGCTACACATTGATGTTTTGAAATTAATTGTTTTTTAATTGTTTTTAAACTATTTCCTTCAGGTAAATCAACATTTACAAACATTTCCATCCAGTCATCAATCACTTGTTTTACATTTTTCTTTTGTTTTGTTTTTTGTGATGCAAAATGAGTTAAAACAATACCGTCAATCATATTACCGTTTTGATGTTGATGATATCGTTCATGATGAATGAGTTTTGTCACATTTTTAGCATATGCTTTTGCATGATAACAACTTGATGTTGTTTTTAAGTTATCATGTACTTGAAAAACCTCACACCACGCATCTTTTGTATTAATAATGACATAATGACTTTCAATTATATTCGGTAAATATTGATAAACTTTAATCATTTTTATAACCTACCTTTTTCTTTTTTATTACAATTAAAGTATATCATTAATATTTTCGTGCGTCAACATTTAAATATAAACAAAGTCACTATATACATAGTGACTTTATCGTTTTATCAATTCTTTTTGTTCATCAAGTAATTGTTTTTGTAATTCTTGATTAATTGATGTTTCATTATTTAGTTGATGTGATACGTGTTCTAGTTGTTTTAAATCGTTTTGTTTTTTAACAGGCTTTTGTTGTAATGCACGTGTATGGCGTTCTTGCCACGATTGATATGTTATATCAACTTCTCGTTGTTTTTTAGTTTCTTCTAAATCATTATTACTCACTGCAAATGGTAATAATTTTTCAATTAAAGCCTCTTCATCTATTTCAGGATAATCACGACGAGATATATTTATTTTTACTAGGTCTGATTCATCATCAGAATTTGTATCAATTAGTCGTACTGGTTCAGATTGACGATTAATATTGATGTTAATTTTCTTTAAAGTTGTAGTCTTTTTATTAATAAATTCATATACAGGAATATAGGCACCATCACTAAATTCAATGACTTGATTCATTTTCTTAATTATTTTTTCCCTATTATCACTTACAATGCGCATCATCATTAAATTTTCAATTTTACGTGACTGTCTAACCACTAATAAATATGCAAATAAAGAAAATATCATATATAAGAAAACACTTATATATATCAAACCACTATAAGTACTATTGTCTATAATATCTTTTTTCATCATAAAAGTAACAAATATAATACACGTTATCAACATTCCAACTATAAAACCAATGTTTATCCCGTTATCTATATGTTTTAACTTTTTTGACTTTTTATTATCAAGTGCATGTTTCCCTATTTTTAATTTATACTTATATCCAAATTGTTGTTCCATAAGTAATCCTCTTTTCTTTATATTTATTATGAGTATATCATTATTATTTTTACATAACAACATTAAGGCATAAATAAAATCACTATATAAATAGTGATTTTATCGTCTTAATATTTCTTTTTGTTCATCAAGTAATTGTTGAAGTAAATCTTTATTAATCATGTTTTCTTTTTCTATTTCATTGCCATGATTTAATAAAAGATGTTCATTCGCTGGCACATGCGTTGGTTCCTCTTGCAATGCTTTCGTATGGCGTTTTTGTAATAATTGATGCATTGTATCAACTTTTCTTTCTTTTTTCATTTCTTTAATATTATCGTTATTAAGTGCAAATGGTAATAACTTATTTATCACATCATTTTCATCTAATTTAGGATAATCACGATGTGCAATGTCGATTTTCACTTCATCCATTTCATCACTACCATCAATGATTCTTAATGGTTCAGCTTTACGTGTAATGTTAATATTTACTGTATTTAATGTTGTTGTTGTTTTATCAATAAATTCATACATTGGAATATAAGAACCATCCTCAAATTCAATAATTGTATTTAATTTAGAAATGATTTCATTATGATTTTGAGAAATATTTACCATCATTTTACTTTCAAGACTTACACCTTTAAATAATGCTATTAACATTACAACGCCAAATACTATTCCCAGTAAAGCGCTTATTCCTCCTGAAAGTTCATTAAGATGTCCTAAAGCATAAAATGTGCTATATATACCACCCAGTATAGTTATCATTAATAATGGATATATACTTCTCGTATAATGTTTTAATTTTTTCTTTTTTTCATCATCCGTTGCATATTTTCCGACATCCATTTTATATTTATAACTTTGTTTTCGCTCCATCACTTTACCTCTTTTCAACATTTAATATTTATAAATAAAGTACTTTACCATTCTTGTATAATTCGACTATTTTCGTCATTTGCTTTTTTCATGTCATCAATTTCTCTTGATTTTGCATCATCTATTTTGCGTTTAACCTTATTAAAATCTAATTCGTTGTAAGATTGAGGTTCATTTTTTAACACCTCTTGTTGTTGCTGATGAATCTCTTTAAAATACATTTCATATGCACGTTCAGATTCATTATCAATAATCGCTTGATTGATTTTGCCTTTTTCATATACCATACGACCTAATTCATCTCTGTTCTTAATACCGTAATTAATAAGACAGTTATCAATTTTGGCTTTTAATTTTAATTTTTCATCTGATATATCAACAATTTTTTCAAGTTCAATTTTATTAATAACATGTGCATCACGATTAGGATTAATAACTACTTCATTAAGTGTCGTTTCATTCGGGTCGATAAACATATATCTTGGAATTAAAGCACCATCACTAAATTCCAAAATCGTATTTAAAAATCTCATTGTTTTATCATCAATGATAACTTCATGTTCAATTACTCTCATAGAATAAAATGCACTTATTACTAAAAATACAATTATTCCAATAAAAATTGACATAAATTTCCAAAATGATGGTGTTTCATCATTTACGGGCATCATTATTAATCCTATAAAAAACAATGATGTTATAACAATATTTATATTTCGTTTTAATTTTGTTATTTTGACATTCTTTTCAGCATATTCCCCTACCCAAATATCATGTTTCCTAACCTCTTTATCTACGTTCATTTTAAAAACCTCTTTTCCTTTTAATTACACATTATTAGTATATCATTTGTATTTTCATAAAGCAATTTTAATAAAAAAAAACGCTACTATGATTATAGTAACGTTTCTAATTATTTTATTAACCTTGTTTTGTATTCTTATTTAAAAAATCTGAATACACTTGATTATAATGTTTCTCATTTTTAGCACGTTGTTCTTTTCTTTGTTCTTCATGATTTGTGTAAATGATGTGATATAGCATAAATGCAAGTTCCTTTTCCGTTTTTTTAGGTTCAATTTTAGCCATAACGTCTAATTTCGCATTATTTTCTATCATTTCAATTCTTCGTTCTTCAGAAACTTTTTCCATATCATCATTTGTATAATACGTACGTTCTACAACTTTTATTGGTTTAGCTTCTCGATTTGTTTTAAATTCAATAAAGTCATCTGTTGTTTTATCAGAATCAATATGATGATATCGTCTTTCTAATCTACCATCTTCAAACTCAATAATATCATTTAAAAATTTTACATGTCTTTTAGTGTTAAACTTAATATTATAACTTTCTCGTAAATCTTTAATTTTATGAAGTCCATAATATATCAAAAATGTAGCAATGATATTAGGCATAAGTAGTAATTGTGCTACTATATTTTCTTTAAACGATAAATACCCTAAATAAAATATTGACATGATACTAACACCTAATAGTATTCCCATTAAGACAATAGATACTGTATTTAATGATTTTCGTTTATTAGCCCTTTTTCCGACCTTTAATGGAATATATTTCCTATACTCTTGTTCTACGTCTTGATAATTAGAACAAAACGTTGTTAATAAAGGTTCGTTCTCCCACGATTTCTCTTCTTCTTTTTCTCTAATAAAATTCATAATAAAACCTCTTTTCTGTTATTTTCTAATACATTTATAGTATATCTTTAATATTTTTATGTGTCAATACTTTTTCAAAAAAAATATCACGCTGTGTTAAAAAAAACATAGCGTGATATTTCCTAAGAAACATACACGTTTTCATTCAACTCATCTACGGTTGGATAAAATGATGCTAAATGTTTTAAATCAGGATGCAAATCAATACGCATTTCTTTAGTATCATTCCAACTTACAACAAAATAATCATCCACATCACTTGGTCGTTCAATATGATAACCTAAATATTGTAAAATCTGACAAACATCTTTAGATAATGGTTCATATTCATGCATCCATTCAATACTTTCTACATTAAAAGGATAATGTGATATTTTTGTTTTTTTATTATCAGTTAATTGTATTGTTTCAGCTATTTTATTAAATGTTTTGTTAAGTAATAACTGGATAATTAATAAATCATTCATTTCGTATTCCATTTTAAAAACACCTCTATTAATTTAAATTTTAT
>ERZ1029884.98-NODE-98-length-18521-cov-18.984404_pt1 | contig 18521 bp, 12 predicted proteins | sample MGYA00519233_ERZ1029884 | MGnify/ENA primary metagenome ERZ1029884 (study PRJEB33666, sample SAMEA4610931) | skin metagenome | biome: Human-associated habitat; feature: Malodor aspect; material: skin | place: Philippines | collected 2015-08 ...
CGCGGCGCAGGCCGGTGATCCAGCCGGCGTACGGGCTCATGTGCACCGCCAGCGGCTCGACCTTGCGCATGCGGCAGCACGCGCCCGGGGCGCGCAGGTACAGGTTCGGGCCGTACACCTTATCCTGCTCCGGGCGCGAAAGCTGGGCCTTCACGCGCACGAGCTCGTGGTCCGGGTACCGCGCCTCCACCTTGTCAGCGACCTCGAGGGTCTCCGGGAAGTGGTACTCGGTGTCCAGGAACAGAAAGTCCGCGTCCGGCAGGTGGCGCTGGGCCAGCTCCGCAAGCACGGTGTTTTCCATGGACAGCGTCACGACAAGCTTGCCGGGGGCGTACTCGTGGGCCCATTCCAAGATGTCGGTGGCCGAGGCGTCGTAAAGCTTGGGCGCCCACTCCTCCACGAGCTGGGCGTTGCGCTCGGCGACGTCCTCCGGCAGCGGAGCGGTCTCCTTCGGCCCTTCGGGGCTAATCTCCGGGTCGCGGTAGTTCGCGCCCGGCTGGTTAAGCAGGTTGATCATCGTTTGGGTCCTTCATTACTGCGGTGTGTCCGTGCCGGGCCAGCGAGGCCTGCAGCGCCTCTTCCGTCGAGGGCGCCGGCGCGTGGGGAGTCTCCGGGTCGTCCTGGCCGTGGTACTTCACCTCAAAGACACGAAGGCATTCGCCACACTTCCAGGCAAAGTCCGTCTCCTCGTTGGGCCAGAGCTCCTCCCCGCCACAATAGGGGCAAAACGAGGGGAAATTGCGGTTCGGATTGGGCGTGCGGCGAAAGCTCATCGCAAGTCAGCCTCGTCCGCGCGCACAACCCACTGGCGGAAGGTCTCGCCCTCCTCGCGGTGGTCGACGTAGTGCTGCACCACGCGCGTGACGTAATCCGTCAGCTCCGTGGACAGCACCTTGTGGCCGCGCAGCTTGCGGCCGAAGTTCGCGCCCTCGCCGATCGTGCCGCCCAGGTGCACCTGGAAGCCCTCGACCTTCTCGCCCTCACCGTTCACCACCATCTGGCCCTTGAAACCGATGTCGGAGACCTGGTGGCGGGCGCACGCGTTGGGGCAGCCGTTGAGCGAGATGGTGATCGGGGAGTCCAGGTCGCCGAAGCGCTCCTCCAGCTCATCCGCGAGCTCGATCGCGCGGGACTTCGTGGTCACGTGCGCGAGCTTGCAGTACTCCAGCCCGGTGCACGACAGCAGGCCGCGGCGGAACTCGGAAGGGTTGGAGTACAAACCCATTTCCTCCAAGTCGCCCTGCAGCTTCTCGACGTCCTCCGGTGCGACACCGAGCAGCAGCAACTCCTTGAACGGGGTGAAGCGCAGGTCGGTGACGCCGTAGCGCTCGGCCAGATCAGCCACGGCGATGAGCTGCTCGCCGGACATGTGCCCCAGCGTCGGCTTCACTCCGATGTAGCACTTGCCGTCCTTCTGCTCGTGCACGCCGATGTGATCGCGGTCGATGAGGTTGTTGGGCGCCTTCGGGCCGTCCGGAAGCTTGTAGCCCAGGTAGTCGTCCTCGAGCACTTGGCGGAACTTCTCAATGCCCCACTCGGCCACCAAGAACTTCAGGCGCGCGCGGTTGCGCAGGCGACGGTAGCCGTAGTCGCGGAAGATGCGCACCACGCCCGCCCACACATCCGGCACCTGCTCGAGGGTGACAAACGCGCCGAGGGACTGCGCCAGCATCGGGTTCGTGGACAGGCCGCCGCCGACGTAGCACTCGAAGCCCGGTCCCAGTTCGGGGTGCTCGACGCCGATGAACGCGAGGTCGTTGATCTCGTGCACCACGTCCTGACGCGCGTTGCCGGAGATGGCGGTCTTGAACTTGCGCGGCAGGTTCTGGAACTCCTCCGCAGTGACGATCTCCTGGATCTTCCGAATCGCCGGGGTGGCGTCGATGATCTCGTCCTTGGCTATGCCTGCTACCGGCGAGCCCAGGATCACGCGCGGGACGTCGCCGCACGCGTCCCAAGTGTTCAAGCCGTGTTCCTCGAGCTTCTCCCAGATGGCCGGGACGTCCTCGATGCGCACCCAGTGGAACTGGATGTTCTGGCGGTCCGTGAGGTCCACCGTGGAGCGGGCGTAATCGCGCGAGAGCTCACCCACAGCGCGCGCCTGCGCGGTGGAGCAGATGCCGCCGTCGAAGCGGATGCGCATCATGAAGTACTCGTCTTCCAGGACGCTGTTGTCCTCGCCTGTGAACTCCCCACCCAAGTTCTGCTTGCGCTGGGTGTACAGGCCGAGCCACTTAAAGCGCGGGTACAGATCCTCGCGGTCGATGGAGTCGAAGCCGCCCTTGGAGTAGGTGTCGATGACGCGCTGCTTCACGTCCAGGACCGGAGACTCCTGCTTGATCTCCTCGTCGTGGTTGAGCGGAGCTTTGCCGTCGACAAGCCACTGCCCCTCCGGCTTCTTGGCGCGGGGTCGAGCTTTCGTGGGTGCGCCCATTGCGTCTCCTCACATAGACAGATTGGTTCATACCCGGGAGTTCCGGAGGTGTTGGCAGCTAAGTGTGCCGGACTACTTTGTCTAATACAACCGGCCCGGCGAAAGTGCCGGTAGAAGCGTTGAATGTAATGTTGCAGTGACGCCAGCGTGCCGTTTTGCGGCCAAACGAATGAAAATCGACCGAAGTTTAAGACAGCTCTGTCTGTGCGCTATAGTGTCCTGCAACAACGAACCCATCCGCGAAAGGACTTTTGTCTTATGAGCTTGCGCGTCGCCGTAGTTGGCGCCGGCCCGGCCGGCATCTACGCCTCCGACCTGCTGATTCGCAACGAGGAACACGACATCCACGTGGACCTGTTCGAGCAAATGCCAGCCCCCTTCGGTCTCATCCGGTACGGTGTGGCCCCCGACCACCCACGCATCAAGGGCATTGTGAAGTCCCTGCACAATGTGCTGGACAAGGACAAGCTGCGCCTGATCGCCAACGTCACCGTCGGGCGCGACGTCACCATCGACGACCTGCGGGATTACTACGACGCCGTGGTGCTCTCCACCGGCGCCGTGCGCGACCGCGAGCTGCTCATCCCGGGCGGCGACAAGTCCATCGGCGCCGGCGAGTTCGTCGGCTTCTACGACGGCAACCCGCGTTTCGAGCGCGATTGGAACCTCGAGGCGAAGGAAGTCGCCGTCGTCGGCGTGGGCAACGTCGCGCTTGATATCTCCCGCGTGCTGGCCAAGACCGGCGACGAGTTGACGGTCACCGAGATCCCGGACAACGTCTACGAGTCGCTGAAGAAGAACCAGGCCGAGACCGTCCACATGTTCGGCCGCCGCGGTCCGGCCCAGGCGAAGTTCACCCCGAAGGAGCTGCGCGAGCTCGACGAGTCCGACACCATCCAGGTGCTCGTCGACCCGGAGGACATCGACTACGACGAACTGTCCGAGCAGGTCCGCCGCGCCGACAAGTCCATCGATCTGAACTGCCAGGTCCTCGAACAGTACGCAATGCGCGAGCCGGACGACTCCCCGCACAAGATCTACATCCACTTTTTCGAGGAGCCGGTCGAGGTGCTTACCGACGACGCCGGCAACGTCACCGGCATCCGCACCGAGCGCCAGGAGCTCGACGGCGAGGGCGGTATCCGCGGCACCGGCAAGTTCACCGACTGGCCGGTCCAGCAGGTCTACCACGCTGTGGGCTACCGCTCCGAGCCGGTCGAGGGCGTGCCGTTCGACCTCGAGCGCCACGTCATCCCGAACGACGGCGGCCGCATCCTGGTCACCGCCGAGGAAGGCGCCGCACCGGAGGAGAAGCTGTACGTCACCGGCTGGATCAAGCGCGGACCCGTTGGTCTGATCGGCAACACCAAGTCCGATGCCAAGGAGACGACGGACATGCTCATCGCCGATGCCGACGCAGGCAAGCTCGCCGCACCGTCGCACACCGGCGCCGACGAGATCCTCAACCTGCTGCGCGAGCGCGGCGTGGACTACGCAACCTGGGACGGCTGGTACAAGCTCGATGAGGCTGAGCGCGCACTCGGCGCCGCCGACCCGAACTTCCCGCGCGAACGCAAGAAGATTGTGGAGTGGGACGAGATGCTCGGCCACTCCCGCGCCGGCGAGTAGCCACAAACGTCGATATCGCCTTTTGGCCCCGTCGTCGAACGGCGACCTGGGGTTTTGCCTGACCGCCGATCGTAAAAGGCAATATCGTCCATGCGGTCTAGGATTGCCGCATGGATCTCCTCCGGGTAACCGCGCGCTTCGGCAAGCGATATTCCGGCCAGGTCGCTTTGGTGATCGCCCTGCAGCTGCTCACCACCCTGGCCATGCTGTATCTGCCGGACCTGAACGCGGACATCATCAATAACGGTGTCGCCAACGCCGACGTGCCGTATATCTGGCGCGTCGGCGCTGTCATGCTCGTCGTCGCGTTCGTGCAACTTGCCACCGCAATCGGCGCGACATGGTTCGCGTCCAAGGTGGCGATGAACACCGGCCGCGACATCCGCGCTGCGGTGTACGACCGCGTCTCCGCCTACGACAGCGAGGACATGGCGCACTTCGGCACCGCCACCCTGGTCACCCGCGGCACCAACGACGTCCAGCAGGTGCAGATGACGTTCTTGCTGTTCATGAACTTCATGGTGGCCGCCCCGATCATGGCTGTCGGCGGCATCATCATGGCGCTGCGCCAGGATGCTGGCTTGTCCTGGCTGGTAGCGGTCGCAGTGATCATTCTGGCGGTGGTGGTCGCCATCATCGCCGCGATCCTCATGCCGCTGTTCAAGCGGATGCAGAAGAAACTTGACGCCATCAACGGCCTGCTTCGCGAGCAGATCGCGGGCATCCGCGTGGTCCGCGCCTTCGGCCGCGAAGACTACGAGGCCGATCGGTTCACCGAAGCCAACGACGACATCACGCGGCTGAGCCTGAACATCGGCCGGGTGTTTGTCACCATGTTCCCGGTCATCATGCTCATCCTGAACCTGGCCACGGCGGCGGTGCTGTGGTTCGGTGGCCACCGCGTGGACGAGGGTCTGGTGGAGGTCGGCTCGCTCACCGCGTTTATGCAGTACCTCATGCAGATCCTCATGGCGGTGATGATGGGCGTGTTCATGCTCATGATGCTGCCGCGCGCGATCGTGTGCGCGGACCGCATCGAGGAAGTGCTCGCGCATGAGGCGGTGGAGGCCGGGGGCGTGGGGTCGTCGGCAAGCGAGGGCGTCGTGCGTTTCGACGACGTCTCCTACACCTACCCCGGCGCCGAGAAACCCGTGCTCGAGCACATCTCGTTCGAGGCGCGGCCGGGCACGACCACCGCGATCATCGGGGCGACCGGCTCCGGCAAGTCCACGCTCGTGGGCCTTCTGCCGCGGCTGTACTCCCCCGCCTCGGGGCAGGTGCTTATCGACGACGCCCCGATCACCGACTTCGCCCGCACCGACCTCGTACGCGCGGTAGCGATGGTGCCGCAGAAGCCGTGGCTGTTCTCCGGCACGGTGGCGTCTAACCTGCGCATGGGCAACCCGGACGCGACCGACGAGCAGTTGTGGGCGGCGCTTCGGACCGCGCAGGCGGGGTTTGTCGAGGACTTGGACATGCCGATTTCCCAAGGTGGCACGAACGTTTCGGGCGGCCAGCGCCAACGTTTGTGCATCGCGCGGATGCTGGTGGCGGATCCGAAAGTGTACGTCTTCGACGACTCTTTCAGTGCGCTGGATGCGACCACGGAAGCCAAGCTCAACGCCGCGATGCGCGAAACCGGAAGCGACAAGACCGTGATCGTGGTGGCGCAAAAGGTGGCCTCGATCCGGCACGCGGACCAGATTTTGGTGATGGAGGCGGGACGGATCGTCGCAAAGGGCACGCACGCAGAACTGCGGGAAACGTCCGAGACGTACCGCGAGATTGAACACAGCCAGGCGGAGGTGGACGCATGAGCGAGATGACCGACGAACAACTCGCCGACTACGAAGAGAAGATGGCCGGCGACGACTATTCGTCTTCCGCGCCGCGCAAGGCGAAGCAGTTCTGGCCCTCCGCGAAGCGCCTACTGGGGCTCCTCGCACCGTACAAAATGGCGCTGACGGCGGTGTTCATCATGAACGCCGCGTCGGTGTTCCTCGCCGTCTACGCCCCGCGGGTGATGGGACGCGCCATGGACGTGATCTTCTCCGGCGTGATGTCCAAGCAGATGCCACCGGGCATGACTAAGGAACAGGCCATCGAAGGACTACGCGCGGCAGGTGAGGACCGGTTCGCCGACATGGCCGCCGCGATGGACCTGAACCCGGGCTCGGGCATCGATTTCAACCGGCTGGGCGACCTCATCGTGACGGTGCTCGTGCTGTACCTGGCGGCGTCGCTTTTGATGTGGGCCCAAGGCGCGATCTTGAACCGGCTGACCATGCGTACCGTATTCAACCTTCGCGAGCGGGTGGAAGCGAAGATCAACCGGCTACCGTTGTCGTACTTTGACACCCGGCAGCGCGGCGACGTGATGTCGCGCACCACCAACGACGTGGACAACGTGCAGCAGGCATTGCAGCAGTCGCTGTCGTCGCTGTTCAACGCGGTGCTCACGGTGGTCGGCATCATCGTGATGATGTTCGCCATCTCCTGGCAGCTCGCGTTGGTCGCCCTCGTGTCAATCCCCTTGACCGGGTTGGTCATGGGGCTGGTAGGCACGCGCTCGCAAAAGCAGTTCACCACCCAATGGAAGGCCACCGGCGACGTCAACGGGCACGTCGAGGAGTCGTTTTCCGGCCACGACGTCGCCGTCATCTTCGGACGCACCGACGAGCTGCGCCGCCAGTTCGACGAACGCAACGAGGAACTCACTAGCGCAGCCCAAAAAGCGCAGTTTTTGGCTAACTCGATGCACCCGATCATGCAATTCATCTCGTACCTGTCGTACGTGGCGATTGCGGTACTCGGCGGCGTGAAGGTGGCATCGGGCAAGTTGACGCTTGGCGACGCCACCGCGTTCATCCAATACTCCCGCCAGTTCAACCAGCCGCTCGGCGAGATCGCCGGCATGATGCAAATGCTGCAATCCGGCGTGGCTTCGGCCGAGCGCGTTTTCGAGCTGCTGGACGCGGAGGAGGAACCGCGGGAGCAGGGGTCGTCGCTAAGCAACCGCTTTGGCGGGCTGGTCGAATTCGACGACGTGTCCTTCTCGTACACCGACGATCCGTTGATCCAGCACCTCAACCTGCGCGTCGAGCCGGGCCAAACGGCTGCGATCGTGGGGCCGACGGGTGCGGGTAAGACGACGCTGGTGAACCTCATCATGCGGTTCTACGACGTCGACGCGGGTGCGATCACTATCGACGGCACCGACATCCGCGACCTCACCCGCGCCGAACTGCGCAGCCAGATCGGCATGGTGTTGCAGGACGCGGTGCTGTTTAAGGGCACGATCATGGACAACATCCGTTACGGCCGCCTGGACGCAACCGACGAGGAGGTCATCGCTGCGGCGAAGGCGACCTACGTGGACCGCTTCGTGCGTGCGCTGCCCGACGGATACGACACTGTGGTGGACCAGGACGGCGGCTCGGTCTCTGCGGGCGAGCGCCAATTGATCACCATCGCGCGCGCCTTTTTGTCGCAGCCGGCGCTGCTCATCCTCGATGAGGCGACCTCGTCCGTGGACACCCGCACCGAGGTGTTGGTCCAGCAGGCGATGAACGCGTTGCGGTCCAACCGGACCTCGTTCGTGATTGCGCACCGTTTGTCCACGATCCGGGGCGCCGACGTCATCCTCGTCATGGAAAACGGCACGATTGTAGAGCAGGGCACGCATGAGGAGCTCGTCGCAAAGCAAGGTGCGTACTGGAAGCTGCACCGGTCCCAGTTCGGCGAACAATAAGTTGTCCCAGCGTTCACCCAGCCTTCACTTAGATTGCACTCCCTTTGCCTACGGTCGTAGTTATACGACTGTCTAGCGATAGGACAAGCATGAGCAAAAACGCACACGGGGCTGCCACCAGTGGCTCCACCGTGGTCAAGGAAGAAGACACCGGCCACGACAACGACAACAAGAACCTTGAGGATTTGGACGTCGACGACGACAACCAACACAAGGACCCGCTAGGGTTCCTCCCGTTTGAGGGCACAGCGAAGCAGGTCGCGAACTGGATCGCCGTAGCACTCGGCGTCTGGATCCTGCTCAACGGTGTGGGCATGATCGGCGACGGCTTCAAGATGGTCGCCGGCGACCGCGCCGAGGAACTCTTCGCCTTCGCCGAAAACCCCTTTGTCGGCCTCGCCATCGGTGTGGTCGCCACCGCGATCATCCAGTCGTCGTCCACCACCACCTCCATCGTGGTGGGCATGATCGCCGGCGGTTTGCCGCTGAACATCGCGGTGCCGATGCTCTTCGGCGCGAACATGGGCACCTCGGTGACCTCCACCCTGGTCGCGCTAGGGCTGGCTGGTAACAAGCGCCAGTTCAAGAACGGTTTTTCCATGGCGACGGTGCACGACTTTTTCAACCTCATCGCCATCCTCATCTTCTTCCCGCTGGAAATCTTCACCGGCTTCCTCTTGCGCACAGCGACTGCTATCGCGCCGTCACTGTCCGGCCAGGGCGAAGGCGTTATTGCCGGGGTATTCGAGGCCATTGGTGATGCGCTCGACAAGATCACCGAACCCCTCGTCGGTCTGGCCAGCAGCCTGGTCGAGCCGCTTGGCGACATGTGGGGCGGCATCTTGCTCTCCATCGTCGGCATCGGCCTAATCCTGCTGTCCATCCAGTTCATCGGCAACCTGCTCAACGCGCTTTTGGTGGGCAAGGCGCAGGAGATCCTCTACGCCGCGCTGGGCAAGAACTCGTTTGTCGGCCTGCTCTCTGGTGCGCTGATCACCACCCTGGTGCAGTCGTCGTCCACCACCACCGCGCTGACGGTGCCGCTGGCCGCGTCCGGCAAGTTCGAGGTCCGCACGCTGTTCCCGTTCGTGGTCGGTGCGAACATCGGCACCACGATGACCGGCCTGATCGCCGCGTTCGCCGCATCCGGTGCCGACGCCGAGGCCGCGATGGCCGGTGCGCTGGTGCACACCCTGTTCAACGTCTGCGCCGCAGCCGTGATCCTGGGCATCCCGTTCCTGCGCAAGCTGCCGCCGGCTGGCTCCGACTGGCTCGCCGGTCTCGCCGTGAAGAACAAGCTGTTTGTATTCCTCTGGATCGGCGGCGTCTTCTTCGCCATCCCGATCCTCGCCGTTTTCATCTCCAACGCGCTGTCCTAAAAGGAGCAGGTACATGACGAACGACAACCCGAACCAAACGCCAGACCTGTCGCCGATGGCGCAGGAACTCATCCAAAACGAAGCCCCCGACGACGCGCTTGAAGCGCTGCTCCATGAGCTCGAGGAGACCGCCGCCGAGCTCCGCGACGAGCTCGCCGCCCGGCACTCCACCAACCAGAGCCTGCAAGACGACGAGGTGGACGCGGCCTCGCGCTACAAGAAGGTCAACCCGAACGTCACCCCGGAGCAGGAAGCAGAGCTGGAGAACTTCCCGGAGTACTGGGCCAACGCTAAGGGTTCCTGGTCGAACCTGTTCAAGCTGCTGCGCGAGTTCCGCGTCGAGATGCGGAAGGGCCACAAGGATGCGTAAAACAATTGCCGCTGCCCTCGCAGCAACCACTGCTTTAACCATCACGGCCTGCTCCGATTCCGGCAACGCCCCGGACGGCGACACGATGACCATCACCGGCTCGTCCACGGTGGAACCGATCACCCGCTACATGCTCAACCGTTACGACTTCGACGCCGAGGTCGAAGCGGTCGGTTCCACGGACGGTTTCGACCGATTCTGCGCCGGCGACGCCGACATCAACGACGCTTCCGTCGCCATCCCAGGCAGCGAGTCACCGGTCGACTACCAGGCCAAATGCGCCGATCAAGGCGTTGACTACTTCGAGCTTCCGGTCGGTCTGGACGCGATCACCATCGTCAAACACGCCGACAACGACTGGGCCGCGGACCTGACGATCGAGCAGCTCCACGACATTTGGTCGAAGGAATCCACCGTGTCCAAGTGGTCCGACATCGACCCGTCGTGGCCGGACGAGGAGATCAACCTCTACGGCCGCCCGACCGGCTCCGGCACCCTCGGTGTGTTCGAGGAGCTGGTGCTTGGCGACGACACCATCCGCGACGATTACCAAGCAACCGACGACATCCAAGAGCTCTCCGAGTGGGTGGCCGACGATGTCAACGGCTTGAGCTTCATGGGCATCGGCAACTACCTCGCCACCGAGGGGGAAGTGCGCAACAAGATCGACAACGTGCTCGTCGACGGCGTCGCCCCGACCGCCGACGAGGCAAAGTCCGGCAACTACCCGCTGTCGCGCCCGCTGTTCATCTACGTCAACGCGGAGTCGGCGAAGAAGGACAACGTCGACGAATTTGTCACCACCTACCTGGACAACGCCGAAGCAGTCATGCCGCGAGTGTACTTCTACCAGCTGCCGGAGGAGGTCTACGGTGCCACCAAGCAGCGTTACGCTGACGGCACCACGGGCATCGACGAGCAGTGGCACTCGTAACGTAACATCGCATCCGTGAGCACTCCCAACGGCAACTTCCGAATCGGCGACCAGGAACGCATGGACGCCATGGACGTCCTCGGCCGCGCGCTCGGCGAGGGCCGGTTGAACATGGCCGAGTTCGACGACCGGTGCAGCCGCGTCGCCGAAGCTCAGACACACAACGACCTGGTGCCGCTGTTGTCGGATTTGCCGGTGGGCAGGTCGCAGGGGGTCGTCGATAAGCGAGTGCCCGATGATGCGGTGCTTTACAGCCAAGCGGAGATCATGAACGCCCGACGCTCCGGACGCAGGATGCGCGCGGGCACGTTCTGGCTGGGCACCGTCGGGTCGATCGCGCTGACCGCGCTGCACCCAATATTCCTGCTCATCATCCCGACGCTGTTCATCCTGCTGTACGTGATGAAAATCGGGCCGGATTCCTGGTACACCCCCAGCCTGCGCCAGCTGGAGCAGCAGCGCCGTCGCGAGATCCGTGCGCGCCAGTTGGAGATCGAATCCGCGCGCGTGCACCAGCAGGCGTTGATGCGGGCGCAGCGAAAGTCGCAGATCGACGAACTGACCAACAACGCGCTCAATATCGCCCAAGATACGGTAAACCGCTTCCGCAACAAGTAAACAGGCCTACAGTGGTGCCATGAGCGAGCCACTGAAGAAGCACCGCCACTTCGACCAGGCGGACAAGCTGAAAAACGTCTTCTACGACATCCGCGGGCCTGTGAGCGCCACCGCCGAGAAGATGGAGCGCGACGGCCACACTATTTTGAAGCTCAACACCGGCAACCCGGCCGTGTTCGGCTTCGAAGCGCCGGACGTGATCATGCGCGACATGATCGCCAACCTGCCCACCTCACAGGGCTACACCACCTCCAAAGGCATCACGTCCGCACGCCGCGCGGTGGTGACCCGTTACGAGATGGTCGACGACTTCCCCGCCATCGACATCGACGACGTCTACCTGGGCAATGGCGTGTCCGAACTGATCAGCATGGTCACCCAGGCACTGCTCAACGAAGGCGACGAGATCCTCATCCCCGCCCCCGACTACCCGCTGTGGACCGCCGCCTCCACCCTCGCAGGCGGCAAAGTCGTGCACTACATGTGCGACGAGGAAGACGACTGGAACCCATCCCTGGAGGACATCCGCTCGAAGGTCACCGACCGCACCAAGGCGATCGTGGTGATCAACCCGAACAACCCCACCGGCGCCGTCTACTCCCGCGAGGTGCTCGAGGGCATCGCCGACATCGCCCGCGAGCACGAACTCATGGTGCTTGCCGACGAAATCTACGACCGCGTGCTTTACGACGACGCCCAGCACATTTCCATGGCCGAAGTCGCCCCCGACCTGGTGTGTGTCACCTTCAACGGCCTGTCCAAGGCGTACCGGGTGTGCGGCTACCGCGCCGGCTGGATGGTGCTCACCGGGCCGCGCCGCCGCGCAAAGGGTTTCATCGAGGGCCTCGACCTGCTCTCCGGCACCCGCCTGTGCGCGAACGTGCCCGGCCAACACGCCATCCAAGTGGCGTTGGGCGGCCGGCAGTCCATCTACGAACTCACCGCCGAGGGCGGACGGCTGCACAAACAGCGCAACGTTGCCGTCCGGAAGCTGCGGGAAATCCCGGGCGTGTCCGTCGTTGAGCCGAAGGGTGCCCTCTACTGCTTCCCCAAAATCGATGCCGAGATGTACAACATCCACGACGACGAACGCTTCATGCTCGACCTGCTCAAATCCGAGAAGATCCTCATGGTGCAGGGCACCGGCTTCAACTACCCCACCCCCGACCACTTCCGGGTGGTCACCCTGCCGTGGGCGTCGCAGTTGGAGAACGCCATCGAGCGCCTGGGCAACTTCCTGGTGGATTATCACCAGCACTAGGGGTCGGCGGGGCTTGGCAGCCCCCTCCCGGCAAAATAGTTCCCGGCCTGGGAACTATTTGGGGGTTTGCACCCCACAACGACGGTGTTTCCCCAGGTCGGCTGTCTGGAGACGCAAGAAAGTTCCCGGTTTCGCGCTGAGACCGGGAACTTTTTGCTCATGCCCGGCGAATATCACCGGGTTTGGGCGCACTTCCTGACAGATTTCGCAAAGTCTGTCAGAACCAATTTCTGACCAGGCACGATGCCGACCGCTGACAAAGTCCGCCGGAATCTGTCAGCCTGGCCCTACCCCGACACATAGCAGCGCAAACCCCTTGCCCCACAACGGGCGCCGCGATAGCATCGAAGAATCTGGTCCCGAGGGAAGGAGTAGGCCGTGCTCATGTTCCGTGTTTCCGCCTAACACGAAACAGAAAGTTGAATGAGCATGCCTATTACCCTGAATAACGTCTCTTTCGAGTGGCCGAATGGAACTCCCTGCTTCTCGGACTTACACGCCGTATTCTCAAACCACCTCACCGGTCTGATCGGCGATAACGGTTCCGGGAAAACGTCCCTGATCAAGGTCATTCTCGGTGAGCTAGAACCGAGCACTGGTTCGATCGAACGGCCGACGAGAATCGCCTACCTACCCCAAGATCTTGGACTGCAACCAGACACTACGGTTTCGGACGTCTTTAGGGTCACCGAGATCATTGAGGCGATCAACGCCGTCGAAGGTGGTCAGTTCAATTCCGAATTGTTCGAGCTCATCGGTGACCGGTGGGATGCTGCCGAGGAGACTCGGGCTGTGCTGTCCGCTCACGGCCTCCAGCTCGACCTGGACAGGCCGCTTTCTACTTTGTCCGGCGGAGAGACTGTTCGCATTGCCCTAGCTGCACTTATGGCAGATAGTCCCGATTTCATTGTGTTGGACGAGCCAACAAATAACCTCGATTCGGAAGCGAAGGCCCAACTGATCCGTTCTCTTTCCAAAACCACTGTTCCTGCAATTGTGGTGAGCCACGATCGCGACTTATTGGATTCCGTGGACGAAATTGCAGAACTTCACGATGGAAAGCTACGTCTTTTCCCCGGTAACTACACCGCCTACCGCGAGGCACTCGCCAACGAACAGGATGCAGCGATGCGGGAGGTGCGGGACAAGAAGGCGATTCACAGTAGGCAGGTTCGGGAGCTTGAGGCGATGCAAACTCGCATTGCTCGGGACGCTCGTCGTGGAAAGAAGTTCGCTGCTCACAATCGCAAACCTGGCATGGCGATGGGGCTGGACAAGGATCGGTCTGAGAAGACTGCTGCTCGGCGTGGCGCGGCTCATGCCGAGTCTGTGGAGTCGTCTCTCGCTGCGTATCGGCACGCGCGAGACAAGGTTCGCGACGATCAACATGTGTTCATTGAACTTCCCGGTACGGCACTTCCAAACGGAACCCGCGTTGTGGAAATCCCAGGACTCACTGTTGTGGGCCCCGAGCGTGTCCGGATCACTGGTCCGAACGGCAGCGGAAAGACGACCCTGCTCAACTCTGTTGTAGACGGAAGCGCGGGCTATGTGATTGGGAATGTGGGGTACCTCCGACAGCGCATTGTTCTCGACCCCAATCAGTCAGTTTTGGAGTTGGTCTCGGAGGCCAACGCTTCTGCTGATCCGCAATATATTCGAGACCAACTCGCGCAACTGTTGTTTCAGAATGAGACTGTGCACGCGCCTATTGGAACGCTTTCGGGTGGTGAGCGTTTCCGCGTTGAGTTTGCCCGTGTTCTTCTTTCGTCGCCTGCTCCGCAGCTATTGCTTCTCGACGAGCCCACCAACAACATCGATATATCAACCGCGAACTGGCTTGTCTCCGCACTTGAGAGCTATGCAGGTGCGATTCTTCTTGTTAGCCACGACGAAGATTTCTGCGAGCGAATGAACCTTAACCGGGAAGTCTCCATCGATACCTTGGTCTGATGCCCCATGCATCCTCCCGGCAAAATAGTTCCCGGCCGGGGAACTATTTGGGGGTTTCGGCCCTATCTCGGCGGCGTTTCCCCAGTTCGGCTCTCCGGCGAGAGAAGAAAGTTCCCGGTTTCAGCGCGAAACCGGGAACTTTTTGCACCGCGCTGACAGGTCGCGGCGGGATGTGTCAGCAGCGCCAGGCCAATGATGCCGACCGGGGCCAACACCAACCCCTACACCGGGCGGAAGGTGTCTGGGGAGGCGGCCTTCCAGTCGGCGGCCCAGGACGAGGGGGCGTCGTCAAGCAATTGCCCAGGGCGCAGCCACTCGTAGATGGAGGCGTAGGAGCGCGACTCCGTCGGGGAGATGTTGCGGCGTAGCATGTCGGGGCGCAGCTCGGACGGGTCGGCAACGCCCATGGACGCCATGAGGCGCACCGCGGTATTCACGGTGGTCTTGTGGAAGTTGTAGACGGCCTTCGACTTGTCCTCGACCACGATGGCGCGGTTGCGGCGCGGGTCCTGGGTGGCCACGCCCGTGGGGCATTCGCCGGTGTGGCAGCGTTGCGCCTGGATGCAGCCGGTGGCCATCATCATGGCGCGGGCGGAGTTGGTGTAGTCAGCGCCTTGGATCATGCGCATGACGATGTCGGCGCCGCCCGCGACCTTGCCGGACGCGCCGATCTTGATCTGGTCGCGAAGCCCCGTGCCGACGAGCGCGTTATGCACCGTCATCAGCCCGTGGGTCAGCGGCATGCCCATGTGGTCCTCGAAGTCGATGGGGGCTGCGCCGGTGCCACCTTCGGAGCCGTCGACGACGATGAAGTCGGGTGCGGTGCCGACCTCGCGGATCGCCTTGCAGATCGCCAACACTTCTCGACGAGACGACACGCACAGCTTGAAGCCTGCGGGTTTGCCGCCGGCGAGTTCGCGCATTTCCGCGATGAACTCGATTAGCTCCACCGGGGTGCTGAACACGCGGTGAGCGGCCGGGCTGATGCAGTCCTTGCCCATGGGCACACTGCGGATCTCGGAGACTTCCTTGGTGATCTTGTCGGCCGGCAGCACGCCGCCAATGCCCGGCTTCGCGCCTTGGCTGACCTTCAGCTCCACCATCTTCACCTGGTCGTCGGCAGCCTTGTCGCGGAACTGCGCTGGGTCGAATTCGCCGTCTTCAGTGCGCGCGCCGTAGTAGCCGGTGCCTAACTGCCAGACTAGGTCGCCGCCGTTTTCGCGGTGATACGGGGAGATGCCGCCCTCGCCGGTGTTGTGTGCGAAGCCCCCCAGCGCCGCACCTTTGTTCAGGGAGCGTACGGCGTTTTTGGACAGGGAGCCGAAACTCATCGACGAGACATTCAGCATGGAAATGGAGTACGGCTTGGTGCAGTCCTTGCCTCCGACGAGGGCGCGCGGCGGCTCCTCCGGCATCTCCAGCGGCGCGATCGTGTGCACGAGGTGCTCGTGGTTTTCGCCGTAGACGTCCTGGACGGTACCGAACGAGGTCTCGCTCTGTTGGCCCTTGGCACGCTCATAGATCGCTTCACGTTGGTCGCGGTTGAAGGGGCGGCCGTCCCAGTCGCGCTCGATGAAGTACTGGCGCATCTCGGGGCCAAGCGCTGTAAGCAGGTAGCGCATGTGGCCTATCACAGGGTAATTGCGCAGAATCGGTTTCTTGGACTGCGTCATGTCATGGATCGCGACGCCACCGAGCGCCGCGGCGGCTGCACCGAGCGCGCCCTTGGCAAACTTTCCTGACTTCTCCTTAGGCATACCCCCATCATGCCCCACCCCGACGCAAAACCTAAGTCGGGCACACCAAGTGGTGTACCCGACTTAGGTAGTACGAAACTACTGCTCAGGGGCGCTAGAGCCGCCTTCGGTGTCGATGGACGTCAGCGCTTTGCCCGGCTCGGCGCTGCACCAGTCGTACAGCACCGCGGACAGCGCGACGACGCCGATGATGCCGCCGGCAACCTGGCCCAGTTGCTGCACCTCGGGGCGGTTCGCCACCTGCTGGAACTGCGCGTTGATCGCGTCCGCTTGACGACGAAGCTCCTCAAACTGGTCGTTTCGACGACCACCCCGGCCACCGACGCCCCAGTCGCGCGTGTGCTCCGACCAGCGGCGCTGCAGATCGGCGTTGATCTGGTTGATTTGCGCCTGGTACTGCCCCACATACGGCTGGATCAGTTTGCCGCCGAACTGCGCGAGCAGACCGATCGGGATGAGCCACAGGATCGGCGAACGCACCGCGTTGGCCACGCACCGCTCGACCGTTTCGTTCCCGGACGAGCCCTGCTGCGCGACCGTGGTTGTTGCCGGTGCGGGTTCGGTCTCGGTGACCGTTTCCGTCGCCCCCGGCTGGGCCGGGCGGTAGTTGCCGGAGATCCGGTACGGGCCCTCGACCTCGTTGCCGTCGGTGCGGGTGTAGTCGATTTCCACCTCGGTCACCTCGCCGGTGAAGCCCGGCACTGGCACGAAGGTCACGGTGCCGTCGTCCTCGATGTGCCAGGTGCCCTGGGTGTCGATGGTCAGGGTGCGGTGGTCGTCGCTAAGCGACGCCCCCTCAACCGGGCGGAACACGAGCGATTGCTTATCGACGAAGCCGTCCTGCACCACAACCTTCACCGTGGTGTTTTCGATCGTGTCGATGCGCGCGCGGCCGGCCGTGAACTCCACCTTGGTTCCGGAGTCCGCGGTCTGGGTGACCGTGGCCTCGTTGGTAATGGTCACCGGGTTCGGGGTCACCGTCACCGCAGGCTGGGTGACTGTCACCGGCGCCGGGGTGACCGTCACCGGGACGATTTCGGTGCCGCCCGGGATGGTCGTGGTGACCGGGTCCGGGGTGACGGTGCTCGGCTCCGGGTTGATGGTCAGCGTTGTGGTGACCGCGCTCGGCTCGCCCGGGATGGTGACCTCGGTGGTGATCGGGTCGTGCGTGATCGTCACCGGGTTCGGGGTCACCGTGACCGGCTGCGGCTCCTGCACCTGGGTGATCGTGGTGACCACGGCCTCCGGGGTGACGGTGACCGGGTCTTGGGTGACCGTCACCGCGTCCGGGGTGATCGTGGTGGTCTCCACCGGGTTCGTCGCGGTGACCGTGTCGGTGGCGCGCTCGGTCGTCGTCGCGGTCTCGGTGGCGCGCTCGGTCGTCGTCGCGGTGACCGTGTCGGTGGCGCGCTCGGTCGTCGTCGCAGTCTCGGTGGCCGGCAGGTTGTAGCCGACCTTCACCGTCGCCGGAACGTGCGCCTGCACCCCGTCGGTGCTGCGCGCGGTGTAGTTCACCGGGTCCGGATCACCGGTGAATCCCGCCTCCGGGGTGAACGTGAACACGCCGTCGTTGACGGTCCATGTGCCCTGCCCCGGCACCACCAGCGTGGTGGCCTCCTCGCCGGTGCTGGAGATCAGGCGCACGGTGGCGGGGTCCACATCCTCGGAGTAATCCGGCTTCACGCCGACCGGGCCCGGGGTGCGCACGACGCGCTCCGCGCTCGGCAGCGCCAGGTCGGCGACCACGACCGTCGACGTGACCGTGGTGGGCACACCGTCGATCGTCGTCGGTGCCTCGGTGACTACCTGGGTCTGGGTCACCGTGGTTGGGGTGCCGTCGATGGTGGTGGGCACTTCAACGGTGGTTGGCACATTGGAGGTCACCGTCTGCGGCGTCGCCTGTTCCGTGACGGTGGACAAGACGTTCGAGGTGGCCGTCGTCGTAGCGGTCGACGTAGCGGTCGCTGTCTCCGTCACCTTGCCGGTCACGGACACCTGGTAGGTGGTGGTTTCGGTCGCCCCCGTCGCGGTCGTCGCCTGAACGGTCACCGGGTCAGGGGTGCCGCTGAAGTCCTTCGCCGGGGTGAAGGTGACCACGCCGGTGGCCGGGTCAATGGTGAACGTGCCCTCGGCAGTCTCAACCGTGTTGTCCGTGGCTCCCGGCAGCGAGTATGTGATGGTCCAGTTGCTCGGGAACGACGGGAACATCTCCGTACCGCTCTTCGAGGTCTGTGTCTGGTTAATCTCGCCAGTTGTCACCGACGGGGAGGTCCGCGGCGAGCGGTAGTCGCCGGCGACCGTGCCGGTGTCGGTGGACTGCACGCCGTTGGTGTTCTTCGCGGTGTAGTTCACCGGGGTCGGAGTGCCGTAGAAACCGTCTACCGGGGTGAAGGTGAACGTGCCGTTGTTATCGACGGTCCAGGTGCCCTGCCCGT
>ERZ1029884.100-NODE-100-length-18374-cov-13.378842_pt1 | contig 18374 bp, 19 predicted proteins | sample MGYA00519233_ERZ1029884 | MGnify/ENA primary metagenome ERZ1029884 (study PRJEB33666, sample SAMEA4610931) | skin metagenome | biome: Human-associated habitat; feature: Malodor aspect; material: skin | place: Philippines | collected 2015-08 ...
ATAATAATTGTACAAATCGCCATATACAAAAGAATTATCTTTTGATATACCATAAGGTTTTAGTGAAATAGAAGTTCCTTTAGTATTCTCTATTAATTCTTCAATTTTGATAATTGTAAATACAATTTCATCATGATATGTACTTGGCATTATGTGATACAATTCATTTTCATTATATAAATAATTTTTATATTCTTTATAGTTTGGATTAGTAAATGTTAAAGCAACATTAGGCATACCATAATAAATTAATAAACCTAATTTAGTTCTTTTTATAGCATAACCTAATTCGATAAGTACTGTTTCAATCGCTTTAATGTGTTTACTATTAATTTCTAACTCATAATAGATTTCATCACGTCGTGCTTGGTAAAACAACATTGTATTTATTGCTACCAGTAATTGTTTTAAATCATCTGTTTGTTTTGCTAAATTCAATTGGTTTAAAGCATAATCATAGGTTTCTGTATAATCACATAATGATTCATTGAGAATACGTCCTTTTTCATCATATTTCCTCATAAATAAACCACCTTTTAATGTATCCATTTTGTCACATCAATTGTGAGTTCTAATGTAACGCTACTATCTTCATCATAATCTGATTTAATTAAGCAATAACTGTAATGGTCTATAATATATTGACCTAATTCGTATGCACTTTTAGACATATCATTCATACCCACTTTGATATTTGAACGTAATACATCTTTATCTTGTTGTTTCGCTTTTTTGAGTGCTATATCAATACGTTTAATCTTATCGTCAGCTTTCTTTTTAAATATCTTTGGCATCATTCTATGTAATTCATCTTTTGTTGGAAAATCATCTTCAGGTAATATATTTTTTCTATGCGGTTCTCCCCATCTAATGACAGTTTCAGTTGAAGCTTGTTTAACATTGTACCCTTTTCCTTCTAACATTTCTAATAAGTCATCACTTAATTCAGAATTGATTTTTAAAAATGTTTTGTTTCGTTTAGCTTGAGATAATAATTTCTTTTTTAATTGTTCTTTATTCATATATAAAACCTACCTTTTTTTATTGTTTTCAACATATTTTTAGTATATCATTAATGTTTTTGCAAGTCAATGTTAATATAAAAAAAAGTAGCCCTAAGGCTACTGTTAGAACATATTGTATCTAATCATTTCTTTTAAAACTGAATTTACATCTAAAATGCGTCCAATAAATGGCATGTGTGTGATAACGCTACAAGTTAATTCATTTTTCCCTGCTGAAAAATAAAGTTGGATATTATCGTTGTTTTTACTGTTGCTGTATGACAAATAAAACTTATATTTTTCGCTTTTCTCATTATCTGATTTAGTGACGATAATAACATCATCATTTTCAAGATAAGTTGATAAAACAGTATGTGTTTTATTATCAAAGATAATCTCTTTTCCTATAAGTTCATTTGTAATGGTATAAAGTAATCGTTGTTTGTTTAAAATGACTAATTTTTGATTGTTATGGTTATCCCTATTTTGAATATCTACTTGTTGTTTTTGTGTATCAGATAACGCAGTATCGGTATCTGTATCATTTACCGTTTTAGTATAAATTTCGTTACTTAACGCTATTTTTAAATCATTTAAAAGATTTTTATAGGGTTCAACGTCTTTTTCATCAAATAAATTTAAAATATCTTTTGTAGTAACAATAGATACATCACTATATCCTTTATCTCTTGCTGGTGCATAATGAAGAACAAAATAGACAATACCGTTATCCATTTTTGCATTTACATAATAACATGCTGTAAATGAACCAAAGAGGACGGTTAAAAGATTTTCATTTTTAATGCTATCTATTTGTATAACTTTAGCTTTATCATGAATAGGAATAAATTTATTTTTTAATAAATTAAAAATATCTTCAACAATCTCATTTGGCTTTTTTATTACTTTTTTATTAGTAAATTCAATATTTGATGATGTTTTATTAGGCATAGTTTTTAAAAAACCAAACTGTTCATAATCATCTGTATTTATATTATTTTCTTGTTCATCATTTTTCTCATTTAACACCTTATCAAGTGCTTTTAAAATATGAATTTTATTTGTTTTATAACTATCTATTGAATTAACGGTTGTTAGTTTTTTCTCACCAAAATAGATTTCAATTTTGTCATATCGTTTAAGTAAACTAAATGCTTGAATTTCAAATTTAGTTCCTTTAACGATTTCACAAACAAGCGTTGTGACAATCGGTTTGAATAACAACTCTTCTTCCATCATTTTAATTGCTTTAAAACATGTTTTTGATTCTAAATGAATACGTCCTTCAATTTCTTTTAGTTGTTCGATTGTTTGTTCTTTTAATTTTTCAAATTCTTCAATGTTTTCCATTTTAATAACCACCTTTTATTATTGTATGTTATTCAAAAAATTTAAAACCACATTCTTCAAAAATACCATACTCATTTTCAACACGTTGAGTAATTGTTTCATTAAGCATTTCTAATACACGCTTAATTAATTGTTTATCTGTTGGTGCTAGTAATTCAACATCTCGCACATTAACACCAATTTGTTTATCATTTTCAACACGAATACCATTAGGAATGTCAATGAGTGTCATTGAAATATGACCTGTTGATGTAAATATCTCTAATTCTGCACGATACTCGTCATTATCGGTTACATACTTTTCTTCAACGTGTTCAATTACAGTCATAGTTTTTTCGTGTGTATAACCTTTTAATTCATGCAATGCTTGAATGACGATGGGAATGTAATTTTTTTCCATCTTTTAACCCTCTTTCGTTTATTATTTTTAATTTAACTTCAGTATATCATTACTATTTTTGCATGTCAATATTAATACAAAAAAAAATAATAGTAGCTTTGAGGCTACTATTAGATAAGATTGAATTAATTTTCTTTTAATTTTTAATTAATTTTGTATCAATTTCGTTAATTATTAATTCATCAACACCGTAATGATGCTTTCCTAATTTAGGTATTACTTTTTGTTTATCATTTCCATATATTGTGAATAATTTCATAGATGAAAGTCGAACTTTAATTTCGACTTTATCGCCAACTTTTGGATTACCTTTCACAGATACGATATGCGTATGATTACGTTCACCTACTTTTACTTTAGCATCATCATCATTTACAGGGGGATGTACAATTTTATTAATTGTAGGTTTTGCTATATAAACATTTTCTTTTCCCATTAAACCAAATCCTAATGCCATGAGTATGCCAGTACTTATGCATCCTATTAATACGATTAATATGTTTTTTAATATTTGAGATTTTCCTTTTTTAAAACTTCTCTTCCACGCCAAAAGATTCACACCTGTACCCAAAATCATAAATGCCATAAGAATGACAGCGGAAGTAATTATAAAAATGATACTTGTTTCAGATATACCTGAACCTGCATACTTAAACATTGAATCAGTCCTTTTTTTATTATTTTTAATTTAAATTAAGTATATCATTAGTATTTTTATAAGTCAACATTTAATACATAAAAAAAAACATGAGTTTTCCTCATGTTAATTATTAAAATCGTTGATACGATGGCGTAGTTCTGTTTCAGATTCAATACTTATATTAAAACGCATGTTTTCTTCATTTGTATATTTGTAACCTAAATATAGCATTGCTCCTTTAAATTCTTCATTTGTTATAGATGAATACAATGTTGTATCATCTTTTTCATATAACTGTTTCAATTCATTAGATGGCATGGTGTCATAGTTAATATAGTTTCTCTTTTTAAATGATTGTTTACACCATTCTAATAAATCAGTTTGACGGTTCATATCCATATCCTGAAAGGCTTTGACTGATTCGTATTTATAATTAATAAGATGTCGCATAAGTAAATTATCCTTTCGTTTTTTTTATTATATTTATAGTATATCATTAGTAATTCATGTACCGCTACGTTTACATAAAAAAAAGTAGCCTTTTGACTACTTTATATCTTTAAGTTATATGTTAAATAATTTTATTACGTATTCTGCGTTGCAATTTATTTACATCTCTCCTACTAATATTAAAATTCATATTCATAGCATTATTATGTTTAAAACCTAAATAAATCATAGCACCACGAAATTCCTCGTTTGACACATAAGATGAACTCGTTAATTCATCTTCTTCGTATAAATGTTTTAATCCATAAGATGTAGATGTACTATAATTAATATACTTTAATTTGGTAAATGAATTTTCACACCAATTAAGTAATTCATCTTTGTCATCATCATTCATGGATTTCAATGCTTGTAACGATTCTTTTTTATAATCTTTCATTTTTTTCAAGTCCTTTCATTCTCTTTTTAATTACTAAATAATAATGCACTATTTTTTATTTCTTTATTTACATTAAAACGATGGCATAGTAATGTATCTAAATCTTGTAACATATCAAGAAATACTTCCAATGTTGAAAGTGATTTACGATACTTTCGTGTCACATGTTCATCAAGATAATAACGCATAACAATATCAAAAGGGTCATCTAAAATGATTGCAAAAATTATTTTTATTTCGTTTTTATCTTTTATTTTTATCCCTAATAATCCACGCGTATCTCGTCTTAATACTCTTATATCCTCAATTCTTTTTCCAGTTGCAACATGCGTTGTACCTTTTAAACTGTTTAGTTCTTTAATAATTTGCGTAAATTTTGCTGTTTTGTTCATTCTTTCACCTTACTTTTTGAAAAAACCGTGTTTTTTATAAGTATTGTTTAATCTATTTTTGCTTTTAAACACAGCACTTATATCTGTTAATACACCATCCATAACATCCTCAAACGATTCTGCTTTTGAATAAGATGAATCAATATTTAAATATAGTTGTTCTATACGTATTTTAGTTAATTCATCAATTAAATTTATTTCAAATGAACCGTGATTTGTAAATAATGTAACTGTCGCTTTTCTATTATGTTCTACAATAGTCATTCCTTTAACAATTGTATGTGTAGGTATATGTTCACAACCCATTAAAGCATTTAATTCTTCTATAACCATTCCAAACAATTCATTATTAATATTCATTTTCATAACCTCTTTTTTTTTATTTTTTTATTACATATTCAGTATATCATTATTATTTTTGTATGTCAACACATTTTATAAAAAACATGAGTTTCCCTCATGTTAATTATCAATATCGTTATTAGTAATTCGTGTTATGATACGCTCACATGAAAAAAAGTAGCCTTTTGGCTACTTTATAATTTTGAAATTTATGTTAAAGGTTAATATTTTAATTTTAATACATCTTCTCTTGTTTTTCCTGTCATACTTTGAACATATGCCATTTCAGAGAATGACCCATCATAGTAAAATTCACCACTATTATTAAAACCACTTGAATTAACGCCAATAACTTGATGTCGGATATTCATTATAGGAGAACCTGATGAACCGTTTCTGATTTTCATTTTTGTATAGAATTGTGGTGTGATACTATACGTTGGTTGTAAGTAATAACCTTTATATTTTAACATTTCGTAACGTTTGAAATTAGTATCTTTAAAATATTTTGCAACATCAAGATAACCTACACCATATATAGTTGAGTATTGACGTAAGTTTTTAATACTACTTTCACTAGCAAGAGATAAAGGTTTTACATATTTTGTTAAATCGGCGTTTGTGTGTAATACAGCAATATCAACATTTTTAAGCATGTTTACATCTTTAATAGAAAAACGATAAGGTATGTTGTTGCCATCACGAGAAGGACGGAATTGCATATCTTTAGGGTCGATATAGTCATAAATATCGGGTTTATTTTTGTCACGTACTACATGATTATTCGTAATAATAGTGTGCTTATCAATGACAAAAGCTGTACCATAACGATTGTTTTGGTCGTTTTTAATTCTTAGTGTCCCTACACCTGATAATGTAGTATTTTTAGGATTATTAACCTTAGTGATAGATAATTTGTCATTACTAATACGTTCCGATTTTTTGATAGCCTCTTGATATCCAGCGTCTTTCTTGTAAGCTGATTGAGTACGATAGGAGTCAACAATTGATGACATGGCATGTGAAGTATTAATAGGGACAATTGTTGCGACAATACCTAACGCTAATAACGAACTTGTTAATTTTTTCATTTTCATAAAAATAACCTTCCTTTTTTTTATTGTTTTAATACATATTTATTAAATATAGTATATCATTATTATTTTTATACGTCAATACTTTTTTAAAATATCTTTTCACGTGACTAACCACCGACTATTTGTTATAATAAGTATATCGTTAATAGACAACTATCTGTTGTGGTTCATTTGTGACTGTGGCTCGTAGCTCCCTAGCTGAATCGGTGATTTGTGCGTAAGAGTAGTTAATTGGGAACGTAAAACCTTGCGTGACACAATAGATATATTTTTGGTTACTTTTGCTCATATTCTTTGAATATGAGCCTTTTTTTATATAAAAAAAGATACAGTTAATTCTGTATCTTTAATACGTTACCACTCTATTATAAACGTCCCTTTATAACTATCAGTTATTGTTCCATTTTCATTTAATACTGTTTTAAATGATTTTACTTTATATCCTGCTTGTTCTAATAAATCTTTAATTAAATTGATTTGTTTATCAGACGTACTATACTGAGTTCTTTTATCTAAATCTATATTAATTTTTGTTGACGTATCACCTAATCTTGCATGTATAATCACATGTTTTTCAAAATAACGCATAAGCATGTCAATGTGGTCGCTCATATATCGTTTATGATTTAATCTAAATTCGATTGCCATTGGATAATTGAGTGCAATGTTTTCTTCGATTTTACTTATTCTTGGTTGAGGTACACACAAGTTTTCGATATTAATGTATAACGTATGATGTTTAAGAGTTGTATCATACCCTAATGCAAGTAATACTCTTAATATTGATTGTTCATATTGTGCTTTATACGTTAAATCGTATAAAAATGAAACAGCACCTTCTTTTATACGCTCAAACATAGTGTTAAATATATCAGTTAATGTATTTTTATAAAATTTATCATTTTCTTTTGGAATACCTGTATCAATGTCATAATTTTGTTGAATATCATTTATCTTACGAACTTTATTTGCTTGTATCATAATCACGCCACCTTTTCTTTATTTAAATATATATATAACAACAGACTTACATTAAGCCTGTTGTTATGCTATTACTTATAGAAAATCTTTTAAATTTTTAATGATTACCGTTACGTTTGGTTTGAAATATTCTAAAATTAAATTATAAATTGTAACTGTTGGGTTATGGAAATAATCGTCTTTACGATATGCAATTAAATCATGTCTTAATAAATGAGCCAACTGTTCAAATGTAAATTCCTCATTTACATTAATAATTTCAAAATCAATATCATTTTCAATATCAATCTCTAAAAGGTTTGTTACGTCTTTACGTGTTAGTTCTCGTCGAATTTCATTTAATACACTACTATCATCTGTATAAAAATCATTATATGCCTCAATTAAACGTTCTTTACTATAATATTCTTTTAACCAGTCAACAATGACTGGAATTGCCATGTAATCAGTATGTTCCATGAGATATTGTGTTACTTTTTCACGATTGTTAATTTCAACATACATATCTAAAATATCTGTATGATTTTTAATAAATTCATCAAAATGTCTATCAAACGTATTTAACATGTTATAAGTCATAGTATCAAAGTTTACAATATCAGTTGTTTTTACATACCCTTTTTCTGTTGTTTCTTTATCAAATTCATCTTTGTAATCGTTATAGAATAATTCAGCATTTTTTAACATAGAACCATAAAAACCTGTTAGGCTTGCTGTCATATACATGCTTAATGTTTCAATATCATTATCACTTACAAAACGACTAACATTATCGTCCATTAAATCACGGTTAAGCACCTCACGATATAAATTTCTCATGTAATCAGGTCGAACTCTAGTAACCGTATTTTCAATAAAATTTGGTTTTGTTTTAATATTAATTAAATCCGCGATACTACTAATAATTTCTGATTGTTTCATTTCTTATTACCTACCTTTTTTGTTTCATTTTTTTATTACATATATATAGTATATCATTAATATTTTTACGTGTCAACACTTATGTATAAAAAATTCCTTTTAATGCGTCATTAAAAGGAATTTAATATTTTTATTTAAGGACGGAAACCATTAATTTTGATTTTCTTAATTTCTGGTAAATATTCCCACATAACATCATGATAAAAATGATTTGCTTTAAAATATGTTTTTTTCCCCATCTCAATAATATAAGCACGTCTTTCTTCAGCCAACTCATCAAAATTGATACCTGAGGTATCTATTTCCTCGATTGTATATTTGACACCGTATGGCAATTCTATCTCATCAATAGGCAATCCTTCTTCTTCTAGCCAATCTTTCTCATCTAATAATGCATCTTTAAGTGGGTCAATGATATAATCTCCAAAATTAGCATTTGAATTAACATATTCTAAAAATATTTTTTCATCAAACGTTTTTTCCATTTCAGTTGCAAGTTCTTGTACAGATGCATAATCTGTATTTTCTGTTAAGTATGATGATGCATCTTCTTTATCAACATTTACTCTAAAATTAAATAGTTCAATGTGATTTAAGAAAAACTCACGTGCATGATTTGATATTACATTAAGTTGACCGACTGCTTTTAATTCTTGCACTGTATTTAACTCACGTTCACGTATTTCATCTTCGATTTCATCTTGGTATTCATCATAGAACATATATCCTAATTCATTTAATTGACCATACTCTTCAGTACGTAATCGACCAGTCATTTGACGTATATCAATATCTCTTAATTTATCATTTAATTCATTTTTGTCATCTCCTCTAAATGTTTGTATAACAGCTTCTCGTTTAAATTGAATTTCAATTTCAGGAAAATCTTCTTCAACAATACGTGCAATTAAATCAGCATCTTTCATTTCTTTGTAAAGCATACTAGCAATTTCATGTATTTTACCTTTATTGTCCAAAACAATCACTCCTTTAGTTTTATTAATCTTATTATCTCTAACCTTTAATTGATTCTCAATAACAAGGAATAATGTTGCATAACTATTCAAATATCGGTTCGTTCATTTTTAACTTCTTTTTTTTTGAAATATGCGAAAAAAAATTTAAACCATAGTTGCTCATTTTGTCGGCACAAAAAGTGTAATATTACTTCAAATTTTGAGAAATCGGCGTTTGTGTACAATTTTTGTACCTTCGTGTACAATTTTTGTACCCAAAATTGTACACACTTTACGCTTACTCTCCCAAGTGATACAGCGATTTTACCTATTTTGCAGTACAATGGCTTGTTGCACACTTAACCCTTACTCTCCCAATGGTTTCAGCTTACGCAGTAACAGAATGGACTTTTCTATGGAACTAGCTTCTCTGTAATTTTAAAAATAGTAATGATTTATTAAGTGTTTGTGTTTTACAGACGAGCGAGAAATATAGAAATCTCTAAAATTGTACACAAAATGTCAAACCCGTTGTGGCAGTAGCGGTTTCACTGGAACATGCTATTGTACAGCAAAACAGGTAAAATCGCCAAACCTATTGAGCCTCTAAGCGTAGACTGTGTACAATTTTAGGTACAAAAATTGTACACGACGGTACAAAAATTGTACACAGATTATTTTGAACATATACAATAAAATACAAATATTTATATTTTATTGTATATTATTAGCATAAATATCCAATAATAATTTTTCCTAATATTTCTTTGAATAACGATATGTTTATAAGAAGAATAAAAGATATAAAATGGAAGTTTGAACAGTACAAGAAGTGTAATATTACACCTAAAATAGCGATTTTAGACGTTTGGCACAATATTGACCGAAAATGGCACAATATTGAGAGGTCAATATTGTGCCACTGCAAAATCTTGTAACCTTACTCTCCCAACTATTCTTTATTATACTAAAGTGGACTGGCACAATATTGAAAAATAGCATTGTGCCACCTCTATCCTTACTCTCCCAACAGTTTCAATGCTACTGGCACAATATTAAACTTTTCTATGGAACTAGCTTCTCTGTAATTTAGAAAATAGTATATATTTAACAAAGTTTTATGAAATATATACGAGCGAAGAATATAAAAATGCTCAATATTGTGCAAATAATACTCAACCTCTTGTGGCAGTAAGGCTCAACTTGGCACAACGCTATTGTGCCAGTAAACATTATAAATCGCTGTATCTCTTGTGGCTCTAAGTTTGGAGGTGGCACAATTTTGACCTTTCAATATTGTGCCATTTTTTGTCAAAATTGTGCCAATAAAAAAAATACAACCTCTTTCGAGATTGCATTTTTATTCAAATATATTCAATTTTTATCTTTTTGAATAATTATTGTTATCATCTTGTTTTGAGAAATAGTTATGAGGCTCATCTTCTTTGCAAATTTTTGTTACAACATTAATAAACGGTTCACCAAGACCTCTAATACGTTTGTTTGTTGTTAAACCTTTATAACTTCCTAATGGTTCGATATCATAACTATTTTTTAAATGATTCATGAATTTTTCTTTTGTCATATTTGTACGTGGATATTCTTCACTATACCATTCAATAAAATATTGTTTTACTTTAGCAACTGTTAAATCATACAACCAACGCTTAAATTGTATTTCGTCATTTTTTATAAATTCATTCATTTGTTGTTCACGGAATGTATCAGGTAATGAACAGAAGAACTTACGGTATCTATCATGTGATTGAAAATAATTTTGTGTTGTGTTTACTAAACGTTCACTTGTAAATCCGTCAATTGACTTTACAGTACAACCAAAGTTACGTGCAAATGTATTGATATCACCGTTTTGTAAATGATAATTAAATGTCATCATACATAGTAAAGCAAAAACTTGTTTGACTGCATTTAATTTGTGCATTGGATATGTGTCAGCTAAATTATTTGATTTTGTATCAGGTAAACATTCCATTAAAACAAGACGACGACGTAACCCTTTATCTGATGATATGTCTGTTGGAATAGATGGTAATTGTCCTTTATTACCGATTGCGACGATTTTAGAATAAAATTTTTCTTTTTTCATTTCGCCACCTTTAATCTCTAATTCAGTTCCATCACTTAATGTGGATTTAATAACCTCTACAAGTGGTGTAGATAACACCTTACCTCTTAATTCCCCGATAAGATTAAATTCTTTACCATAAAGTCCTGTTTCAGTAAAACGACTATCACTATCGAATTGTTTTTGTTTTAAGGCTGACGCATTTTGTTCACCAATAAGTTCATCTGAAACAAAATTAAAGAATTGAGATTTACCAATACCTGCCTCGCCTTGTATAAATAATGTCATAACAAAATCATTGGTATGGTAAAACAAGTTACCTACTGTTGTTAAAATAAATTCTATATCATCTTCGTGAAAGTTTTCTTTTAAACGATTAATGATGATTTCAGATGATTGATACATTTGTTCTCGACTTACTTTACAATCAACAAATAGCGCCTCTATTTTTGATTGCAACATTTTATCACGTTCTAAGGTACTGTTTAAAATATCTTTATGTAACCCTTCATCAAATCCGATATGGTCAAGTGTATTATCAATAGGCAAATCATTAATTTCATCATCTGTTAATCCAGTAGGAATACGATAATTGTGATAATGTTTGAGTTTGAAAAATGGTTGTGCTTTTGCAACCTTATGATGTTTTAAATCATAAATTAAATCACCAAACTGCACCCAATGTGGAAAGTTTTGCGAAAAGGTTTCTAACATATCACGAGAAGTGTCATTTTCCATACGTAATTTTTTTACAACCTCACGAATGATACGTTGTTCACTGTATTCACGACGACGCGTATCATAACCCAAAGCACGTACAATCGTATTTGCATTTTCAATAATACTGTCATGAATTTTTGATTTACCAATACGTTGCTCCCAACGATGCTCTAAGCGATTATATTGGTAATATGGATTATTAGTTTCAGAATGAGATTTTGATTTTACAACCGTATGTTTATACAAGTGATTGTATAAATAAATACCTAATGCCTCATCATTGATTTTAAAGTGACTGTCTAACACAGTAAGTGTTGGTTCTTTATCGTTATTGGAATCATCATTAACACCAACATTATAATACGCATCAACAAATACAGATTTAGCTGAATATTGTTTTTCAATTTCAATCATTTGATATGCAAGTGCGTCCATGAAATGAGTAGATTTTATATCAGGACGATGTGTGTTTAACCCAAACTCAACATTTGGAATAAATGATGCATCATCTATGGTTTCAAAATGATTGAAAATGTATTGAATTTCATCTAACCATTGTCTAGCGTCAGTCCCTTTTGCTAGGCGCGTGTTTAAATCATTTTCACATGATTGATGTAAAACAGTTTTCTTATTAATAAGTGATAATTGTGGCTGTGTTTCTTTCAATAGTGCCATTATTTTTTTATTATCTTTAGGCATAAAAAATGCCCTCCTTTTGTAGTTAATTTACAAAAAGGAAAGCCTTTTGACGATTATTTATTTAACACATATTTATATTGACGTATAAAAATATTTAACATATACTTATTATAAATACACGATTATCTGTTTGCGCTTTATATATAGCGTGTGCTATAATCTATGTGTAAATAAAATACAAAAACATAATCAACTTTTGTCAAAAGACTTTCCGAAACAACTTGCGCCAACAAGTTGTTTCTTTTTTTGTATGTACTTATTTTAGCACGATTCCATTACTCAGACAATCTTGTAATCATACGTGTATAAGACGCACAGCGCTTATTTAAGCGTTATTTAAGTAAATACGATTAATTATTCATATTTATTTAAAAAGACGCTAAAATACCCTCATATTTAAAAATATGAGGGTATTTGTTACATATTTGGCTAAAACTTAAACAATACATGTCATTTTTAGTATCTTTAATGATAAAATTGGCTATTTTTATCATTAAATTGTTTAAATTTGTGATGCTAAATGGACAAAATGGCTATTTTGGACATTTAGGTGTTAAATATTCGATAGTATTATCGACAAAATGACTGTTTTGTCCATTTAGATAATAAACATTTGATAGTATTATCGACAAAATAGCTATTTTGGACATAATTATTGTTCATTCAATACTTCTTCGACTTCTTGTCGAACATCTTCAGCGTTAATATCAAATAAGATTGAATAATCAGTAGATACTATTTCGCCTATTGATACAGCGTGATGTAGTATCGCTGAATGTAAATAACCATAAGCATATAAAATATACTCTGCTTGTTCTTCAGTATAAATACCATTTTCCTCAATCAATTGTTGTGCCAGTTGATTAATTTTAGACATATTTGATGGGAAATGTATTTGTGGAATAAATGAGTTTTCATTATTAGATGCAATTTCTCTAGCGTCGTTTGTAGTTAATTCATTAAAATGTTCTAATAATGTATTGGTATAACTATTAATAAATTCATTATTATCCAACGCTTTAGCGTCTTTGCACAAACCAATTTCACTAATATATGATAAATCAACCTCAAAGTCCTCTTTAAAGTCATTAACTCGTTCTATTAAATCCTCGTCATTTTCAAAAATAACTTTATCTTCATGTATAACAACTGCATAATGACCATCTGCTATAACCTCAACAACGTCATTTCTAATGATGTTAGTATTTATACTTTCAATATATTGATTAGGTTTATCATACATATCATTATAATGACTAACCATAATATCAATTATTTCAGATTCAGATGTCGTTATTTCTATATCATAAATCGTAGTATCTGTTGCAAATGAACGTGGAATAGAATGTTCACTCATTGTATCCATAATTGTATCCATAAAAAGAGAACGGTATTCGTTTTTTAAGATACTTGTATCTTCTATGATTTCAGAAACGACATTTTCAATGAGTGTTATATTATCCTCATTTAAATAATTTGTTTCATCTAAATCATAAATAACAATATGAATATTTAGTAGTTCAGGATAACTCAAAAGAAAATCAATGACCTCATTTTCATTAGGTATCTTTGATGTATCGTTACGTTCATAATAATTATCAGCAATAGTTTCAATAGATTTTTTTGAATCAACATGAATACCAAAATCAACATCTTGATAACGAACGTGCGATAGTCCCTCACTTTCTAAAATATCAGTAACTAATAAACTAATAATGTCCTCACGTTCAGTTTCTAAACCTTTTATTAAATCAGATGAATTTTCAAATACATTTTCAAACGGTTCTGTTGGTTTTACCATACATATCCCTCATTTCTTAATAATAATAAATTAAGTATTTATCAAATAAATAAATTTATCAATGACTATGAATAACACCACCTTAATCGGTGGTGTTTGATTAATCCTCATCATAGTTTTCCATATAATCATTTATTTCATCTTTATTAATTTTTGTAGTAAATGAATAATCTGTTGGATTTAATTCACCAATTGTAATGGCGTTTTCAATAATGGCAAAATAAAGTTTACGCTGGTTATATAAAATTTCATTTGATTGTTCTTGATTATAAATACCATTTTCTTCAATCAATTGTTGTGCAAGTTGATTAATTTTGGTTAAATCCTTTGGTGGTAGAAATTCTTCATCAAATTGGTCAGGATAGCTTGAATATGTTAAATCCTCAATTTCATATGTTGATAACTCAGGATAATGACGAATTAACAGTTCTTTTCGTTTTTCAACAATATCTTCAAAATAATCTAATTGTATGCCATCCCATACATCATTCACTGTAATATCATTAGAAAGAAGATTAAGTTCAAAGTCATTTTTAAATGTTTCGACTTTGTTAAGCAATGCTTTTTCATCTTTATAAAACACATTGTTTTTATGAATAAGCACGTCATAGTTTTTAAACAAACGAATTTGATGTGCGATTTCTTCTTTAATTCTATCCTCAACAATATTATCGTCTGAATCAACAAATCTACTATCAAATTTCTCAAGAAAATCATCTAATATTTTTGTTTTTGATATGTTGGTTCTAATGTCAAATGTATTATCGACATAGACTTGTGAACGTGGTACATCATTTTCATCAAATGCGTTATAGACATTCTGAATGAACATACTTAAATAATCACGTTTTAGAATATCTGTATCCATTAAAAAGTTTGATACGATATCATCAATGTGTTGTTTACATTCGACTGTTATATCAATATTTCTTAAAAACTTAACATCTACTTGAATATCTAATAATTCAATATGATTTAATATAAAATCAATCACATCTTTTTCTGATGGTGTATCTTCATTGTTTTCATAATATAAATTAGCAATTTCATAAACTGATTCAATTAAACTTACATTTAATTCAAAATCTACATTGATAGGTCTGACATCTTTCATGTCATTGCTATCTAATACATTTCTTACTTTATCTAATACAATATATTTACGTTCTTCATTAAGTGCTTTTAGTAATTTCGGTGAATTTGTATATAATACATTTGTAAAAACATCTACTGGTTTGTTCATATTAATACCTCTTTTCATATTTATTATCCTTATTATTCTACAAAACCATAACGAGCAAAAAGGTCATTGTTTCTTGGTGCGTCTATATTCAATACTGTTGCAACATAATAAACAATTTTCTCTTGAAGTGACGCGTAATCATCATTCATATCTAATTTAATGGATTTAAGTGGGGTATCAGAATTAAGCATACGCGCATATTCACTTGACTCTTGTTTAAAACTAAATTTAAGTTTTCTATCCTCAATTTCCACGATAATACACGCATATTCACCATCCGGACTGTCAAATCCCCAATAGCAATCTTTAATTGTTTCTTTAGTATCTAAAAACGTGCGTCCTTTTAAATGACTAAATGTTTCTCTTGCTATAAGAAAAAATCTGTTGAATGAATTACTATATTCCATTTTTTTCACAACCTCTTTTATTTATTATTTTTAATTTAAATTTAGTATATCATTTATATTTTCATATGTCAATATTATTTATAAAAAAAGACTGCACTACGCAGTCTTTTTTACATTATTAAAGTAATTATTTATTTGATTGAATGTTTTAATAGTGTCTGATAAGTCGTAACCATTTACTGTTTGATTATGATTTAAAATATCAGAAAATGTAACTTTATTACTCACATTATCACAAATAAAACCATTAAAATGTTTATATTCAACAGTATGCTCATTAATATTAATATAAAATACGTTAGCTTGTTCGCCAACTTGATTGGCTAATGAGTAAACACCATTTTTATATCCACTATAAACAACCCCTCTTTCTACGGGTAATGTTTCTTTAATAGTAAATCCTATAATTCTTTCAAAAGAATCACTTAAATATTTACGAATGAGTGCTTTAAATTCATCACTATGCACATCAGGAAGTGTAATAATATCTTGCTGAATATCCATATATTGTTTTAATTCATTTTCACATTTTTCTAAAATTGGTGCGATAGTTGTATTTAACACATTTTCGATACGTTCTGCTGATGCCAAAATATCATTTTTTATAGATTTAATTGGTATTGTTCTGTCTAAAATAAGAGATAATTTTTCAATATCATTATCAACAAATTCTTCATCAAAGATGTTATATCTTAAATTAAATTCAAATTCCGTCATTTCATTATCTGAAAAGTGTGCATCAAATATTTCTTTATCTAAACGATTATTTAATTGTTCTAATACAACATCTTCATTCAATTTGATGTATTTATATTTAAGAACCGCTAGTCCGTTTAAAGTTTGATTTATAGTATCAATTAAGCTATTTTCTTTATCAGATGCGTAGTTGTATTTTAAATGTTCTATTAAAACGTCAAATATATTTTCCATTTTTAAAACCTACCTTTAATGTGTTATTTTTAATTTAAATTTAGTATATCATTTATATTTTTATATGTCAACATTAAAATAAAAAAAACAGATTGCATAATGCAATCTGTTTATCCCCAAACAATCGTAATATTTAGAATGTTTATTACATTTTGTCCAGTATAGCTTTTAACATAAAAACCATTATCTTGGAATTGATTTACCACTTCATAACATAACATTCTTTTTGGTTGAAATGGATAACTATTTTCAATATCAACTTGTAATGTATGTTGATATTGACCTTCTTTAGCTTTTTTTAAAATTTCACTTTCAATTCTTTGAATCAATCTATCTTTATATCGCTCACTAGCCTGTGGTATATAGTATATGAAATTTTCTCTATTTGGTAATTCATCACAAAATTGTTTTTCACTATCTGTTAATTTATATGAAGTATCATTTGGAATATCCCAACTTATGTTAATTGAAGTGCCATTATGTTGAACATTAAAGTTTAAATCACGGAAAATTGAAACCACTCTTTCTAGGTCTTTGAATGTTTCAAACATGGCATCGGCATTATATTCATAAGACATTTCATTATTTTCAGCTTTTTCAACCATTTTTCCCAAAATACGTTGAACTAAATCAAATATTTTTGTTTCATTAATGTCATAGTTTTCTTTATTTCTAAAATTATTTGTTATTTGTTTTATTTCTTTTAATGAAGTCATTGATAAAACCCTCTTCTTTTATTATTTTTTTTATTTGCATGTTACTTGCACGTTACTTGCATATTATTGATATAGTTCGTTTAAAACCTAATATATCAACGTTTCTTTATTTGTATGTTACTTGCATAATTAAATTAATTCCAATCAATAGTGGCATTAAGTATGATGCGACCCTTTTTAACAGTCCAATTTGTTAAAACCGTATAGCCTCGTTTTGAAAACTCTTTTAATACATCTTGATACATTGTTTTCTCAATATTGTATCGTGAATTACTACCTATATCTCTTTGTAATTTAAAATTTGAAAAACCTTGACGTGCATAAGCTAAAATATTATTTTCAATATTGAAAATATATCCATTTACAAAATGTGTATATCTTGAACGGTCATAATGTAAAAATTCTTGTAAATCAATAAGTTGTTGGTACACATTACGTTCATTGACTGTCAATGGTTCGGATATTCCCTCAAACCCTTTCCAATTTATAACGAGCGTATTATCTTTTTCAGATACGTTGAATCCAAGATATGTCAATACACGTTGTAAAGATGTAACATCTTGTTTTGATACATTATGTTTTTCAGTATCAAAACGATATTCTTTTTTATTTTGTTTAATTTGATTAATCATATTTTTCATCAATTCATGTGCATGAAATTCTAATGAATTATTTTCCTTTGCTTTTCTTTCATCTCTATTATCATCTGAAACTAATCGTATTTCATTGACATTAATCATTCTTTATAACCTACCTTTATTTATTATTTTTAACTTATATTTAGTATATCATTTATATTT
>ERZ1029884.101-NODE-101-length-18105-cov-16.020277_pt1 | contig 18105 bp, 19 predicted proteins | sample MGYA00519233_ERZ1029884 | MGnify/ENA primary metagenome ERZ1029884 (study PRJEB33666, sample SAMEA4610931) | skin metagenome | biome: Human-associated habitat; feature: Malodor aspect; material: skin | place: Philippines | collected 2015-08 ...
CCGCTGGGTACTTCATGCACATCCTGGAGAGCGCGTCGCACCAGATCCCGCTGGCGAAGAACGTGGTGTGGCCCGCGGGGCGCTTGGACGACATCGACGTTCGCTGACGCCCGTTGGCGCCCCCACTGCCAGGCCGGAGCTCGGCTAGAGCTCGGCGCTCAGCCGAGCGGTGGCGTCCTTGAGCGCGGCGCCCCACTTGCCTGCGGGTGAGGGCCTGAGCCGCTCCGCCGGGCCGGAGATGGATAACACCGCCACGAGCGTGCCGTCATGCAAGAACACCGGGGTGGATACGGAGGCAAGACCGACTTCACGCTCGGCGATGGATTCCGCGTAGCCATCCGCTCGCACCTGGTCGAGGTCCGCGGCGTCAAACGGGGCGTCGATAAGCGAATGCGCCGCGAACACGCGCGCGGCAGAGCCAGCCGACAGTGACAGACGCGAACCTATCGGCACGACATTGTGCAAGCCGCTTTCCGGCTCCTCCGCCGCAATGCAGGTGCGGGTGGATCCGGTGAGTTGGTAAAGCTGGGCAGACTCGCCGGTTGCCGCGACGAGCTCGCGCATCACCGGCGCCGCAGCCGCGAGCAGCTTCGGGGAAGGCCCCGCGGCGTAGCCGGAGAGGGCGGGCCCGAGCCTCCATTCCCCGTGCTCAGTGCGGGCGAGGACGTGGTGGACCTCGAGCGCGGTGGCGATGCGGTGGGCAGTCGCGCGGGGGAGCTCGGTGTCGTCACTAAGTTCTGCGAGTGTCTTGTCGCCTGCAGCAACGGAGCGTGCGATAGCGACTGCGCGGTCAAGAACCTTGATGCCGGAGCCTTCGTTATACTGTCTCACAGATCGAATCCTAACATCCCATATTGTGAGATGTTGGGAATTGTGTGAAGGAGGACCTCATGGCTGATTCGCCGCTGACATTAGCGGAAAAAGTGTGGCGCGACCACGTGGTGCAGAAAGGGGAAAACGGCGGCCCCGACCTCATCTTCATTGACTTCCAGCTGCTGCACGAGGTGACTTCGCCGCAGGCCTTCGACGGGTTGCGCATGGCGGGGCGCACGATGCGCCACCCGGAGCTGCACCTGGCCACGGAGGACCACAACGTGCCCACCGTCGGCATCACCAACGGCGCGCTGACTGAAATCGCTGAGCCGACGTCGCGCACCCAGGTGGCAACGCTGCGCGACAATTGCGAAGAGTTCGGCGTGAAGTTGCACCCGATGGGCGATGTCCAGCAGGGGATCGTCCACACCGTAGGGCCGCAGTTGGGTATCACGCAGCCGGGCATGACGATTGTGTGCGGCGACTCGCACACCTCCACCCACGGCGCGTTCGGATCGATCGCCATGGGTATCGGCACCTCCGAGGTGGAGCACGTCATGGCCACCCAGACGCTGCCGCTGAAGCCCTTTAAGACGATGGCGATCGAAGTCTCCGGCGAGCTGCGGGAAGGTGTCACGGCCAAGGACTTGATTCTGGCGATCATCGCCAAGATCGGCACCGGCGGCGGTCAGGGCCACATCATCGAGTACCGCGGCGAGGCCATCGAGAAAATGTCGATGGAATCGCGCATGACGCTGTGCAACATGTCCATTGAAGCCGGTGCTCGCGCCGGCATGGTCGCGCCGGATCAGACCACCTTCGACTACGTGGAGGGCCGCGAGTACGCGCCGAAGGGCGCCGACTGGGACGCCGCGGTGGAGTACTGGAAGACGCTGCCTACCGACGAAGGCGCGAGGTTCGACACCGTTGTGGAAATCGACGGCGCGGCGCTGACCCCGTTTGTCACCTGGGGCACCAACCCGGGCCAGGGCCTGCCGCTGGGCGAGAACGTTCCTGACCCGGAGGATTTCACAGACGACACCGCGAAGGCAGCCGCCGAAAAGGCGATCGCCTACATGGACCTCACCCCGGGCACCCCGCTTCGCGACATCGCCATCGACACCGTGTTTTTGGGGTCGTGCACGAACGCGCGCATCGAGGATCTGCGCGCCGCCGCCGAGGTGGTCAAGGGCCGCACGATCGCGCAGAACACTCGCATGCTGGTGGTACCGAGCTCGACTGTGGTCAAGCAGCAGGCCGAGGACGAGGGTTTGGACAAAATCTTCACCGGCTTCGGCGCCGAGTGGCGCACCGCCGGCTGCTCGATGTGCCTCGGCATGAACCCGGACCAGTTGAAACCGGGGGAGCGCAGTGCGTCGACAAGCAACCGCAATTTCGAGGGCCGTCAAGGCCCGGGCGGGCGCACTCACCTCGTGTCCCCGCTCGTCGCCGCGGCAACAGCGGTGACCGGCCACCTCGCCAGCCCGGCAGATCTGTAAAGGAGCCCGACCATGGAAAAATTCACCACCCACACCGGCGTCGGCGTTCCGCTGACGCGCACCAACGTCGACACTGACCAGATCATCCCGGCCCGCTACCTCAAGCGCGTCACCCGCACCGGTTTCGAGGACGGCCTGTTTTCAAACTGGCGCGAGTCTGAACCGACTTTCGTGCTCAACCAGGACGCATACAAAAACGGCTCCGTGCTGTTCGCCGGCGAGGACTTCGGCACCGGATCGTCTCGCGAGCACGCTGTGTGGGCGCTGATGGACTACGGCTTCCGGGCCGTGTTCAGCCCGCGTTTCGCAGACATCTTCCGCGGCAACGCCGGCAAGGCGGGCCTGCTTGCGGGCGCGATGAACCAGGACGACATCGACCTGATCTGGAAGCACCTCGAGCAGCACCCCGGCGACGAAGCGGTCGTCTCACTGGAGGACCGCACCGTCACTGTCGGCGGCAACACCTTCACGTTCGAGATCGACGATTACACCCGCTGGCGCCTCATGGAAGGCCTCGATGATATTGGGCTGACGCTTCGCGACGAAGCCGCCATCGAGCGCTTCGAAGCCGGTCGTCCACCGTTCAAGCCGGCCGTCCGAAACTGAGCGGCGGCCGACCGAACGACCAGGTCTAGGCCTGGTCGTGAATCTTTTGCACCACGTCCGGCGCAAACTTCGCCAGAAAGTCGCGCGACGCCACGACGACGCCCTGGATACCGGTTCTCACTTGCGCGGCGAACTGGTCGTCGGTGTACTCCCAGTAGCCCGGCACGGCATACGCCGCGGATAGCGCGGTGATGCCGCGGTTTTCGTCCTTGATGGCGCTGACCGTGGGGTAGGCCTTGTCAAAGTTGTACTGCTCTACCCAGTCGAGCACCTCGTCGAACCGTTCAGCTTTGACCGATTCCGTCGCGAGGGTGGTCACCACGTTGAGGTTCGGCTCGATGACGTTGATTTCTATCCCGATGCCCGAAAACCCGGAGCGGATCGCGGGTCCCTGCTCCGCTGATTCGTACTTCCAACCTTCTTGGTCGAACAGCGCCTTGACGCGCTCGATGCTCACGTTGCTGGTCTGTGCGGTCATTGTTTAGGCCTCCTGGTTCGAATCGGTGCTGGCGGCGTTCGTCGGCAAGGTCTCTTCAACATCCGGCAGCGCCTCGCGCAGAAGCTGCGCGATGTGGTGGATAGCGGAGAAGAAGTACTCCAGCATCTCGTGGATCTGCTCGTCGGAAAAGCCGTCGTTGGAGAAAAACGGCGCCTCGATGAGTGCTACTGCGGTGCCGTCGTCGCGGCGCACCGGGTGCACGCGCACGAGCGGCATCGTGCGGTTGATCTCGTTGCAGCGCGTCCGAAATGTCGCCACCTGGTCGGCGCCGCGCACGGTGGCCATCCAGCGCGCGGAGGCCTTGAAGCCTTCGTTGGCCACGTCGAAAAAGACGGCCAGGCCCGGAAACGCCGTGCGGGTCTCGCCGGTGTCCTCCTGGTAGTACTTCAGATCCATCGCTTTGAGCGTGGCAGCAATGCGGTCTTGGGAAATGGCGGGAAATGCTGTTGCCATCTGCGCGTCCTTTCTTTTTCGTGAAACGTGTTGTCGCGGTGCTAGATCACGGGCAGGGCCGAGGGAATGTAGTCGGCGCCGGTGAGTTGGCCGTCGTGGAAGCTCAGCACCCACACGGAGCCCTTTTTGGCGTTGATGTCGCCGTCGATGGGCAAGGTGCCCTGGGCAGACAGCCACGCGAGCATGCCCGGGATGACCTCGCCCTGGGCGCAGACCACGCTGGTGCCGCCCTCCGCGATGACCTCAGTGATCGCGCGTTGGGCGCCCACCATGTCCTCGAGCCACGCGTCGTCGCCGAAGCGCTTGTCGACGACCACGTCAAGGCCACTTTCATCCGCCAGCGGCGCGACCGTGGTCTGGCAGCGCTCGGGAACAGCCGAGTAGATGCGCTCGGGGTTGAACGCGCTGAGCAACGGCACGAGCATCTCGGACTGGCGGCGACCCTTCTTGTCCAGCGGGCGCAGGTTGTCGTCGCCGGACCACTTGGCGCGGTCGTGCGCGCGGGCATGGCGCACGTAAAGGATGCGCGCGTCGGCCGGGGTGCGGAAGCGCTTCTGCGCCTTGGCGAGCACCTCGCGGTCGAGGTCGTAGGTCATCAGCGCAATCGCCTCGTCGATCGGCAGCCAGCGGATCTCGTCGACTTCGTCGTTGGGCACGAACTCGCCGCCGGTGACCTCACCGGTCCAGTAGTAGACCACCTTCGTGGTCTTCTTCACCGGGTAGACGGTCTTGCCCAAGTGCTTGCCCAGGCGCACGTCGTAGCCGGTTTCCTCCTTGATCTCGCGCACAGCGGTCTGCACGAGGGACTCGTCGGGGTCGACCTTGCCCTTGGCCAGCGACCAGTCGTCGTAATGCGGGCGGTGGATGCAGGCGACCTCGACAGTCTCGGGCTCGCGCAGGTTGCCGCGCCACAGCACCGCGCCGGCTGCCAAAGTGGTCCGTTTGAACTCGTCCTGGGGTTTGAGCGGAATCTCCTGGAGACGACCGGTGAGAAACTTCTCGCCTTGGGCGTCCTTGTCTTGTTCGTGGAGCTCTCCGCTTTTGGCGGTGGCTTTCGAGGCGTTCGTAGGCATGCCTTCCATTGTTACGCACATGGGCTGGCAGCGCTACGAATGGTACGTTGAACCGGATAGTCAGGCTGGGAGGATGCGGAAAATATGGTCAACGTAGCGGTACTTGGCGCGGGGTCATGGGGCACGACTCTGGCGAAGGTGTTCGCAGACGCGGGCAACCGGGTCACGTTGTGGGCCCGCAGGCCCGCGCTTGCGGAAACGATTGAAAACACGCGCGTAAATCCGGAGTACTTGCCCGGTATCGAGTTGCCGCCCGCTATCGAGGCGACGTCCGATGCGCAGTACGCGCTTGACGACGCCGCCATTGTCGTTTTCGGCGTCCCCAGCCAGACGATGCGCGACAACGTGTCCAAGTGGGCGCCGATGATCCCGTCGGACGCGACGATGCTGTCGATTTCCAAGGGCGTGGAAACTGGCACGCACCAGCGTATGAGCCAGGTCATCGCCGAGGTCACCGGGGCAGACCCGGACCGCATCGCGGTGCTCAGCGGGCCCAACCTGTCGCGCGAGGTGGCGCTCGAGCAGCCGGCCGCGACTGTGATCGCCTGCACGGACGAAAACCGGGCGAAGCTCGTTCAGGCGGCGTGCGCCACGACGTACCTGCGCCCGTACACCAACACCGACGTCGTCGGCTGCGAGATCGGCGGCGCGACGAAAAACGTCATCGCGCTCGCCTGCGGCATGGCGGCCGGCCAGGGGCTGGGCGACAACACCACGGCCTCCCTGATCACCCGCGGCCTGGCTGAGACGACGCGGCTTGGCGACGCACTCGGCGCCGACCCGCGCACGTTCGCCGGCCTCGCCGGCATGGGCGACTTGGTGGCCACATGCGCCTCGCCGTTGTCGCGCAACCGCACCTTCGGCGCTGCCCTCGGCGAAGGCGCCACGATGGACGAGGCGAAGGCGGCGACCAAGGGGCAGGTGGCCGAGGGCGTGGTGTCGTCGAGAAGCATCTTCCAGCTCGCAGAGGCGAACGGGGTCGAGATGCCGATCACCCAGGCGGTGTACGCGGTGTGCCACGAGGGTTTCCGGGTGCCCGACACCATCGCGGCGCTGATGGGGCGGAGCAAGAAGGCGGAGTAAAACAGGCCGCGCGCGGGCTGTAAATTGGTCTGCGTGATTCGCGTAGCTGTTCTCTACGGTGGCATGTCCACCGAGCATTCGATTTCCTGCATCTCCGCCGCGTCCGTGATGGAGCACATGCCTGCGGACTACGAGGTGTTCCCGATCGGGATTACCCGAGACGGCGTGTGGGTCGAAGGCACCACCGACCCGGTTGCGGGCGTGGCGCTGCCGGAGGTACCGGAGGGCCGCGAGGTTGCGCTGTCCATCAACCCCACACGCAAGGGGCTGATTTTCGACGTCGCCACCGGTGAGGAACTCGTTCACGTCGACGCCGTTTTCCCAGTCTTGCACGGCAAGTACGGCGAGGACGGCACCGTCCAGGGACTCCTCGAGCTCGCCGGCGTGCCGTACGTCGGCCCGGGCGTGTTGGCCTCCGCGTGCGGAATGGACAAGGAGTACATGAAAAAACTCGTCGCCGCGGAAGGCATCGCGATTACCCGCGAGGTGATCTTGGACGGGCGCAGCTCGCTTGACGACGACGAACGTGACTACCTCGGCCTACCCGTCTTCGTCAAACCAGCCAACGGCGGCTCTTCCATCGGCGTGTCCAAGGTGAGCGACTGGGCGGACTTCGACGCCGCGTACACCCTTGCACGCGAGTCGGACGAGAAGGTCATCGTGGAAGCCGAGCTGGTTGGCGACGAGGTGGAAATCGGCGTCCTCGAGCGCCCCGACGGCACCATCGCCGCATCCGTGCCGGCGAAACTCAACGGCACCGAGGAATCTGCGGAGGGCTTTTACGGCTTTGAGACGAAATACCTCGAAGACGGCGTGACGGCGACGATCCCGGCGCAGTACGACGAGGAACTGACCAAGCGGCTGCAGGACACGGCCGTGACGTGCTTTAAGGCGCTGAACTGTAAGTCGCTGACCCGCGTGGACTTCTTCGTTACCGAAGAGGGTCCGGTGTTCAACGAGGTCAACACGATGCCGGGCTTCACGTCGATTTCGATGTATCCGCAGGTGTGGGCGGCCAGCGGCGTGGACTACCCGCAGCTACTGGACACGCTCATCCAGACCGCGCTGCGTTAGCGGGCTACTTCGCCTCGGCGGTGTGCTCGGCGACCAGGTCGGTGAGGTTGGTGATCGCCTCATTGCTCTCGGCCTGCGGCAGGGAAGCGGCGATACCGCTATCGCGGCCGAGGGCGTACCAGGTCGAAGCGGTGGTGCCGTTAGCAAGCTTCACGTCCTCGAACCACGGGATGCCGTTGACCTGCGCTAACTGCTCGCCCGGGCCGTAGTTCGGCGAGGGCGCCACGCCGCAGCGCACCACGATCGGGTCACGACCCTTGGCGTGCCAGGCCACTGTGTTGTCGCTTGCCGGCTCAGTGCGGGTGTAGCCCTCGGCGATGGACTCCGGCGCGGCGTCCAACAACCCGGAGCACTTCGACGCATTGGCGGCTTCAAGTTCTGTCAGTGGGGCGGGGTTGCGTGGCTGGTCGTGCTGCTCGAGCGCGGCGAGGTCCAGCTCGTCGACCGGAGCGCCGCCGTCGAGCTGTTCGGTGTCCGCCGTGACTGCGACAACAGGGGAGCGGTCCACCGTGTACCAGGTGGCCAGGGTGGACTGCGGCGTGATGTCGTCGACACGCAGCCATCTCGCCCCGTCGATGTCCTCGGTTATGGCGTAGTCGGTGTACTGCGCGGGGATGTCCACCCCGCAGCGCAGGGTGATGCGCTCGGTGGAGGAGGAGCGCCACGCCGCAGCGCCCACTGGTGCGGGTTCGGCGAGTTCGGCGCGGGGGTGGCCGTGAAGGTCCGACGGGAGGTCGTCGATAAGCGACGCGCACGCTTGCGAATCGGCCTGTGGCGCGGGCAGATCCGTCATCGCGACGGGCTGCAGCGCCACCTGGTTGAAGTAGACGCGCGCGCCCACCACGGCGCCGATGACCAACAACAGCGCTAGCCCAAGACTGATCGCGATGGCTGTGCGGTTAATCTGTGGTTCGTGCGCCGTAGTTGTCATGGCGGAACAGTCTAACGAAAGGGCAGCGCTACCCGTGATCACCACAGGATTTCCCACCGCCGGGCCGACGCTTGAAGATGTAGGCGAGCAGGCGGTGATCAAAGCGATCCGCGCCGCAGCTCCGTCCGACCTCAACGGCGACGACGCCGCCGTGCTCACCCCGTCGGTGCCGAACTCGCGCGTGGTGGCGGGTACGGACATGCTGGTGGAGGGGCGCCACTTCACCCGCGACACCACCACGCCGTACCTGCTCGGGCGCAAGGCGACGGTGCAGAACTTCGCGGACATCGAAGCCATGGGTGCTCGCGCAATCGCCGTGTTGATGTCCGTGTCCGCTTCCAACGACACCCCGGCTGAAGTGGTGGAGGAACTCGCCCGCGGCATCGGGGATATGGCGGGCGAGTACGGCTGCGAGCTCGTCGGCGGCGATGTCACCGGCGGTGGGCAGCTCGTCGTGTCGGTCACCGCCATCGGCTCGCTCGGCGGCAACCGCGAAGAGTTACGGATGTCTAGCGCCCGGCCGGGCCAGCGTGTCGTCGCCCACGGGCACATCGGCTACTCGGCGGCCGGGCTTGCGCTATTGCAGGCAGGGGTGGACATCCCCGCAGAGCTTGAGGTGCTCGTTCAGGCCCACCAGGTTCCGCAATTGGTCCCGGGACGCGGCGTGGTCGCGCGTGCGGCCGGGGCGACGGCGATGACGGACAACTCCGACGGGCTGATCCGCGACATCGGCATGGTGGCCGACGCCTCCGGGGTGGGCATCGACCTGTCCTCGGTCTCGATCACACCCGACGACACGCTGCGCGCTGCAGGGGACCTCCTTGGCGTCGATCCGTGGCAGTGGGTGCTCACCGGCGGCGAGGACCACACGCTCATCGGCACCATCGACGGCTCGGCGCCGGTCGGGTTTCGCTCGATCGGCACCGTCACACGCAAATCGGGTGTGCGTATCGACGGCGAAACGCCCGCAACCACCAATGGATGGGAGAGTTTCTAGATGCTTCCGGTGCACGAATCCTGGCAGGAACCGCTGGCAGGGGTGGAAGACCAAATCCACGCGATGGGCGATTTTCTGCGCGGCGAGGATGCCTACTTGCCACGCGGCAACGACATCCTGCGCGCGTTTGCGGACCCGTTCGAGGATGTACGCGTGCTCATCCTGGGCCAGGATCCGTACCCCACGCCGGGGCACCCGATGGGGCTGGCGTTTTCCACCCAGCCCGGTGTCGCGGCGCCGCGTTCGCTGGTGAATATCTACCGCGAACTTCACGACGACCTCGGGGTTCCGCCGCGCAGTGACGGCGACCTATCGAATTGGTCGAAGCAAGGCATTTTGCTGCTTAACCGTGTGCTCACCGTGCGCCCGGGCAAGCCAGCGTCGCACCGGGGCAAGGGCTGGGAGGCGGTCACCCAGGCTGCCATCGAGGCGCTTGTAGCACGCGACACTCCGCTGGTGGCGTTGTTGTGGGGCCGCGATGCGCAGACGGCCGCGAAGTTCCTGGGCAACACGCCGCGGATCGAGTCGCCGCACCCCTCGCCGCTGTCGGCGTCGCGCGGCTTCTTCGGCTCGCGCCCGTTTTCCCGCGCGAACGAGGCGCTTGAGGCACAGGGCGCGAAACCCGTCGACTGGAGCCTGTAAAAGTCCCTGTAAGCTTTGCCACCATGTCTGCCTCCCCGCTTATCGACGGCCCGCGGCTGCGCGCCTGGGCCCGCCGCGCCGCCGCTGAGCTCGACCGTCGGCGGGTGGAGATCAACCAGTTAAACGTCTTTCCCGTCCCCGACGCCGACACCGGCTCCAACATGGCGCACACCATGCGCTCGGCGTGCGAGGAAGCGCAGTTGCTTGACGACGACGCACACGTGGTCGACGTCGCCGAGGCCCTGGCCGTCGGTGCGGTGCGCGGCGCGCGCGGCAACTCTGGCGTGGTGCTCTCGCAGGTCATCCGGGGTGTGGCGCAGTCGGTGAAGGACGACGCCTCCGACGGGGAGATGTTCGCCGACGCGCTGGCCAATGCGGTGCGGTTCGTCGACCAGGCGATTGCGGATCCGGTTGAAGGCACCGTGGTCACTGTGTTGCGCGCCGCCTCCGTCGCGGCACAGCAGGCGATCGAGGACGCTGGGGTGCACGACGGGCTTTCCATGATCGAGGTGGCAGGCCCGGCGACCTCCGCCGCGCGCCAGGCTTTGGCGAACACGCCCTCGCAGTTACCGGCGCTTCGCGACGCCGGCGTGGTCGACGCCGGCGGCACCGGCCTGGTCATCCTGCTCGAGGCCGTGCTGGAGGAGGCCGGGGTCGAAGCCCCGATGCACGATGTTGGGACTGCAGGGGAGGGTGAGACCGGCCACGTGGAGTCGTCGTCAAGCGCGCCCCCTCTCGAGGTGCTCTTCGCCTTCCGCGGGGATATCGCGGCGCTGGAGCAGGAACTGACCCCGATGGGCGACAGCCTGGTGACCGCGCGGCTTGCCGACGACGAGGCCACCGTGCACATCCACTCCTTCGACGCCGGCGCGGTGATCGAAACCGCCTACAGGCTTGGTGAAGTGAGCAATTTGCGCCTCGAGGTGCTGCCCGGCGCGCCCGCGGTGCACAACCCGGAGCGGCTGATTATTGCCGTGACGCCGCCCGGCTCGCTCACGCAGCTCTACAGCCAGGCCGGCGCGGTTGCGGTGGCGCCCGGCGAGGACGTGATTTCGGAGATGCTCTCGGCGATTCGCCGCTCCGGCAGCCAGGAGATCATCGTGCTGCCCAACGGCTTGCTCAGCAGCCGGAACTTGGCTGCGGTGGAAAAGGCGACGCGCGCGCTCGAGCAAACCATTACGTTGCTGCCCACGGTGCGCCTCGTCTCGGGGATCGCGGCGCTGTCTGTGCACGATCCGAACCAGCCGCTGGCTACCGCGGCGTTTTCCATGTCGGAGGCCGCCGGTGAGATGCGCACGGCGGTCGCACAGCGCGCGGAAAAGGGCGCGCTGACCTTGAGCGGTGCGGTGGCGAAGGGTGATGTGGTCGTCTCCGCGCGCGGCGAGACGCTGCTCATTGCCGACGACCCGCTGGACGCCGTCACCCGCGCCTGCAAGCGCCTACTTGAGCACGGCGGCGAGCAGGTCACAGTGCTGTTCGACCCGGAAGAACTCACCGAAGACCAGCTCCGCCCGTTGGAAGACAGCCTCGGTGTCGAGGTGATGGTCTATCCTGCAGACGGTTTGCAAGCGTGCGCGGAGATCGGGGTGGAGTAAATGCTGGGGTTTGAGAACAATCGCCCGCTCGGGGAGGTCATTCCCGCAAAACAGGCGAGGGCGATTGAGAAATACCTCGGCATCACCACATGCGGCGAACTGCTGCGCTACTACCCGCGCCGCTACCTGCACTACGGCACTGGTGCCGATTTGAGCGGGGTGCAAGCCGGCGACACGGTCACCGTAGTCGGCCAGGTGCTGGATTCCGTGACCTATCCGAGCAAGAAGCAGCCGAAGCGGCCGATCACCAAGGTGGACGTCCACGACGGCGCCACCTTGTTCAAGGTCTCGTTTTTCGGTTCCAACTACGCCAGACGCGTGCTCCAACCTGGCCGACAGGTGATGTTCACCGGCAAACTCGACTACTACCGCGGCGAACCGCAATTGCAGCACCCGGACTTTGTGCTGCTTGACGGGCCCACCGAAGCGACGGGCGCGCTGCGGCAACTCGGTCACTTCGGCGATATCGAACAGATGCTTGCCGGCCGGGAGTGGCTGCCGCTGTACCGCAAAAAAGACAAGCTGAACTCGTGGACGATCATGGGCGCGATCCACACCGTGCTCAAAACGCTTCCGCGTATCGACGAGCCCCTCGGCTTCACCCCGATTGGGTTACTGCCGCTCAACGCCGCGGTGCGCCAGGTCCACGAGCCCGGGCCGGAGGGCCCGTCACGTGCGGTAGAGCGGTTGAAGTACGACGAGGCGCTGTCGGTGGCACTTGCGATGGGGGTGCGACGCATGGATGCCGCGGCACACAGCGCTCCTGAGTTGTCGTACGTGAAAGGCGGCGACGAGGACACGCTGCTGGCGCGCTTGCCGTTCCCGCTCACGCGCGGCCAGAAGGAGGTGGTGGCGGACATCACGGGCGACATGGCGAACAACACCCCGATGAGCCGCCTGTTGCAGGGCGAGGTCGGCTCCGGAAAGACCATCGTGTCGTTGCTGGCGATGCTTCAAGCGGTGGACAACGGGGCCCAGGCGGCGCTGCTTGCACCGACGGAGGTGCTGGTCATGCAGCACGCCCGGTCGCTGACGATGACGCTGATGGACGCTGGCCTGCCTACCCGCGTGGTGGCGCTCACCGGGTCGATGCCTGTTGCACAACGCCAGGATGCGCTGCTGAAGATTGTCTCGGGCGAGGCGGACATTGTCGTCGGCACGCACGCGCTGCTGCAAGAGGGCGTGGACTTTTTCAATCTGGGGCTGGTGGTTGTCGACGAGCAACACCGCTTCGGCGTGGAGCAGCGTGACACACTGCGAGCAAAGGCGGGGGAGACCACCCCGCACCTGCTTGTGATGACGGCGACACCGATTCCCCGCACCATCGCGATTACCGTCTTCGGCGACTTGGAAGTCTCCACACTGCGCGAACTGCCGGGCGGGCGCAAACCGATCCAGTCCGCGGTCGTGCCGGAATTCAAGCCGCGCTGGGTGGAGCGCGCGTGGGAGAAGATCCGCGAGGAGGTCGCCGCCGGGCACCAGGCGTACGTAGTCTGCCCGCGCATCGACGGCGAGGGAGGCGTGCTCGAGGTGGCCGAGGAACTGTCCGCCACCGAGTTCAAGGATCTCGAAGTCGGCGTGTTGCACGGCCGGATGAAGGGCGAGGAGAAAGACGCCGTGATGGCCGACTTCGCCAAAGGCGGCCTCGATGTGCTCATCTCCACCACAGTCATCGAGGTCGGCGTGGACGTGCCCAACGCGACGGTGATGATGGTGCGCGAGTCCGAGCACTTCGGAGTCTCCCAACTGCACCAGTTGCGAGGTCGCGTGGGCCGCGGCGGCAACGCCTCGTTGTGCTTGTTCCACACGCTCGCAGAAGAGGGCACGCCAGGCTTTACCCGCGTGTCCCAGGTGGCGGCGACGTCCGACGGATTCGCGCTTGCAGAGTTGGACCTGCTCAACCGCGGTGAAGGCGACGTGCTGGGCACCGGCCAGTCCGGCATCAAGCGGACCTTGAAACTGATCAACATGGTGGAGGACTACGACATCGTGCGCCGCGCCTACGACGACGCTGCACACCTGGTGAAAAACAACCCGGAATTCGCCCGCGCCGCTACCGCCGACTTCGAGGCGGAGGACTTCGAATATTTGGACAAGAGCTAGCGCGTTAGAGTTGTCGGCATGAACCGCATCATCTCGGGCGAGGCCCGCGGCCGCAAGATTAAGGTGCCGCCGGAAGGTACCCGCCCCACATCCGACCGTGCGCGCGAGGGACTGTTCTCGTCGCTGCAGGTGCGCTTTGGGTTCGTCGATAAGCATGTGCTCGACCTGTTCGCCGGCTCCGGCGCCCTCGGGTTGGAAGCTGCCTCGCGCGGCGCGGCGGAGGTCGTGCTGGTGGAAAACGACCCGGAGGCCTGCCAGATCATCGAGTACAACGCGGGCGTGGTTAAGCACCCGAACGTGCGCGTCGAGCAGATGAAGGCCTCCACCTACGTCGCCAACGCGCCGAAGCGGTACTTCGACATGGTGCTCGCTGACCCGCCGTACGACCTTGCCGACGAGACCGTCGCCGAAATGGTTGAAGCACTCAAGCCGATCCTCACCGACGGTGCGGTGGTCGTCGTCGAGCGCCACCGCGACAGCCCCGAGACCGCCTGGCCTGAAGAATTCACGCCCACCGGCCAAAAACTCAAGCGACGCATCTACGGCATCGCGCGTATGGATATGGCCGTGTACTGGGACCCGGAAGTAGAGGACAACTAACTTGACCACAGCAGTATGCCCTGGTTCGTTCGACCCGATCACCAACGGGCATTTAGACATCGTCACGCGTGCCTCGCGCCACTTCGACGAGGTGATCGTGCTGGTTACCGGCAACCCGACGAAAACCTCGGGGCTGTTTACTATCGACGAGCGCGTCGAGCTCATCCGCGACGCGACCGCCCACCTGCACGGGGTGCGTGTGGATAGCTGGGGCGGGCTGCTCGTGGATTACACCTCGGCCCACCGGGTCACCGCGCTAGTGAAGGGCCTGCGCTCTTCACTGGACTACGAGTACGAGCTGCCGATGGCACAGATGAACCGTCGCTTGACCGGCGTGGACACCTACTTCCTGCTCACCGATGAAAAGTACGGCTACATCTCTTCGTCGCTGACGAAGGAAGTGGCCAAATTCGGCGGCGACATCTCCGGGCTCGTGCCACCGGTGGTGCGCGACGCGATCAAGGAGAAGTTCCGCAACGCCTAGAACAGCGTAGAGACGAACGACTTCGTTCGCTCGTGCTGCGGATTGTCCAGCACATCTTCCGGGGTGCCGTACTCGATGATCTGCCCGCCGTCCATGAACGCGACCTTGTCGGCCACCTCACGGGCGAAGGAGAGCTCGTGGGTGACTACGAGCATGGTCATGCCGTTCTTCGCCAAATCGCGCATCACACGCAGCACCTCGCCGACGAGTTCGGGGTCGAGGGCGGAGGTGGGTTCGTCGAAAAGCATCAGCTTCGGATCCATCGCCACCGCACGCGCGATAGCCACGCGCTGCTGCTGGCCGCCGGAGAGCTGGATGGGGTAGACGTCCGCCTTCGACTCCAAGCCGACCATGGCGAGCAGTTCCATTGCGCGGGCCTTCGCCTGCTCGACGGGCTGGCCTTTGACGTGGACCGGTGCCTCGATGATGTTGTCCAGCACGGTGCGGTGACCGAACAGGTTGAAGTTCTGGAACACCATGCCGATGTCGCGGCGCTGCTTCGCGGCGTCCTTCTCGCTCATTTCGTGGAGCACGCCGTCGCGCTCCTTGTAGCCGATCAGTTCGCCGTCGACGAAAAGCCGCCCGGCGTTGACCTTCTCCAGGTGATTCACGCAGCGCAGCAGCGTGGACTTTCCGGAGCCGGACGGGCCGATCAGGCAGGTCACCTCGCCGGGGGCGACTTCGAGGTCGATGCCTTTGAGCACGTCCAGGTTGCCGAAGTTCTTCCACACGTCCACGGCCTGAATCATGGGGGTTTGCTTGACGGTCATTAGCGCTGTCCCTTCTTCTGCGGCTCTTCGATGATTTCAACGTTGTTCGGGATGGTGCCCTCGGCATCAGCCAGGCTGGCCAGCTGACGCTGGGTGAGCTGGCGGGAGGCGCCACGGTCGAAGTAGCGCTCCAGGTAGTGCTGGGCGACCATGAGCACCGAGGTGATCACGAGGTACCAGGTTGCGGCCACGAGCAGCAGCGGCACCGGCTGGAACAGCGCTGCGGCGATATCCATCGAGCGGCCGTAGAGCTCGAGCGAGTACGGCACCGCGACGACGAGCGAGGACGTCTTGAGCAGCGAGATGAACTCGTTGCCGGTCGGCGGGATGATGATGCGCATCGCCTGCGGCAGCACCGTCCGGCGCATCGTCTGGCCCCAGCTCATGCCGAGCGCCTTCGACGCTTCAACCTGGCCTTCCGGCACCGCGGAGACACCGGAGCGGACGATCTCGGCCATGTAGGCGGCCTCGTTGAGCCCCAAGCCGACCACCGCAAGCGCGAACGCCGAGGAGGTGAACGGCTCGAGCGGGATCTCGGCGAAGCCTACGTTAATCGTGTCGTAGATCGCGCCGATCAGACCCCAGAACATCAACTGGACGTAGACCGGGGTGCCACGGAAGATCCAGAGGAACACCCAGCCAACGGTTTTGAACACCGGGTTAGGGCTCATGCGCATCACTGCTAGCACGATGCCGCCGATCACGCCGAGGATCATCGCCAAGACAGTGATCGCGATGGTGTGCAGCGCTGCCTTAGCGATGCGGGTATCCAGCAGGTATTGGAAATAGGTGTCCCACCCGTAGGCCTCGTTGCGTGCTGCGCCGATGACAAACCACGCGACTAACAGCACGAGGAGGACAGCGAGTGCCCAGCGGCCGGGGTGGCGAAGCGGTTTGGCTTCGATGCGCTCGGGCCTCGGCCGTTCGTTGTTCGCGGCCGCGTATTTGGAATAGGGGGTGCTCATGCTCACTGTCCTCCCACGGGTTGTTCGTTCAGTAATGCTTGGTCGAGCAGGCCGGTGGTGATGTTCCACTGCTCGAGGATGCGCTGATATTCGCCGATATCGATGAGGTGCTGCATTGCCGCGGCCATCGCGGGCCCGAGACCGGAACCCTTCGGCACGGCGAAGCCGTACGGCGCGGCGTCGAACATCTCGCCGATCAGCTCAAGATCGCCGCCGGATCGCTCCACCGCCCAAGCGGTGACGGGGGAGTCTGCACTATATGCATCGGCACGTCCGACGAGTGCGGCGAGTGCGGCGTTGTCCGCGGTATCGAAGGCGAGGACCGTGATTGGGTCTTTGCCGGCGGCCTCGCACTCGTCTGACTTCGGCCGGACGTCGTCGGTGTCCGAGACGGTAGTGCGCTGCACAGACACCGTCAGGCCACACGCGTCCGTCGGGTCGACGTCATCTTCTGGGGAAGCGGCCCACTGGATGCCGGCGTAGAGGAAGTTGACGAAGTCGAAGCTCTCGCGGCGTTCTTCGTTGTCCGTGAAACCGGACGCACCGGCGTCGAGACCGCCAGTGGTCACCGCAGGCAGGATCATGGAGAAGTCCATGTCAGAGACCTCAAAGTCCATCCCCATCACGCCTGCAACAGCTCGGGCCAAGTCCATCTCGACTCCGATGACATCGCCGGAGGAGTTTTTGAACTCGAACGGGGCGAACGGAGGGTTGGCGCCGACGTTGAGGACACCGTCAGCGGCGACTTCGGGCGGCACCATCGCCGCGATTTCCGGCACTTCGTCCGGGACGATCTGTTCCCAGCCGTCCGGCGTGCCGTCCTCGACGTTGGTGACGCATCCCGCCAACGGCAGCGCCGCGGCGAGTAAGGCGGCTAGCGTGCACCGCCGTGCGTTCGGTGGGTAAAACATGGGTCTCCCGCAATCGATGAATACTTTCGGTTCATCGTATATTACTCGGAGAGCGTTTGCGGGAGAAACGCCTGATAGTTTCTGGCCTGACTACTGCTGAGCCATGCGCACGCCACGCATAACTAACTCGATGAGCTGACCGACGACCATCACACCGATGACCACCGTGAGCCACACAGAGGTGCGCTGGCTCGAGCCGGCAGAACTCTGAGCGAAGTCGCCCGTGAACAGGCCGGAGGACATTTGTGCTGAGCCCTGGGCCTCTGCCTTCCACAACTCGATCGGGTTCGCGGTATCCGGAATGGAGGAGTTGGCGGCCCAAGCTTGGACGACGTCCTTGCCGTCACCTTCTGCGATGCCGTCGGTCCACTCGAGGAACATCTCGGAGCTGGAGACCTTCTTCAGCGGGTTCTTTTCCGGATCGATGTAGAGCGGGTCGTTCTCCGGATCCTGGTCGAGCGCGTCGATCAGGCCGCCGTCAGTTGCCGTGCCATCTGCGCCCTCGTTGGAGGAACTGGTGGCATCCGAAAGCTTGGCGAAGTTTTCGATAGTGTCTTGCAGGGCCTCAGCCGGGTCGACCTGGGCGTCAGTTTCCTGCTCGGTCCCGGCGTTGTTGTTCGCCGGATTCTCCTGCGCATTCGCGGGAACGGCGAGAGTGGTGAACATAAGTGCTCCGGCGACAATGCCGGCAATGTGTGTCTGGCGCATGCGCCGTAGTTTAACCAACCGTTCTGGCAGGAGGGGATGGGAGTGTTGGACTAAGGATTGATCCCGTTTCAGCGCACTTAGGATCACTAATCTTATGATGTCGGATCGAATCTACCCGTTGCTTAAAGTTGCCGTAGTGCTGGAACGATAGCGGTCGTAGGCTCACTGGTCATGCCCCACGGGTGAATCAAAAGAAAAAATCTCGAGACACCGTAGGAACGATGTCGCGAGACAACAACACTTGGTGCCCCAGGTGAGACTCGAACTCACACTGGACGGGTTTTGAATCCGTTGCCTCT
>ERZ1029884.104-NODE-104-length-17798-cov-85.525503_pt1 | contig 17798 bp, 15 predicted proteins | sample MGYA00519233_ERZ1029884 | MGnify/ENA primary metagenome ERZ1029884 (study PRJEB33666, sample SAMEA4610931) | skin metagenome | biome: Human-associated habitat; feature: Malodor aspect; material: skin | place: Philippines | collected 2015-08 ...
ACAGAATGCATACAATCAAAGCAATCATGTATGCTACACTTAAATAATTAGTTTATTAAATAAACTGTTAAAAAACCCCAGGAAAAATCCTGGGGTTTTTCTATATATAAGAGTAGACATAATATATAAGCGAAAAATAATTAATAACAATCCCTATTTATTCTACTTACTACACTTCATTATTATTGAGATTAAATATTTTTCATTTTTGTTATAATAGTAACTAACAATGTATTTAAAATATAAACATTTATAAATTAGGAGGTTTTATGGTAGAAAATATCACAGGAGCCAATCTGGGATTTGAAAAAGAAATATTTGCAGCAGCTAATAAGCTGCGAGGTAACATAGATGCAGCTGAGTACAAAAACGTTGTACTTGGGTTAATATTTTTAAAATATATATCTGATTCCTTTGAGGAAAAATATAAAGAGCTTGCAGAAGAAGGCTATGGTTTTGAAGAAGACCGCGAAGAGTATGTAGCAGAAAATATATTTTTCGTACCAAAGGAAGCTCGTTGGGACTATGTAGCAAGTAAGGCCATGACACCAGAAATCGGTCAGGTAATAGATAAGGCCATGGTTGCTATAGAAGAAGAAAACGACAGACTAAAAGGCATCCTTCCAAAAAACTACGCTAGACCAGAACTAGATAAAAGAAGATTGGGAGAAGTTGTAGATTTATTTAACAACCTAAGGCTAAAAGAACATGGAAATTCCAAAGATATCCTAGGCCGTACTTACGAATACGCTATAGCCCAGTTTGCATCACTAGAAGGGAAAAATGCAGGAGAATTCTATACTCCATCAAGAATTGTAAGAACTCTAATGGATATTTTAAAGTTAAGGAATGGATTAGTGAAGATGGAAGATTAGTATGTATTCAAACGATGATAACACCTAAGGGAAGTTTACTATTACTAGGAGGTGGTTTCCGTTGTGATTGATAAGATTCTAGAGGATATAAAAGATGATTTGAAGATAGATAGCCCAAAAGAATTTATGTTTCAATGGTTACCTTATTCGTTATCTTCTATTTAGGAATATTTTTTCTAAGCATGTTAATGCTTATGTGGGAAGAGATATCATAGATAGGATTTTTACAGCTATTCTACAAATAGACACTATGAGTTTTCTTCCAAGTTTGAAGATTAATGGCTTAATAACTGGTTTAGTACTTTCAGGTGTAGTAAAAGCTATTGTTTACACAAAGGGCAAAAATGCTAAAAAGTTTAGAGAAGGTGAAGAGTATGGTTCAGCACTATGGGGAATTAAGAAAGGTATTCAGCCATATATTGATGAAAAGTTTCAGAATAATGTAAATCTAACCCAAACCGATTACTTGACTATGAACTCTAGACTAAAGAATCCAAAGTATGCTAGAAATAAGATTGTCATGGTAGTTGGTGGTTCGGGTTCAGGTAAGTCTAGCTTCTACGTCAAACCAAACCTAATGCAAATGCACTCATCTTATGTTGTTACTGATCCAAAAGGAACAATAATAATAGAGTGTGGGAAAATGCTTGAAAGAAATGGTTATGATATTAAAGTTCTAAACACCATTAACTTTAATAAGTCTATGAAATATAATCCCTTTGCTTATTTAAGGTCAGAAAAGGATATATCAAAACTAGTACAGACAATTATTGCCAACACAAAAGGTGAGGGAGAAAAAGCTGGTGAGGACTTCTGGGTTAAGGCTGAAAAGTTATACTATACAACCTTGATAGGTTAAATCTTCTATGAAGCTCCTAAAGAAGAGAAAAACTTTGCAACTCTACTTGATATGATAGACGCTTCAGAAGTTAGAGAAGACGATGAAAATTACAAAAATCCAATCGACCATCTATTTGATGCTCTTGAAAGAAAAGACCCGACACACTTTGCAGTTAAGCAATATAGAAAATATAAATTAGCAGCAGGAAAAACAGCTAAGTCTATTCTCATATCTTGTAGTGCAAGACTTGCTCCTTTTGATATCAAGGAATTAAGAGAGTTAATGAGTGAAGATGAATTAGCCTTAGATACAATCGAAGATAAGAAAACAGCACTCTTTGTTATAATCTCTGACACTGATGATACCTTTAACTTCGTTGTATCAATCATGTATTCTCAACTATTCAACCTTCTGTGTGATAAAGCTGATGATGTCTATGGAGGTAGACTTCCAGTTCATGTGAGATTCTTGCTTGATGAGTTTGCCAGTATCGACTTGATTTTAAAGTTTGAAAAGTTGATAGCAACCATTCGTTCAAGAGAGATTTCAGCAAGTATTATCTTGCAAGCACAATCTCGATTAAAAGCAATTTACAAATACCATACAGATACAATAGTTGGAAACTGTGACTCAACATTCTTTCTAGGAGGAAAAGAAAAAACAACAGTAAAAGAGTTATCAGAAACCTCAGGTAAAGAAACTATTGACCTATATAACCCATCAGAAAACAGATCCAATCAGAAGAGTTTTGGCCTTAATTCTCAGAAGACTGGCAGAGACTTGATGAGCCAAGATGAAATCACCGTTATGGATGGAAGCAAATGTATTTTGCAACTTAGAGGTGTAAGACCATTTTTATCTGATAAATATGACATCACTAAGCATAAGAATTACAAGCCTTTAGAAGATTATGATAAGAGAAATGCTTTTGATATTGAGAAGTATATTAGGAGAAAGGATAAACCCATTTTAAAAAGTGGAACTAGAATTGTTAAGATTTAAATAGAATTTACTATACTATATAATTATATGTAGAGAATAATGATTTAAAAAGGAATTGTAGAAAGGAGATTTTATGGACTTAAATGGATTAAAAACAAAACTAAAAGAAGATGACTTAAGCTTTGAATTATTTTTTACTCGAAAACTTAGAAATGGGAATTATGTTAGTTTTTCTCCAAATATTGATGTTCAAATCTATGATGATTTATTAACTTTGATTATTGAATATTTAGAAAAATTTGAGGATAAAGCGTTAGTTGAATATAATCCAACTGGATATAAAGATGGGACAATTGAAACTTGTGACATCTCGTATATAAATGATTATACTAAGGTTTTGGATAGTTTTAGTGAATCAGATAAAGTTGAGACTGAAATAGATCCAGATAACTATAATTTTTATACTCTATCAATAACAAAAGATAATGATAGTGATTTTCCTGAAATTAAAATTTTTAGAAGAGTAACTAAATTTAAAAAGCTTCACTCAAAAGGAATTATTGCAAGGTTTAAAGGTAACACTTTAAATAAAATTGAAAGTAAGCTAATAGGTATAGATGGGGAAGTAGATTTCATAGTTATCGATGAAAAAAATTTTATTTTATCACATTATTCATTGGAGCGTATTTTCAACTTGGATGAGCAATTTAGAGATACTGCATCTGAATTCTTGAATCAAGATGGTTTAAGTGAAGGGATAACAAATTTTGAGAGTTTTTATAAAGATTGTTTAAATGACGGAAGATATCGAAAAACTCTTACAAAAATGACAAATGAGAACATAGACATTGTAAAAACATATGAAAATTATGAAAATATTATAATGACGATTGAGATGTTTGATTTAGAGATAAACTATAGTGAAGAACAAGTTTTCTCAATAGTTTATGAGGAAAAAAATCAAATTATGGATATTCTTAGAATTCTAAGAGATTCTTACTATAGAAGTCTTATAAATGAACAAATTGGTGTTGATGATAAATAGGAGGGGATAAATAATGAAGAAGGGAGATAGATTAATTAATATAATAGTTAAGTTAATAATGTTTATATCCTCATACTTCCCTCTCTATATAATGATAATTATTTTATATTTTAAAAAAATTCTAGTTGGATTAAGTGAAAAAAACATAACATGGATGATTTTTATCTTAGTTTTAGCTATTTTAATCATTGTCTCTTTAGCGAGTGTTGTTTTGTTGAAGTCTGGCTCAGTAAAAAAGAAAAAAGATGTTATTGATTTGGAAAGACCAGATGATACAGTACTTAGTTATATTATGACATACATTATTCCTTTAATAGCAAACGAAGATAGCTCTACCGAAGTTTATATAGTAAATATTTTATTATTTATTTTGATAGGATATATTTATTTAAGGCTAAATTTAATTTATTTAAATCCTTTATGGGCAATGTTTGGGCATATAGTATATCGTGATGCTGATAAGGAGATGATTATAACTAATCTTTCAAGAGAGTCTTTGAGAAATAAAAAGGTACTATATGGATATTACTTAAGCAATGACATTTTTGTAGCTCATAAGAAGGATAACCCTGAAATATAACAAAATCATATAAATGTGAAAGTTTTTTAAAGGCGATAGAAATATCGTCTTTTTTATTGGAAAAAAATTATATCAAGGGTATAATTAGACTAAAATTAGGACTAAAACAGGAGTGAGTTATGGGTAATAATGACTTAATATATCTAGATACATATATTCTTCAAAAGGATATGAGAGTAAGATTGCCTAAATGTGTTCTAGAAAATTTAGATCTAGAGCAAGGACAAAGCAGATTGAGAATTTATATAACTAAAGATAATAGTCAAATTGTACTAGAAAAAGATGAAAGTAGCGAAGGGGGGAATTTATAATGAGAATAGTTTCCCTATTTACAGGTATTGGTGGATTTGAACAAGGAATAAAAGATTCCAGATTAAAAGGTGAATTAGTATTCGCTTCAGAGATTGATGCACATGCACAGAATTCATTCTTGAGTAATTTCCCAGAAGTTAATCTAAATGGGGACATCACAAAAATTGATGAAAAAGACATACCAAATCATGATTTTCTAGTAGGTGGTTTTCCGTGTCAAGCTTTTAGCATTGCAGGAAAACAACAAGGTTTTGAAGATACCAGAGGAACATTATTTTTTGATATAGTAAGAATATTACATGAGAAAAAGCCAAAATATATTCTACTAGAAAATGTTAAAAATCTAATGTCACATGATAGTGGAAACACCTTTAAAACTATTATTAAGCAGTTAAATAATTTAGGCTATACAGTAGATTTTACTGTAATTAATTCTAATGCAGCTGGTTTACCACAAAACAGAGAGAGAACATATATTTTAGGGATTTTAAATGGTAAATCAGATTCGTTTTTATATGACAATTGGAATAAAAAAGCGAATGTTTTGAAAGGTGAAATGGAATATAAGGGATTCAACTTTTTTAATACATTGAAATTTTCTAACGACCAATTATACATCAAAGATATTATTGAAGATGAATCAGATGAAAAATATCTAATTACTAATGATTTAGTAAGAGATTTTTTGAAAAACATTAAGTTTTATGATATCGATGATATCAAAACAGAAAACAAGATTATAAAACTATTTGATTTACCAAAAGATGTATGGAACGATTTGGAAAGACAAAGAAGAGTATATTCTATATATGGAATTTCTCCTACTATACTGGCGCGCTCTGACACAACCAAAATCTTAATTAAAGGCAAGGATAAGTATTTCATACGAAAATTAACTCCAACGGAAACATTTAGAGCTCAAGGATTTAATGATGAATTTATTGATAATATTCAAAAATCAGGCACTAGTATGACTCATCAATATAAACAATCAGGTAATGCAGTCTCTCCACCGGTGATTACAGGTATAATAAATCATCTGTTAGAATTTATGGATAAGTCTAATATCGAAACTGTTGAAGAGAATAATCCGAAGTTTAAGTTTATAGATTTGTTTAGTGGTTTGGGTGGATTTAGAATAGCCATGGAGAGAGCTGGTGGCAAGTGTGTATTTAGTTCAGATAATGATTTGGCTGTTAGTGAAGTATATAAAGACAATTTTAAGGAAAATTCATTTTGTGATATTACAGAAATAGAAGCTAACGAAATTCCTGATCATGATATTTTATGTGCAGGGTTTCCTTGCCAACCATTTTCGATTGCAGGAAGAAGATTGGGTTTTGAAGATACTAGAGGGACTTTATTTTTTGATGTAGCAAGAATATTAAAAGAGAAAAAACCTAAAGGTTTTATTTTAGAAAATGTGAGAGGTCTCACCAATCACGATAAAGGAAAAACGCTTAAAGTAATACTTGAGACTCTAGATGAGCTAGGTTACGATACAAAATATGAGGTTTTAAATGCAAAGGATTACAATGTTCCACAAAATAGAGTTAGATGGTATTGTGTCGGAATTAGAAGGGATTTAGACATAGATATTAATGACTATCAGTTCCCTGAAAAGGAAGAGTTAACAGTATTTTTGTCAGATATTGTAGAAAATATTAAATCTCCAGAATATGAAATAACAACCAACTGTAAAGGAAATATTGATTTTCATGTAGATATGAAGAAAATTGAAGTAGATGATTTTACATTAGCTTATGAAATAAGACCATCAAGATGTAATTTTGTTAATAATGGTATCTCTAATTGTTTAACTGCAAAAATGGGTACAGGAGGTAACAATGTGCCTGTTGTTATTAGTCAAAATAGAAAATTGACTGAAAGAGAGTGTTTAAGACTTATGGGATTTCCAGAGCCATATAAAATCGGAAGTGGATATCAGGCGTATAAACAAATTGGTAATAGTGTAGTTATACCAGTAGTTGAGAAATTAGCTAATGAGCTAGTAAAATTATTATTCTAATATTAAAAAAGCTTACGTTTAACGTAAGCTTTTTAATATAATTAACTTATATCGTTGGCTTTAGTACTATTGTGTAGTCTCCTTTAGATCTACCAGAACCTGTAGTAACATAAAAAGGAATGCTGTCAAGTACAGATAACACTCCGTCTTGATAGAAATAATATGCAGAATACGGTTCATCATAAATGCCTTCGCCATTAAAAACTATTTTTTTTATGTCTACAGTATTCTTAATTATATTATGAATTTGATTACAAGACCAAGTTTTTATTATTTGACAAACATTTTTATCATTATAAAATTCTGAATTGTTATTAGTGAATTCTTTGAAATATTTTGCCATTTTTTCTGGTGTGGAGTTCCAGCCAGAAATCAATTCTAAGTTTTTATGAAGCTCGTTATCTCGTAAACAATAAAGTGAAGCACCAGCACCTAATTCTGATGAATCAAATAAATTATAGAATGAGTTCGGTCCAATTTTTAGTATTTGATAGCTTTTAGAATTACTCATCTTAATTGATATTCCAGACTTTTCTATTTTAGTGTGGGCTATTCTATATTCTTTAAGCATATCTTCTGATAGGTAATAGTCGTTAGATTTTATCAAATCAATAGTATCTTTGGCAGTTTCAATTAAGTATGAATCTGCTCTAGTGAATACTTTTTTATTGGATAGTTTTGATATTTGTTTAGTAGTGATTCTTACCATCCATAAATTATTAATATTTCTTCCTTCTGTAAAATTATTTAGATAGGCATGAAACCCATTTTTGTTTTGATTAAAGTCACAAACAAATTTAACCTCTTCTTCATCGCCTTTATAAGTTCCTCTAAAAGACATCTTACACCCCCGATCTTATAGATATTAAATCGTTTAAAATACTTAGCCATTTTATTTGCATGACATATCTTCTGTCAGGGTGTTTTGCTGTTCTATTATGATTTCTACCCCATACTTGGTATGTTAATGGTCCAAAATGAACCCCGTTTACATTGAAATTATTATTAGTTATATAATCAATAATTTCACTTTTAGAAGCCCAATAACCTGATGTAAGAGTTCCGTGATAGACATAGTCAACAGAAGTCGTTGAAACATTTCCAATAAAAAGGAATCTATCAAGAAAAATCTTTAAAATATCCTTTTTGTTAATTGCCTTATTTAGTTCAGCAATTTCTTTTTCAAAAATAGGTTTTACTTGCGAAGCATTATACCTAATTTTGCCAGTATTATTAGTTGTTCCATCTCCATAATGGAATAATTTCAAATTATTTAGGCATTTATTATTTGTTACTGTCTCAAAAAATGGAAAGAAAACATCTATATTTTCTTGATGAACGCTATTTCCTGATCCTTTCTTTATACTAATGTATTTTGTAATATTATTATGCGAGATAGAAATATCAGGTTTAATTCCTCCTGCACAATTATTTACAATAAATTTTTCATTGAAAATTACTGAACTATCAAAAATAAATTCAACGAAATTTTTGAAATTGTCATTTAGTTCAACATAAGTTTTACCATTTAAATAGTTTATGATATCTCTTTCGTTAACAAATCCATCATTCATGTTCTTATTTATTAATGCTATTCAAGTTTTTATAGATCTTTTAATAATTCGCTTAGTGAAATATTAAATCCATCAGCAATCTTTTTTAAATTAACGATTGAAATATTTCGTTTACCAGATTCTACAGAAGCATAATATGTTCTATCCATATCAATTTTCAATGCAAACTTTTCTTGGCTTATTCCAAGGCTAAGTCTGTATTCTTTAATTTTTTCTCCTAATCTTTTTTGTAGCATTAATATACCTCCTTATACATAAATTTATTATATAATGCATATAAGTCAACGGGATATAAGTAACAATTGTGTGGCTAGTTTAACGAGCGAAAATGTTTTTTTATAATTCTTATAGTTCTTTTTATGCTGAACCAACTCATAAAATAAATCATTTGTCTTAGAATGATCTTGCATAAGGGTATTCTTTTTTTCTTGTAAATCATCAAGTTGAGCAAGAATATCTTTCGATTTAGGGACGGTATCATAGGTTTCCATGATGGATTTTGATGCTACTGTATAGAGCTTTAATTCAGCAGAATATTCTCTTTAAAGCATTCATCGTCAGGATGTACCTTCCCTTTCTACCATGTATGTCTATAAACCTATGAAAGGCCACAACCTCATGCAAGCTATAGCCAGAGTCAACCGTGTTTTTGCTGACAAAGAGGGTGGACTAGTAGTAGATTATATCGGTATAGCAAGTGCCTTAAAAGGGGCTATGGGCAATTATACTAAGGCTGACCAAAAACAAATAGAAAATGCAAATATTAGAGACTCAGCATATCCTATGTTTAAGGAAAAACTTGAAGTGTGCAGGGATGTATTTTTTTATAATTTTAATTATGCCATGATATTTTCTGAAAAAATCAAGCCTAGCCAACTAGCAAATTTAATCACTGAGGGCCTAAATCATGTCCTAACTTTTTCTGAAGAAAAACAAAACTCATTTAAAAGAGAAACCTACGCCCTAAAACAAGCCCACACCCTGTGCTCATCCATAACAAATGAAAAAGAACAGAGAGAAGCAGCATATTTTGAAGCCATACGTACCAGCTTAAATAGGATAACGGGGCAAGGTAAATTAAACAAAAATGAAATCAATGAACAAATAAGTAAGCTTTTAGAACAATCTATCCACAGTGAGGGGGTCATCAATCTTTTCCAAGACTTTGACAAAGGTTTTAGCTTATTTGACCCACTATTTTTAGAAAAAATCTCTAAAATGGAACAAAAAAATCTAAGCATAGAGCTATTAAATAAGCTTATAGAAGATGAAATAAGGACTATATCCAGAGGTGATATAGTAAAGGGTGAAGAGTTTTCCGAAAGACTAAAACGCATCATGAAATCCTATAGGGAAAGCATGGTAGATAATGCAGAAAGTTTGGATAAATTTGTAGGATTAGTAAAAGAAGATAAAAGCGACTACAATCTAGGAACAATCAGGGAAGCTTTAATGGACCTAGCAGAAGAAATTGTAAGACTAGAAGAAGAAAACAAAAATCTAGGCTTAGGTCGTGAAGAACTAGCCTTCTACCACGCCATCTCAAAACCAGAAAACATCCACGAATTTTATACAAACGAAGAACTGATCTCGTTTACCCAAAAACTAACTGAAGCAATATCAAAGGAAATGACCTCAGACTGGATGATGAGAGAGTCAGGCCGTGCAAATATGAGAAGAACCATAAAACACCTACTAGCAAGGCACAAATACCCAGCAGATAACCGTGATAATATAATAGATTTGCTTGTTGAGCAAGTTGAGTATTTTGAAGGGTTGGTGGTGTAAATGAGTACCTCTAATGAGTTACTATAGTAAGTTACAATTATCTAAAGGCAAAACCTTTCTAGTAGTGGGAAAAAATACCAATGGTTGGACTCACTGGAAGAATAAGGATGGGGACTACATTGATATTTACAGAAAAAAAAGATTGACTATGCACTAGTCAATCTTTTTTTATCCAAACCAACCCCAAAGAAAATCAATCAAAAATCTCTTTTAAAAGTTTATAAGATTCTATCCTATTATCCACATCAAAGATTGGTGAGAATGATAGGATTTCGTCTATTTGGTAGGTTTCTATTTCTTTTTCTAGTATATCAGCCACTTCTTGTTTATTTCCCTTTATTAGATATCTCATATCATAGGCTTTTTCAAGGATGGCTTGGTCGTTTAGGTTAAAGTGGTGGTCTTTTAAGTCTTCTGGGTCTACTACACCACTGTAATCATTTTTGGTTTGTTGGATGTGGTAGTAGTCAAAGGACTTACCTATGTAGTCTAGTTTTTCCTTATCTTCACATACTAATATCTTATATGATATTGAAATGTAAGGATCTGATGAAAATGTAGATGGCTTAAAATTTTTCTTATAATCTTCAAATACTTTGGCTGGTGTATCTACCAGGAAAAATTTGGCAAAGGAATAAGGAAGTCCCCACTCAGCTGCCCACGGGGCAGTTTTACCTGTAGATCCTAAGATCCATGGGTGTACCATGCTATCAGTATTGGTTGGCACGGCCTTAACATTTGAATAAACTGGATCTTCTGGTTTGCTATCTTTTAGATAGGCTAAGATTGTTTCAATTTCTCCATAAAGTTCTGCAGGCTCATTTCTAAATTTATTATTTAATGCCCTCATTTCAGATACACCACATCCTGGGGCACGGCCCATGCCTAGGTCTATTCTGCCGGGTGCAAGCTGGTTTAAGGTTTTAAATATCTCTGCTATTTTAAGTGGAGAATAGTGCATAATCATAGTTCCCCCAGCTCCGATAGTCATATTTTCTGTCAGTGATAGAAAAAAGCTTGCTAGCACTTCTGGAGCTACTGAAAGTAGGCTCTCATAGCCGTGGTGTTCTGCAAACCAATATCTATCATATCCAACTTTATCTAGTTCTTGTACAAGTTTTTTTGTATCGTTGAAAAATTCAGTGTTCGATCTTCCTTTATCTTTTAACATCAAATCATGGACCCCAAGTTTCATATTTCCCTCCCAAATCGTTTATTAATTACATAAATTATACCATAAATTTTTCTATTTATTTTGAAACATCATCAAGTTATTCTTTTTTAGCAATATATTGACAATAACTTAAAACTTAGTGACTTAAAGTATTGGCCTTTAATAGTTATTTATTAGTACCACAAATTTTACTATAAGCAAATAAGTATAGCTAATTACTAGTATTATCTAGTAAAAGTGTTGTATAATAGTTATTGTAAAAAGCTATTTGTATGTATATATTTTAGTTTGGATAAATAAATTTAAAATATTGTCCTAGGGGTTATTATAGACTAATATTTTTACCTAAATTTTTTTAAAAATATTAGCAGGGGTTAAATTTGAGGTGTTGCTGATGGAAAATAATATATTAGCTGGCGAAACTGTTTTAACAGAAAACATGGAGTTTACATGGATAAAGGATGTCACTAAACGTGAATCAACTCCTATAGAAGAAATAGATTTTGGCAAAGATTATACCCTATCTTTAAAAAAGAGGGTATCTTTTTATAAGTATTTTATCAATTATTTGCTTACTGAAAATTATGAAGTGTTTGGTATTGATAAGAAAAAGGTTAGTGAGAAGTCTTATGCTATATTTGATGCTATAGAAAAAAATGAAGAAAGCCAAGAATTTAATGAACTAGCTGATTTTATAGCAGATGAATTTGAAAAAAGAACTTACAGGAGCGATCAGTTGCCATCTGTTGCTGGTGAGTCTGTTGCAAGTGAAGATTATGAAATATTATCTATAAGTAAGAAAGAAATCCTTGCTGATTTAAAAGCTGATTTTATAAGTAGGGATAGGATGATAGCCTATGCTTTTGGCCTAGGTATGGATATAGAAGATCTAGAAACTTTTTTGATGAAGGTCCTTGAAGGAACTGGACTTAATATTTGGGATAAGAAAGAAGGACTTGCTTACATAGCCTTTAAGTTTTTCCCTAAAGACTCTCTAAATTTTTATATCAGGGCCAATGAATTATATGATTATACAGGTGATTTTAATAAATTAAAAGATATAGATCAAATTGCAAGTCTTAATACCGTAGTCTTACAAAATTATATAAATGTCTACCTAAGTACCTTTGAAAATGTGGAAAGGGCTAGCAATGATTTAATTTTGGATATAATTGGCTATTACAAGGAATTAGTTAGCCAAAATACTAATAGAACTATAAAGACTGAGTTTATTAGTAGCTTTGAGGATATAGAAAAAAGATTGGCTGATAGGGTAGAGAAAGATATAGCAGATGTTAAATTTTTTGTTAAAGGCAAAATTGAAATAAGCTATAGCTCTGATAAAGATATAATTTTAGGTCCAGATGATAAATTTATCTGGAAATCAGACTTAACTCAGGAAACTTTAATCTATCATCCATATAGGGAATATAGACTTGCTAAAAGCCCAGAAGAAAAAAAGATAAAGCTTAATCTAGTTAGTGATCTTTATGATAAAAATGAAGATGCACCTCTTTTAAGCCATAAAGAATCTTACAAAAACTTTGCCTTTGTAAATGACTATGAATTTATAAAAAATATAGCCTATGATGACTTTTATATAACTGATACCTATAAGGATGCTATACTAACTTACCTATATAGAAAATGCGTACCTATAAAAGAATCCTACCCTGAAATAAGTGAAGAAAAACTAGTCTTACTGGATGATCTTTTAAAGGATACAAAAATAAGACTAGAAGATATAAGTGCTATCATAGAAAATGATAAGCTTGATAAAATAAGTAGGGACTTATTAATTACTGTATTTTTCCTAGACTTTGTTTTAAATAACGAAGATAAGTGGGATGATTACTTACAAAATCCTATAAAAAGAAAAAGAAATTATTTAATTTTTATGGACCATCAGCTAAGAAATTGCAAGCTTTATGAATACAATACTTCAAACCCTTATGAGTATGTATTATTAAAACTAGTGGTTGATGATGATCCTATAGAGGCATTTAGAGATTTATGGGCGCTATATTTAGCTAACATCGACAAAAAGAGGGATTAAAGATGAAAAATTTTAATTCGCAGGAAGAGTTTATTAACAGGATTAAAAATAAGGTTAATACAAACAGGATCCCCCTAGCAGGAGAAAAATTTAATATCATCAGTATGCTAGGTGAGGTTAAGTATGAGGTTAAAGTAGATAAGCTCATTGGGGCAGGTGGGTCTTCCCTAGTTTATGGCGTATGTGTAGATGATAATTATCCACCTGTAAAAAGAATGATTATGAAGGAATTCTACCCTAATTATAATGAAAGTATGATTAAGGCTAGTAGAAATCCACTAAGTCAGCTAGAATTAAATTTTGAATTTTTAGAGCCAGAAGCAGAGGAGAGATTTCGTAAAGATCGCGATAAATTCATGGATGCTTATAATAAGCATATCAGAATTTTGGATATGGATAACAATCTTCACGGCAAAATCGTAAGACCCTATAGGCTAGAGATTGACAATTCGTATTTGTATGCCCTCTATGAGGTAGATACTGCTAATAGTGTAGATAAGTATTACAATTTAGATTTGGCAAGGATAATAGAAATAATTAAGCAAACTGCTGATATTTTAATCCACCTGCATAAAAATGATATTATCTACATGGACTTAAAACCAGCCAATATTTTATACAATTATAGCAGCAATGAGGTAAAGTTATTTGACTTTGATGCGGCCATAGACCTTAGGGAACTTGATTATGTAAACGAATTTTACATGCCTAGCGAAAAAGCCTTTGTCCCACCAGAGCTAAGGTACATAACAGATATTTCCCACAGGAAAGAATTGTTTATCTCAGAAGAAGTCGACCTATACATGCTGGGAGTTACTTTTTTCTATCTACTAATGGGCAGGTATCCAATAGAACGTGAAAATGAGGATATGGATTTTTTAGCTAGAAATGTAAGAGAAGTTCTAAACAAAAAATCTATGAAAATCTTCTTAAATTCTAAGGCTACTGAGAAAATAATAGAGCTTATCCAAGAAAGTATTTCTATCCACAGGTTTATAAGTGTAAGTGATTTTAAAAATAAACTAATTGAGATACAACAAAACCTTAAATTTATTGATGATGTAGAGTTTTATAATATTTTATCCACAGCCCATTTTTTAAACTACCATCCCCTATATAATTATATAAGGCAAGAAGGTGACTCTAAGTATATTGATGTAGCTATTGTAGGTAATAATAATATTTCTAGGACATTTTTTAGTTTTATATTTTCCCTAGCAAATCTTGAGGGGGTAGACCTTAGAATAACTCTTTATGATAATAATCCCTCTAAGTACTACCAGGAAATGCTTAGTGAAAATCCCCTCCTAGCCCAAACTACTAATATTTCAGTAAAAGGAAGGGTGAAGAATAAAAAAATAAATAAAGATATTACAAATAAGCCCTACGCTTATATAAACTTTGATCTAGCTACTGATGACATAGACCAATCATATATACTCATCCTAGATAAAACAGGCTATGAGTACCCTGATTTGGCTAATAACTTATACGAAAAATATAAGGATGATAGACAAGCTAGGGTAATATTAAACTATTCTGTCAACAACCAAAAAGTAGATATTAGAGAAGAAGAAAATATTCTATTTTATAACCTAAGTCTTTTAAGTGCAGTATCCCTATCTGATAGAAATTATAGTGAGATGCTCCTAGACCAAGCCTTTGAATATTATAGGATAAATATCATGAATTATGTGGGCGAGAGGGTAGACTTTGATAGCATTTGGCAGGGATTTTTAAGAGAAGATTTCTACAACTTAAAGGCCTGCTTGAGGGCAGTCCTATCTATAAATTATAAACTTTATATGGCAGGCATTGATGAAAATTCTGATATCGCAGCTATATATTATAATAAGGTTTTAACAAAGGATAAAGACTTACCTTTTGTAACTTTAAGAGATATTTTGGCAGACTATGAGCACCATACTTGGAATAGGTTTATGATAGCCCAAGGATACAGGGTGCCAACTACAGAAGAGCTATATTCCTATGCTTACATTGATGAAAAAAATTATGCCGACTACCAAAATAAATTGCATCCTTTTATATGTAATACAGATCTAAATTTGGTAAAAGGCGGGCAGATGGATAAATTAGCAGAAGTATCCTATGAAATTGATCAACTAATCAGGGAAAAAACTATCCATAAGGGCCAGCAAATCCAGTATAGGATGCTAAATATCTTGCATAATACCCTATGGGAAGATAATAAGTATTTAAAGAAACTAAAACCCTTATGGGAGCAGCTAGTAAGATTAGCCTATAAAATTATAGAAAATGAATTTTACGCCAATAATTCCCTAAATGTTTTAACTTATGAAATAGAGCAGGTCCTCAATGCGGCAAAGCCTGATTTAAGAGTCTTATCTACTGATTACTATCAGATAAAAAATGACCTAAATCTACTTGTGCAAAGAAATAGAAGTATTGCCTTTAGAGAGTCAGAATATTTGCTCATTGATTTTATTCCTTTAATAATATCTGAAAAAATAAGAACTATCTATAAGCCTTTTATAGCTGATGATAAGAACCTATGGGCCAATATCATTGCAACTATAAAGTTTTATCCAGATAACCTAATATTTTTAACAGATGAGCCTATAGATCACAATAGGATGTTTAGGATAAGAAGCTTCCTAGAGAATAAAAGACTACAAAAATCAATAAATATCGAAGTAATCAGCTATGATCAGCTTAAGTATTATTCTAAGGAAAATGCCATAGTAGATTTTACTTTAAATAGCCATTCTGATGCCATGAGGCCTGAGTTTAAGGATTTGGAATATGTAGAATATAGGGGCTTTAATGATTGGGTGGGCAACTATGAGGCCCTAGACTATTATATATCGAAAAGGTCTCTTACAGTTGAAGAAACTTTCTTTTTAAACAATGCCAAGCTTGTAGATAAGAAATCTTTAACTAATATAACCACTCTTATAGACTATTATCCAAGAATATGGGAATTGTATTTAAATTTAGATTCTAATGACTGGGAAGATTTTGTAAAAGCCATAGCCTATAACAAGCACTATTATAAGCTAGATCTTGATGATTATAAAAGGTGTGATAAGCATAGCTTAATAGAAGTTGGAAACTTTAAGTTTAGAAAAGATGATTATCTAAAGTATAGAAATTTAAATAAATTATTAGATGACTTGGTTAAAGAAGACTTGATAATTGACTACAAATTCCCTCTTAATCCAGGTAGGCTTAAAATCCACTCTTATAATGATGAACTTTCTAAGGACATTGGCAGCTATATTTCTGAAAATATGTGGCAGTACAATGAGGATTTTAAATTATTAAAAACAGAAATAGAGGAAAATAATTATAATTATAGTTATGCGATTGTAACTGATAAGTTCTCTTTTTCTTATGATTATGAAACTCAAAACCCTAATGAGTTTGCAAAAAAGACCAATCAAATAATGATAGATATTGACAAAGGCTATGCTGCTGATTATAGCAGAGTATTTAACCATATAGATGACCTTTCCTATATAAAGGCTATCGATAATAAAAAAATAGCCCTTAACTATGAGCTGGGTGGGATTGTCTTTAGAGATTTTTTTGCTAGCCAAGGCAATATCTTAAAGCTTTATACTTATTTTGAGCTTATTAAATATGCAGACTTTTTTGATGAGATAAAAATAAACGTAAATCTAAGGTGGAAGGCCTACGATGATTATAGTGAAGATAGCCTAGCTATAGAAACTTTATTAGATATAGTTTGTACCAAAGGATTTTCAACCTTTATCATATCAACCATAAAGGATAATATAAAGGATGAAGACCTTTATGAAATTAATAACCATATTAAACAATTTGGTATAGACGCAAAACCTATACTAATTGCCTCAAACTCCAATGATGATACATCAAAGATCAAAAAAATAGCCGCAGCAGCTGGCGTTTATTTTATAGATAGGCAAATGCTTGAAAATAACAAGCTAGTAGACTATATAAAAAATATATCCAGTGGTAAAAAAGACTGGCAAGTTATTTAAAATAAATATTAAAATAACCGGGATTAGACTATTAATTCCGGTTATTTTTTATAAACTTACATAAGCAGCTTTTTTAAGATATTAACCTAAATTTATATAAAAAGCGTTAATATTTTATCTATTTACCTTAATAAACCAACTTAATTGTGATATAATAAAAACAATAAAATAGAGGAGGGTAGTTTTATGACTAAGAAAACGTTATCTTACTTGATGGCCCTAGGCCTGTCTGTTACTATGCTTACTTCTTGTGCTAATAATGCCAGCAATGAGCAAGCTGGTGAGACTGACACAGTAACAGAAGAAACAACCGAAACTGTTGATCAGCCAACAGAAAATGAAGATCAAAAGGAAGAAAACGTAGAAGTAGAAGAGTCTGACTCTAAGGAAGCTGTAAATACTGGAGATAAAGATCCAGAAACTGTAGGTACATATGAAGCAACTGCTCCGGGCTATGGTGGAGATATCAAAGTTTCTGTCGATATGAGTGATGAAGGAAGAATCATTGATATCAAAATCCTAGAAGATAATGAAACAATAGGTGTTGGTAAAGTTGCTCTAGATACGGTTAAGGG
>ERZ1029884.108-NODE-108-length-17553-cov-12.144131_pt1 | contig 17553 bp, 25 predicted proteins | sample MGYA00519233_ERZ1029884 | MGnify/ENA primary metagenome ERZ1029884 (study PRJEB33666, sample SAMEA4610931) | skin metagenome | biome: Human-associated habitat; feature: Malodor aspect; material: skin | place: Philippines | collected 2015-08 ...
TATATACATGCACATATACTATATACATATACATACATAAGCACATACATATACACCATATACACACATGCATATATACATACATCTATATACACATACGCACATAATAATAAGATCATACATATAAATAATAACTATTACTTAATAACTTATTATGATCTTAATTGTATTCATCTATTCATGAATGCATACACACATATAAACATATGCACATATATATAATATATACACACCACACACGCACGCATTAACAATATAATGATAATGATCTTATAAATGTATGTACTTAATAAGATCAACGCATATATTAAGCTGCTAAACAATAGAATAATATAATAAACAACGCACCTAATATATTAATAAGATCAACTAACTAAATAAGATCAATAAATAAATGATACATATAATAATATGAATGATCTTTAATTATATTTATATGCTTAATATATAACCATACACACGCATATAATAACCATATTACGCATATATTAATATGCTTGTACTTACTACACATACATATATATACATGCTTGTATATGTGTTATATGTACGCTATGCATTAGTGCTATTATGCTAATACATATATATATATATATCTAATTAATAATATAATGATCTATCAAATTAAAAGGGTATTTATACACTGAATAATACAATTGATCTATTTAGTAACATACTTATTATATATTTTATTTCTTAAAGTGGTATAATTATAAATGTAATAAGGATAACAACTAAATAAACGAATTGAACAATTCCAAATGTTCAATAATTACCGATTAAGACGCAACAAAAGAAGTTATAAAAAACTTCAAAAAAAATAACAAAAGTGTAAAATTGGTATATACATTTTATAAGAAATAAGATATAATAACATTAAGTTAATGGTAGTTATAAAACACTTCACACACTACCGCAAATCATCGCTTTAAACTTCAATTACTTCAAAAGCTGCAAGGCGTTACCACTAAACGCCAAAAATAAAATAAAAAGGAGGAATAAAAAAATGCAAGATTATGTTTTAAACATTGAAAAAACTGAAAAAGGTTATCAAATCACTGTTTTAAAGTTTGGCACTATAAAAGTATATGAAATAACTGAAGAGCCAACGGAAAAATTATACAGATATATTAGACATAGAAGATTAAACCTATTATATAATGAAGTTACTTCACAAGATGTGAAAGATGAAGAAACTTATAAATTTTTAACTTATAAAGAAGTTAGAAAAGCTTTAAATTTAAATTAATTACTAAAATTTTAATTATTGAATTGTGAAAGGAGATCGCACAAAGTGAAGGCACTTTATAGAAATTTTATAGCTAACTACTACAAAGCAAATCAAAAAGACGCACAAAAGGGCGTTAAATTATTGAAAGATTTACAACCGCATGAATGTTTTGAAATTCTTGAAACACTTGAAGAGGACGCAACAGAAAACGATCTAAAGATCAATAATTTAGATCATTTAGAAATACTAAAATATATAAAAACACGTAAAATGGAAGTATTCAGCAATTACCGACTTAATTATGATCTATCTTTAAAATTTTCTAAATTACTAGATGAGATCATTAAAAATAATAATGATGTTATTAATTTTTATCTAGATTGCTTTTACTTCAATAACTAAAATTTTAATAAGAAATAACATATAATAAATTATAATAAAGGAGTTTTAAAAATGGAATTATTCACAACAGAAAATGGAACAAACTTATATTATCGCACTAGTTACGATCTAGGAGGCTATAACCATTTTACCGGACAAAACAAAGCAAGAGGCTATTATTTGGAAGTACGCCGCAACGCTAGGGAGTTTGGAGCATTTGAAGACTTAACACAACCAACGGGAGCCGCAAGAATGCTATTAATTGAAGTTACAAGAAAAAGCAAAAAGCAAGAAACAAACGCCGCACAAATGGCACTTGAGAAAGTCGAAGAAATCGCACAATATTATAATTTATAAAGTGAAGAGGCGGAGAAAATGGAACAAAATAATTTAATTAGCTTAACGGGGAATGTATACCAAAAAGTACAAATAAATGAAATTGTAGAAGTTTTTACGAATGAAAGCGACTTAATAGAAAGTAGCTACATCATAGTGAAAGACTATAAACACATTAAAGATAATAAATACATTATAAGAGGTTACAACGTAACTAATTTAATTATTGACTAATGGAGGTTTTAAAATGTTTACATTATTTATTGCCATTATTGGTTTTATTGGAATAGGTTATTTAATAGGCAACAAAGAAATGCAAAAAAGTTTATTCCCTGAGGGAGAAGAACAAAAGGAGCAATAAAAAAATAAAATATAATAAATAAGTTAGGAGATCAAAAAATGATTACTTTGACAATGGACAATGGAAGTTGTAACGATTTTAAAAAGATTTCTATTAATTTTGAACATGTTGAAACTATCGAAGAAATCGCAAAATATTATTTTAATTGGAGAACGCCAACAAAAAAATACAAGTCAATTTATGAAAGATTACTTTCAATCGGTTCAAGTCGCTATGATGAGTTTATTTTATATTGCCACAAATTAGGATATTAAGGAGATCAACAAGATCATGAATAAATAAATCATTTTTATTAATAATTTATTGATCTCACAAAATAGAAAGGAATTTAAAAATGTTATCAACTGAAACTAATATATCTTTGTATGACTATTTAGGAATGAAAGCGGGCAAATCTATATATAAATCTGTTTATATTACAAATGATCTCACTTGTGAAGGGTATCAAATTGTAGAAGTTGAGGCATGGGACAATCATTTTTTAAAACAAATTGCCACGCCTTCAAAATATGAAATAACTTTAAATCGAATAATGAAAAAGGTATATAATACTTTTAATAATGATATTTGGTTAAAAGTTTATTCAGAATATGGACACCGTGAGTATTTACTCAGTGAATTCTATATGAAAGAAGTATTTAAATTAATTTAACGATCTAGCAAAGTAGGGAGATCAAAAAATGGATATTTTAACACTTGAAGGCACTGAAATATATACAAATTCTTTAGGGCTGCAAGATCAAAAATTGATATATAGAACAGAATTAAAAAATGAGAAAGAGGCAGCCGCCAAGATAGAAAAATATTTAAATAGTAATTATTTAGATCATTCAAAAATAGTAGATCATAATTACATTGATTTTAAATATTTGTATATTGTCACTATGTTTAATGGTTTTAATACTTTAATGGGCTTTAAATTCTCAAGTGTAATGATCTAAAATTTTCTTAAATTATAAGAAATAAAATATAAAAAAGTATTGAAATTTAAAAATATATGTGTATAATAGATCTTGTAATGATAAGTAATTAATAAATCACAAACTAAAATTTTAATTATGGAGGTAACACAAGATGTTAAATATTGAAAATTTAACAAACACTAAAGGTATTAAAATTAGTGAAAAACTTAATAATGAAGTAGCTGAATATTTTCAAGACTTCGAAGACTTAACAGAGATCGAAGATCAAGAATTATATAAAAGTGCTTTAAATGATCTAAAAATGTTTTTAACTGTTAATAATTTATCATTTAAAGATATCATAAATTATTATGATGATAATGATCTAAATGATGAATATGATATTTACAGATTATTAAAATATTTGTATTACTTTGATAATGCAAAAGATTATCAAGAATTTATTAATGACTATGTAACGAACTTTGAAAATGAAATAAGTATAATAAACAAAAACGATAATTATATCTTAATTGCTTATGTACCTGATGAAGAATATTAAAAATTAAGAAATAAATTATAAAAAAACTATTGTTTTTATGATGATAAAGTAGTATAATTATAAATGTGATAAGGTTAGTAAATACACAAAACTAAAATTTTAATTATCAATTAAGATTTTAGAAATAAAATATAAAAAGGTTAGGTAAATAAAATGGAAAATAAAAACATCTTAAATTTAATCAGTTTCACAAATTATGACAATGTAGAAATTAATGAAAGCTTAAAAAGTGAGATCATTAAAAATATTGATTTAACGGGCTATGAGGTCGAAGACTATGACGAAGTAGAAACGTATTTATTAAAAAATCGTGAAAGCTTTTTCAATTGGTTATTAATTGGAGATCAAGAAAATTTCACAATAAATAATTTAATTCGTGCGGGCTTCAAAAGTCCAAATAAATCATTTAATGATCTTATTAATGAACAGTATATAGATCATGATGAAAGAGTAAAAGCTTTAAATAATGGCATGATCTTATTCACTTACGAATAAGAAAAGCTAAACAGTACAAAAACAAATTAATATTAGAAAATAAATTATAAGGACGGTAACAAAAATGGAAAACTTAACAATTAAAGAAAATCAACCAGCGATCTATATTACTAATTTAGGAAAATACACGGAAGGCGAACACGTTGGCCAATGGTTAAATGTACCAGCTACAAAAGAACAATTTAATGCAGCATTAAAAAATATCGGTGTTGATGGTGTACAGTATGAAGAATACTTTTTAACAGATTGGGAAAACATCGGCGGCATTAGTCAATACTCAAATATTGAACGTGTAAACGAGATGGCAAAAATTCAAATCGCTATTAATGAAAAATTATATAATTTCTTCGGTGCAGATCAAGAAATAACTTATTTTAATGATGATAAATATAAAGTTATGGAAATTTTAAACGACTACGCAAAAGAGCAAGCGGACGAATTAACAACCGATGAAATTATTGAAAATATAGAAAGTATGCGAATTTTTGCACAAGATCAATACAATACATGTATTGTTAACTTTGCCAATTATTTAATTGATGAATTAGATTATATCAATTTTAAAGAAATTGAAAAAGTAGATCAAAAAGTTATTAATTATTTTGACTTTGAAAAATTCGGACATGATAAACTAATCGACTTAAACGCTAATAGCGATGTAATTATTGGCACTTATGAAGTAGGGAAATTGAACGATACAATTATAATCGTAACATTATTTTAATTAACAAATTAAGAAATAAAATATAAAAAATATGTTTAATGTTTGATAGTTAGCATTTAAGAATAATTAATTTTTAAGTGCTAACAATTGAAATATTAAATAAAAATTTTGAAAGAGGTATAAAATTATGAATAAAGAAATTAAAAACTTTTCAACTATGGAAGATAAAAAAATAATTAAAAACATGAAGAAAATCACGGGCAAAGTCTCAGACGCTAGACCAATTTTACAACATATTTATTATAATGATAATTATATCGTGGCAACTGATAGCCATCGACTATTGCAGATCAACAAAAAGCACAATAAAACTAATGTTTTATATAATGCAAAAACTGGAGAGAATGGGGAAAGCTTTCAACAATACCCAGAAACAAGCCGAATAATTCCAGAAAGTGAGAACGCAAACAATAAAATTATTATTAACCATGATGAAATTGATTTATTAATCGCAATCTTAAAAGCCTATAAAGGTATTAAATTAGATCGCTTAACATTAATAATTGATAAAAATCAAGATTATTATTTAATGAATTATAGCAATTTTAATTTTAATAATAATGAACTTCTTGAACATCTCAATTTAAATTATAAATTAAAAAATATAAATTTAAGTGATAAACCAGTGCACAAAATAACGTTTAATGTTTCATATCTTTTAAATGCATTTGAATATTTAAAAGACGATGTAAAAACGCAAGATTTAACAAATAGTTATTATATGTATTTAACTAAAAATAACTATCCGATTAATATCACAGATAAAGCAAATTCTTTTAATTATGTTATTTGTCCAGTTAGACCATAACAAAAAATAAAATATAAAAGAGGTATAAAAATATGAACACATTAATAAATAAAATAAATGAACAGCACAAAAATCAACCTATTGATAATTTTAAATTATATGAAAAATATAAAAATAGTTACATCATAGAAAGTTATTACAGAATTAAAAATATTGATACCGTTGTTTTTAATAATATTAATGAAAATATAATACTTGAATTCATGGACGATAACGAACTTTGGGAAGATCACTATATTTACTGGATAAATGACAAGGGGGAAGCAGTAGCACCAATTTTTTAATAATTGATAGATAACATCATTTTTAAATGGTGTTATCAATTGAGTTATTAAAAATACATATATTAATTTTAGGAGTGGACACAATGAAATTAAATGAAATTAACAAAGTAATTAAAAAAGTAAGTGAAGAATTAACAAACATTAACAAAAAATATAATACTGATATAAATATATTTTTTGAGGATAACGGAAGTTATAACCATGTTTTATTCATTAATAATAATGATATTGATAATTATATTTATTTTGATTTATATTATAAAGCGGCTTTCATGGTTGATTTATACGAATATAACAATATAGATGAAAATGATTTAATCGAACAAATAAAATTAAATGATGAAAATTTATCAAATGAACAAATAAATGCATATTTTAATAACCGTTATACACCACAAAATTATACTTTTACAATTGAAATAATGAAAGATGATGAAATAAACACGCCATATATTACAGATCATTCTATTGATCTATGTTATCAATCAATTATGGAAGAAATAGAAAACTTTATAAATGATGAAGTGATGAAATAATGAAAAAGATATATTATATTGATTTTTTAGAAACTGAAAACAATTTTTTTAATGTTATATATTACCGACTAGAAAAACATAATAATAAAATAAGATTGTCAAAACTTGAACGGGCTTTTTTTAGTCCGTTCAAAGCTGATTTTTTAAAGTATAATTTTGATGTATCAATTGAAAGGATAATAAAAATTAAAGAGTTTAGCACGGAAGAAAAAGCTTTAAAATATATAATTAAAAAACATGAGTATTTAAAAAGTAAGTATTTTATTAAAAATGATTTAAACAAATTCACAAACTTAAATTATATATTTTCATATGAATATATGAAAGATAAAGCAGCTACACACATTTTTAAATTGCTTTCATATGGTGTTAAATATATTAATTATGATTTTTCACAATATCAATTAAACATCATGAAAGAAATTAATAAACAATTAAAAGATATATATAAATATAAGATATGTATAAAAACGGAAGAGACAGAAAACGGACAAATTAAAAGCACATATACAATTATCTAGCCTTTGCGGGTTAGATAATTATATTTTGATCGTTTCATAAATAAAATAATAATTGATCATTAAGGGAGATAAAAAACAATGAAAAAATATATTAAAAAAAATAGCGTTTCAAATTTCAAGAGATCGGACACTAACGGGATGAGATGGGAACCATTTCAACGATTTACAAAATTACACGATTTTAAAAATAAACACATTAATTTTTTTAAATTAAGAAAATCATTGACGCAAGTCATGACTTTTAAAGAATGTGAAATAATTTATCAATTGCCAGCTAATACATGTGTAAGAGACTTTAAAAGCGGACTAATGAAAGCGGCAGAAGTTAGAAAAAGTTATACAACTTATTTATTAACTACAAATGAGGCCATGCGATTATATGAAAACTACCACACGGAAAGAGCACACAAAGACGAGCGTCATCTATATAGCGGCTTTGATGGTAAGAAAATGAGTGAGAAAGAATTTATAATAAAATACGGTTCACAATATGAATTAATTGAATAATAACAAAGTAAAACGCTTATTATATTTTATAATAGGCGTTTTATTTTTTGCGTTTTTGCCTAGTGTTTCAAGGCTTTTAAATCAATCACAATTTAAAATAAAACACGTATTTTATTATATAAATATGCTTTATATGGCCATTTAAGAGCCTATAAAAGCCATTAAAAAATATGTGTATAGTACCATTAAAACACGTTAAAAGTCTTAAAATGACGCTATAAACGTTATATATAAGCATATTATAATAATTAAATGGCTTTGTTATATAGTATTAAGATAGTTAAATATACAATTGAGATCATAAAATAACACATATATATTAATTAAATCATGTTACTATATTTTAAAGTAGTGAAGTAGTGACGAGATCAAAAAGCAACGGACAGACAAAGAAAAAAGAAAAAATAATATATATAAATGATTATATTGTGTTCGATGTTTTTGCGATGGGTGGGGGTTTGGGTTTGCGATGGGCGGCCTTTTTTAAAATGGTCAGGGGACGAAAAATATTGCTATATAACAGCGATCCTAAAATTCCACGAGGGTTTCTGAAATATCGCTATATAACAGCGAACGAGAAATTCACGGGGAAATATAGTTAAGAAATAAAATTTAAGAAAAATGAAAAAATCTATTGAAAGTGTTTAAGAAATAATATATAATAAAATTAAGTTAAGGAGATGAAATGAAATGAACGCTTTATCAAAAGTAGAATTAAATCAAAAGGTAACACATTTTAATATGAAATTAACTGAGTTGATCGAGAATTATTCAAATGAAGTTGGTATCAATTCAGAGAGAACTAAAATTGCATATAGAGATGACGTAGCACAGTTCTTCAAATATTTTAACTGTAATAATGAAAGTACAACTGACGTTGTGTACATAATTTTTACAAGAAATAATATTGTTAAGTATCGTTCATACTTATTAGAAGAGAAGAAGTTAAGTGCTAGTACGATCAATCGTAAAATGTGTGCTTTAAAAGAGTTCATTAAATATCTTTCATCATATGGTTATGACATTGATATTAATATCATTAATCAGTTATCTAAATTAAAAACAACTAATAATTCATATGAAGCTTTATCACTTGAAGAAGCATACACTTTAATAAACTGGATCAAAGATAATGAGAATAGAAAAGCTTTAGATAAGTATTACTATTGTTTATTAGCACTTGACACTGGAGTGCGTGCAGAAGCATTAAATAAATTAACCAAAGCGTCATTTATTCTTAAAGAAGATGAAGTAATTATTAAAGGTGTCGATAAAGGTAAAAAAGCTTATACTAAAGTTATTAGTCGTGAGTTTTATGATAATATGCACAATGATTTAAAATTCGATCAACTTAACTTAACTGATAACATCTTTAATTTCTCAGGGAAAAATAGAACTGACATGCTAAATAGAGCTAAAAAGTCTTTAGGTTGGGAAAATAGAAATATAACATTCCATAGTTTTAAAAAAGGTGCAGTAACATACGCATATGAATGTACAAAGGATATAAGAGTAGCTATGAATGTTGGTAGCCATAGTAATATGGAAACTACTCAACGTTATATAGCTGATAATGAAGAAGCTTTTAAAGGAGCAGTATCTAATAATTTTACAACTGGAGTTAAAGATGTAGATTTTAATGACTTTGAAAAGGATCAATTAGTCGAAGTTTTAAAATCATTACCAGAAGCTATTCAACTTCAAATCAAAACCGAATTGAATAAAATTAAGTAATAATATGAAAAATGTATTATATCACTTAACGAAATTTATTATACTATTTACGAATTATATTACTACAATATCATAAAAAACATGTGTATTCTTAGTTTATTTCCAAAACAGAAATATGGTATAATACGTGAAAGAGAAAATATATAAAATCGAAAATATTCCTTTAAGAAATAAAATAAAGAATATACAAAAAGAGAAACCAAAAAACGAATTCTAAAAAACGAAAAATCAGAATTCAAAAAATGAAAAATGGAAAATCTAAAAAATGAAATATAAAAAATAAAAAAAGAAATTTAGTGAGGAGGAAAATGATGAATAAAGAAGATGTATTGATCAATATTGTTTCAGAATTAAGAAACCAAAAAGACGATACAGCAATCGAAAAAATTGCTACAAATATGGAAAACAATTATAAAATTCCAAAAGGGCTAACTTATTCATTTACTTCAAGAGACTTGGATCGAAATTTTTTTGATACAACTGATTTACGATTGATCACTTTATATATCATGGAAGCGTTTAAGGTTCTTGGAAGAGAAGAAATGCTTGAAGGTTATGTACCGAAAGGTGAGCAGCAAGAAGCTAAACAATATGATTTCCTAGCATATAATAAAGCTGAAGAAATCACTTTACCTTATGAATTTACACCAACATTACCGGTTAACGATGTTTACAGTACGAAAATGTCGGTAAAAGAGTTGGGAGCATTTATGAATAGCGGTATTATTAATTATAATTTTGATATTCAAAGAGAAGCAAAATTGGAAATACGAACTGATGAAATAATAAAAACACCTAATATCAATGAGAGAAACGTTAGAGAAATGGTAAACCATTTGTTAAATGATAGTCTTAAAGAAAGTACAATTTATTTAAATGCTGCTCCAACGACTAGTAGTGTAGGAGATGAGTTAATTTATGATAACTCAACGTACACATTAATAGTCACTGAAGGTACGAGAATAGATGTATTAGATGGTTTCCATAGACTTTTATCTGTTCAAAGAGCGTTACGTGAGAACCCTATGATCGACTTTGAATTCAATGTTGTATTTAGTAACTTTACTACTTCTGAAGCTATTAAATGGCAAGCTCAACATTCAAAAGCAACTGCTTGGTCTAAAAATAGAATAAGTGAAATGCAATTGGAAAATCGAGCTTCAAAGGTAGTAAAAGCAATTAAGAATTCTGACTATGAGTTTAATTATTTAATTTACACAGGTTCAAGACTAAAAAATGACAAATCATTGATAACTTTCAATAATCTTACTAATATTATAGAAGAGATGTATACTTTAAATAGTAGAAAAGAAGAAGTTATTCTTGCTGAGCAACTTAGCAAAATACTTTCAAGAGTAAATGAGTTAAAACAATACTCAAACACTTTGAAATCTCAATATTATGTATACGCATTTATTAAATTGTTTAAAGAAAAATACAATAATGATGTTGATGATTATCTTCATTTATTGGATAAATTGGAAGAATATCTTAAAAATAATGATTTCAATTTCACTTTAAAAAACACAAAAGAAAAGTTAGTCAAGGAAGAAACGTATTCTAAAGTATTAGAGTTGTGCAAGCAAATATAGGGGGAAGAGTATGAATTACTACAATCAATTTTTTAAAGATGAGTTCTTATCAACTATTAGTGAGGAAAACAGGACGAACTTTCGATCACTTTTTAGAAGAAGTAAACAATTAGAAGAGCAATTAAATAAAGATTTATATAATTTTACAGATAATGAAATTCAAATTTTGTTATTTAGTATTAATACTGCACAGAAAAATACCTTAGTTACATACCTTAACCAAGCAAGAAGATATTGTGACTATGCGATTAAAACAGGTAAGAAGTCTAGTAATATAAATCTATATAATACGTTTATGTATAGTCAACTTGATAATTATTTAGCTAAACATAAATTAAAATACTTTTCTAAAGATAACTTTGATATCTCTTTAAAAAATGTAGCAAATGAATGTGATTATGCCCTATATTTAGCTTTATTTGAAGGAGTAAACGGAAATAGTTATAGTGAAATCAGTAATTTAAAAATTCAAGATGTTAAAAAAGCAAAAGACAAGCCTAAACCTAACAACACTTATGAAATTGAATTAAGAAGTACAAATAGTGATCATAGTACATCAACTAGAACATTAATTGTATCTGCTACTTTAATTAAGGCTTTAGAGAGAGCTTATATGCAAGAAGACTATTATCTTAAAAATGGTGAAAGCACATCAAGAACAAGTCATAGATTGATTTTAGATGGAGATTATGTGTTTAGAAATGTTGCGACAACTAAATACGATGACGCAAAAGTAGATAAGCAATATGTTTATAGAAAAATGAATTTATTAAAAGAAATAACAGATGGAGAAATATCTTCAGTATTAACTATGACGAATTCTGGTATTATTTATTATTTAAGTGAGATGGCTGATCAAAACAATCAAGTTAGTATTGAAGATATGAAATATGTTATTGATAGATACCAATTGTCTGTTCACGCAATTTCTCCTATGTATACTTATAAAGCATTAGCTAAGAAACATAAAGACGCATTATTACTCAACTACAATGTAACTTTCAAAGAGTTATAAATGTAGATTGAAACCCTATAAATCAATATAGGGAATACATAAAAAATAAAATATAAGAAAATTGTTGACACGCTCCTGATTTGATGTTACAATAATTATTGTAATTTGAAATCATGAGCGATCATGAAAAAATAAAATATAATAAAGAGAGGTTGCTTATGGCAAATTACAGTGTTCGAGTTACTAGAGACAAACCTTTTGGTAAGCTAACTGAAAGAGATTGGAAGAAAATTGAAGAGGAAGCTATGGAAAGTATTTTTCAACTCATGAAGAAACATATTAAAGTGTATCAAATGAGTAATCCTAGCCAACGAACTTCAGTGATCGAATATGATTTGAATGTTAGTGACGCTAAGATTTATAGTAACAAAGAATACAAAACTGATTTAGGTTTACAATATCATTAGGAAAGGATAACTTATATGGACTTAAAGACAAGTTATGTGTCGGTTCAAACCGATTTTGGTAGTATGAATGGAAGAGTGTTAGATTTAGTAATGTTCTTGAGAAAAACAGCATTTAGTGATTTATCACGAATGATCGAACAAGAACTAATTCATTCAGAACCGTCTTATGTAAGCACTGTGAATGACTCAGATATTAATGATGAGTTAATCGGAGATGGTTACGATGAGGAAATTGTTGTCGATGGAGAACAAGAGGTACTTGATACTGAACCAACAGTAGAAGAGCCAGAGCCATCAACAATTGAAAATGAATTTGACACTGAAATCTCATCTAAGATTAGTAAATATGCAGAAGTTATCGGATATTACGATAATATTATTGCAGCTAATGGAGAAGTATCAACGATCACAAACCCAGTAGATACATATATTGATAAATTTAAAGAATTAAACGGAATTTTTCAAACTTATGATTACTTTGATGTATTTACACCAGCAACATAAGGAGGAAAATTGAAATTATGAAATTTATTGTTGTAAAACCCAGAGGAAACGCTAAATCTGGTGACTCAGATAAAACCGTTATTGATTACGACTTGAATAAAATAAACGATAAAGAAACTTTTATCCGCTCTCAAGTCGGAGATGTAGTGATGGTTGAGCAAGTTGGAGATTACTTTGTCTGGTTTAATGATCCACGAGGAGATTTTTATACCGAGCAAGACGAATTAATTAAAATTCCATTAGAAGTTGAAAGGAATTTACCTAACTTACTTATTAATGAAAATTATTTAGCACATGGTAACGTAGTTTTTACTGCAAATGCTGTAACATGTGATGGAGACAATTTATATGGACTTGACGATCAAGATTATGCGATTATTATTAATGCGTTCATGAGTACAGGTCATGCGATTGTTGAGCATGGAGACGATGAAGCAATTGTAGTTGATAGAGTGTTTGATGGCTTGTTAAATGTAAGTCAAACAGATTATGATAACTACGATTATCCAGAAATCGAAGAGCTTGAGATACCTGATAAGGTTGAAGGAACTGGAGTAGAGTTTGAATATACTGATGAAGAGTATAATGGTTCAAACGATTATTATGAGGCTCCGAGATCTGGCTCAGACGAAGATTTTAATGCAGTATCACCTGAAGAATTAGAAGCAGAAGAGCAAGAATATTTATCAAACTTATAAGAAATAAAATATAATAATAAATTAATATAATATACTAGGAGAGATTTAATTATGGCAGAAACTAAAAAACAATTCGAAAACAAAGTAAGCGTAACAGGAACTTTAAAATCATTAGAGGTAGTAGATTTAGTAACAGCTAAGAAAGTTCCAATGAAAATTGCTACATTAAGAGTTGAAACTGGTAAAGGTGAAACACATACAGCTAAGATGATGGCAGTTAAACACTTCGAGCGTGATGGTGTTAAAACGGATAATAAGAGTTACACAGCAATTGAAACAATGCAAAAAGAATATGTATCAATTGAAGATATTGCAGAAAATAGAGCTGAAGAAAACGCAGAACCAACAGTTGTTAACATAAATGGATCAATGTCTATTAATATGTACAAAAATAAAGCAGAAAAAGTTGTTGAAGCTAATCAAATTGAAGCTCGTTTTGTTAACCGTGTAAAAGATGTTGAAAATGCTCAATTTGGTGCAGAATTCACATTACAAACTTACTTAATTTCAAAAGGACAACGTGTTATTAAGAATGAAGAAGAAACTGATGAAGTAACATTCAAAGCAGCAACAATTGATTATAGAGGACAAGCACATCCATTCGAATTCACTGCTAATGATGAGTATGGCGTAGCTGAATGGATCGAAGATGAAGTTGAATTAGGTCAATCACTTATCTTACAAGGTTTAATTATTAATAAATTCATCGTTGAACAAGTAGAACGCTCATCATCAGCTGGTATCGGTAAAGCAATTGTTGATACTAGACGTGAAGTAGAACGTAAGTTATTAGTTGAAGGTATTATTCCAATTGAAGATGAGGATGATCCAAAATACATCACTGAAGAAGAAATTAAAGAAGCAAACAAAAAATATGAAGATAAGAAAACAGAAGTAGAAGCTTCTACTAATGGAAATAAGAAAACAGAAGTTAAAAAAGGTGTAGCAACTAGCAAACCTAAAGCTGCTAAACCAACAATCGAAATTGATGATGACGATTTACCATTCTAATCATCGAATAAAATCACAGTTTTATCTAGAAATAACATACATAATATAAAAACTGGGGAGAGCAATTCTCCCTAGTAATACCAATAAAAAAACACAATAGGAGAGATATACATATGTCATTAGATATTTTTAGTCCAACATTATCAGTAGTACCAAAAGGTTTAGAAGGAAAAACAATTTTATTATATGGATCAAACTCAGTAGGTAAGACTTTGAACGCTACAAAATTAAGTAAACCATTCTACTTAGGTTTTGAAAAAGGTTTGAACGCAATTTCTGGTATTCCTTTTAACTATATTACAAAATGGTCAGACTTCAAAAAATTAAACAAACAATTTACAGGTAAAGATAAAGATAAAGCCCGTGAGTTATACGATACAATCATTTTCGATACAGTAGATATTGCTTCTATGTACTGTCAGAAATATGTAGCAAATGCACATGGTGCGAAGGATATTGCAAGTGGTAATGGTGGTTTCGGCTTATGGTCAAACTATAAAGAAGAATTCTGGTTAGAAATTGATAAATTAACTTCTTGTGGATATACAGTGGTATTCATTGGTCATACTTCAGTGGATAAGAATACTGATCAAATCATTCCAGCTGGTGACAGTCGTTCAATGGGTATTGTAAGAGACTTAGTTGATATCACAGTTTATATCAAGTCTAATGGCGTTGATGAAGACGGAAATGTTGTTTTATCTACTGGATATGTTCGTGAAACAGAAGAATTCTTCGCACGTTCTAGATTTGATTTAATGCCTAATAAAATTGAACCATTCACTGCTGAGAATTTAGAAAAAGCAGTTATTAAAGGTATTGAACGTGAAGAACAACAAGGTGGAACAACAGTTTCATATGATGAGTTCGTGGAGAATACTAAATCTGAAGAATTAGATTTTGGAGAATTAAAAGAAAAATTAACAGAATTAGGAAAAACTTATCTGAAAGCAGATAGATTAGAAGAATTTACACAAGCAATGGAAGATACATTCGGTGCAGATGTTAAAGTAGCTGACTTGAAAGAACGTCAAGTTGAAGCAGTATCTATCTTGATTGATGAATTAAACGAAAAATTATAGAAATAAGTGATGTAATTATGAAGTCCAGTAGCTTTAGAGTTACTGGGCTACTTTTAAACGAGGAAGTGGAATGCTTATGGCTAGATTAGTTAAGTGTCCTCATTGTAAAGAAGAAGATAACAAAGACGGTATGATTAAAAAAGGTCGAAGATACTGGCATGAAGAATGCTTAGAAGAACATTTGATCGAAATTGAAGAAAACAAAACCGAAGAGGACATAATCAAAGAGAGAGACAAACAAGAGAGAAAAGAACTGATTGATTTTATATTAGAGCTATTTGATATAGAAAAACCAACAGGCTTAATACTAAAACAAATAAAAAACTTGCATGAAGAATATGGTTACAGATATAAAGCCATTGCATTAACGCTAGATTACTTTTTTAATATACAAAATCATTCAACAGAGAATGCAAGAGGAATTGGAATTGTACCATATGTGTATGATGAGGCCTCAGACTTTTATAAGAATTTAAAACGAATAGAAAAACAACATAAAGAAATTGAAGAAACAGAAACTAAAGTCGTAACAATTAAAAAGACAAAAGAAAACAAACGTAGAAAACATAAAACGATCAATATGTTAGAAATCTAAGAAAGTGGTGGATATAAAAATATGAACTTGTTTCCTACCAAAGCTATATGTAGTGCATTAGCTTGTTTAATGAAAGAGCCAGAGTTACTAGAAAGTAATTCTATCAAGTTAGATAGAACTGATTTTTACATAAAAGGTGAAACTAAGTTTTACCAAGTTATCTTTGCTGCAATTTATAATTTATATCAAGATGGACTAACTACAATTACTCCAGCGAATATAGATGAGTTTTTAAGTCATTATGATAACTTATACGAAATTTACAATGAGAATGATGGTATTGATTTCCTATACAGTATAGAAGAGACGTTAGCTAACACTGACTCATACCATCGCTATGCTTCAAGAATAAGAAAGTTTTCATTACTTAGAGATGTAGTAGATAAAGGTTTCTCATTAGAAGGTGTTTATGAAGTCTCAGATAATAGAGAAGAGAATGAAGCATTCCAAATGAGGTTCGAAAAGATGTCAGTTGATGACATTATTGATCACTATGAAAGGATAGTGAACGATTTTGCTAGTAAATTTAAAATCGGTTATGAAACTGATGGTGGTTTTGCTGGTGAAAATGGTATTGATTTATTCCATTCATTTAAAAATGCTGCTCAATATGGTGTAACAACATGCGGTAAACTTCAAAATAGTATTTTTAGAGGTAATTTATTAGGTGCTTCTATGCTACGTTCAGCTGCTACTAACACGTTCAAATCAAGAACATCCTTAGGAGAAGCAACCGATTTAGCTATTAATCGTTGGTATAACTGGGAGACTGAGCAGTGGGAAGATAAAGGTAAAGCTGAGAAAGTATTATACATAACAACAGAGATGGAGCAAGATGAGTTAGAACCAACAATCTGGGCTTATATTTCTGGTGTAAAAGAAGAGAGAATTCGTGACTTTGATTTATCAAATGAAGAAGTTGAAATTGTTGAACAATCTATTAAAGATTTAAACGAGTGTCAAACTTTCTATATTGAATATGTACCTAAGTTTGATCCAACTACAATCAACACTATTATTAAGAAATATGCATTACAGTATGACGTTGATTATGTATTCTTTGACTATATTCACTTGAACTTCCAGATTATGATGGATATTGCTAGTAAAACAAGAGGGATGACTACCCGTGAGGATATGATTTTAGGTATCTTTGCTGCTGGTTTGGCAGAATTGGCAAAGGAATATAATTTCCATTTGTCTACATCTACGCAAGTTAGTGGAGAAATTCAACATAGTAAGAAACTTGACCAAAACGTTTTACGTG
>ERZ1029884.111-NODE-111-length-16651-cov-16.582430_pt1 | contig 16651 bp, 16 predicted proteins | sample MGYA00519233_ERZ1029884 | MGnify/ENA primary metagenome ERZ1029884 (study PRJEB33666, sample SAMEA4610931) | skin metagenome | biome: Human-associated habitat; feature: Malodor aspect; material: skin | place: Philippines | collected 2015-08 ...
AACAGCCCGCCGCGCACGTTGCGCACCACCATGAAGCCGCAGATGAACAGGCCGACGATGAACACGAAGGTCGGCCAGGACGCGATCGATCCGCCGGTGCCCAGCTGGACCGGCACGGTGGTCATGGCGGCATCGGGGATGCGGCGGACAAAGCCGGCGTCGACAAGCCCGATGGTGGCGATGAACATGCCGATGCCCACACTCATGGCCACCTTCATCGAATCCGGGATGGCGTTGAACACGGCGGTGCGGAACCCGGAGATGGCTAGGATGACGATGATGATGCCGTCGATGACCACCAGCCCCATCGCCTCCGGCCAGGTCAGGCCCTGCTGGCCCACCATGGTCACGGCGACGAGCGTGTTGATGCCCAAACCGGTCGCGATACCGAACGGGTACTTGGCAATCACGCCGAACAGGATGCTCATTACGCCGGCGGCCAACGCGGTGGCGGCGGCCACCTGCGGGATGCCCAGCACGACGCCTTCACGGTCGGGGCTGGTGCCGATGATCAGCGGGTTGAGCAGCACGATGTAGGCCATCGCGAAGAAGGTCACCACCCCGGCACGCACCTCGGTGCCCACCGTGGATCCGCGCTCTGAGATGTGGAAGAAGGCGTCCAGCCCGCCGCGCGGCTGCGGCTGGTCCTTATGCAGTTGTGCTCCCGTGGTCGTACTCACGGGGGCTTAGTTTTTCAAAGTCCGCTGGGAAAATGCAACTATTTACCTGGCCCAGCAACCTCGGTATCGGAGTGGGCGCCGCAGCCGTACGACGAGGCGACGACGTGCCCGTCGGCGGAGTACTCGTTGGCGCACACGCCGAAATGCTCCCCCACCGGCTCGGCCATCGGGATGTAAAACGCGCAGGTGCGGCACGACAGCGCCGCCTTTTCCGCGAACTCGCTGTTTGGCCCGTAGTCGCCGGTGCGCCAGCGGTGCTTGGCGTCCTCCAGGCCCCGTTTGGTCAAGTAGTGCTTCGTGTCGCGGCCGGTGAAGGTGACGGCGTCGCGGGCGAAGGAGTCGTCGGTGACGCGGTCGTCGTCAGGGGCTAGCTCCAACAGGTCGCCGGGGCCGAGGTCGCCGGGGCGCAGCCGCTCGGAGTACGGCACCCAGTCCGGCGCCTCGAGTGCGCCTTGGGAGGGCACGAGGGCGACCTCGTTGACGGTGATGAAGGTGGAGCCGTCGGCGCAGGCGACCACGGCGTTCCATTCCCATCCGGCGTATCCGGGCACGTCGGCCTCGAAGCGGTGGGTGGCGACGTTGCGGGTCAGCCCGGTGACTCCGATGTGTTCGCCGATTTCGCCGTCTGCAATCTCGAGCAGCGCCTCGCGGGCGGTTGCTACTGCGTCGCGGCCGAGCAGCGGGTTGCGGGAGCGGTTTTTGGATCGTGACACGCTTACCCATTATGCGCGACGTGGGGCAGGATGGTGGGCATGGGTCATCGAGAAGCACTGTCCACGCTCACCATCGCCGCCGCGCTGCTTTCCTCCTGCAGCGCCGATGCGGGGCCTGAGCACCTCACCGCGGAGGTTGTCGAGCGCCTGCCGTTCGACAACACCAGCTTCACCCAGGGCCTCGAGGTGGCCGAGGACGGCAACATCTACGTGGCCACCGGCATGGAGGGCGAGTCGCGTCTGTACACCCGCACCGTCGACGGCACCGAGCTCACCTCGGTCGACCTGGAGCCTGAGTTTTTCGGCGAGGGCATCACGCGTGTCGACGACACCCTGTGGCAGTTGACGTGGCTCGACGGGACGGCGATTCGTCGTCAAGCAAACTCGCTCGAGGAGATCGGCCGCGCCACCTACGACGGCGAAGGCTGGGGGCTGTGCGCGCGCGAGGATGAGGTGATCTTCTCCGACGGCACCTCCGAGCTGCGTCGCATGGACCCGGACACGCTGGAGGAGCGCGAGCGCTTCACCGTGACCATGGACGGCGAGCCGGTCGAAGGCCTCAACGAGCTGGAATGCGTGGGAGGCGACGTGTACGCCAACATCTTCACCTCCACCGACATCGTGCGCATCGACGCGGAAACCGGCGAGGTGCAAGCGCTTATCGACGCCTCCGGCCTGCCCAACAACGCCACCGCAGATCCCAACCACGTGCTCAACGGCATCGCGCACATCCCCGGCACCGACGAGTTCTACCTGACGGGCAAGCGGTGGCCGGACATGTACCGGGTGCGCTTCAGTTAGGATCTGTCGCTATGGCTCAATCCCGGCAGTGGAAAACGTTGGTCGTCGCGCTTGTGGGCGTGGTGGTGCTCGTCGGCGCCGTGTATGCGTTTTTGGAGTGGCAGAACAACCGCCCCGCAACGCCTGTCGACGAGTTGACCGTGTCCGTTACCGCCAACGGCGAGACCCAAGACATCGGCGTCTACACCGTCTGCGAGTTGGACGAGGAGTGCCCGGGCGGCGACGCGCCCACCATGCAGCTCGGCAGCGATGAGGTCACCGTCGCACTGCCCGACGAGATCGCACGAAACAGCTGGCGGCTCTTGCTTGTTTACGACGACCCGGACGCGAACGAGGAGCGGGTGTTCACCTCGGGCGAGTCGGCGTCGGAAAGCGCGCCCGCCGTCACCGCATCGGGTGCGAAACTGGTGGTCGCCGAGGTGACCACCCTGGACATTAAAGAAGGCGATGACGGGGAGGAAACCCCTGTCATCGCCACGTGGTCCGTCGGCTTTAACTAGGCCTTAATTATTAGGCGTCGAGTTCGCGTGCGACGGCGCGCAGGATCTCGGCGACCTGGCGGCCTTCCTTGCGGTCCGGGTAGCGGCCGTTGGTCAGCGCGGGCTGGACCTGGCTTTCAATGAGCGTCATCACGTCGGCGAGCATGCTGCCCAACTCTTCCGGCTTGCGGCGGTGGATCGGGCGGCGCTTCGGCTCGTCGAGGACCTTGACGCGCAACGCCTGGGGGCCGCGGCGGCCGGCGGCGAAGTCGAACTCGATGCGCTGGCCGGCGACCAGCTCATCTACCCCGTCGGGCAGCACGGACTTACCGACGAAGACGTCTTCGTCTCCCGGGTTGGATGCGAAGCCGAAACCCTTCTCGGCGTCGTACCACTTCACCTTTCCAATAGGCATGGCGGTCTCCCTTCCGTATTTACCTCACCGGTAAGTAGAACAAAGTAGAAAGATTACTATTTCCGGCCCTCGTTCCCGGCATCCGCAGCCGATGTGACCCAGAACACCAAAGTTTCGCGTTCTCGGCGTGCGCTGGGGAAACGTGTTCCCAATTGTCACGACCGCCACCGTTTCGACACACGAGTGTGACACAATCGTTACACAAGGTTAGGCTGTCCCGAGAAATTGGCGGTCAACCAACGAGAGGAAACGAATCAATGGGACGCCACACCAAGAAGACCACCTCCATGGGCAAGAAGGCTCTGGCAGGTTCCGCAGCAGCTGCTGCACTCGCCGGCATCGTTGCCCCGCAGGCAACCGCCGCGCCGGATTCAGACTGGGACAAGCTGGCACAGTGCGAGTCCGGCGGTAACTGGGCCATCAACACCGGCAACGGCTACTACGGCGGCCTGCAGTTCTCCTACGGCACCTGGCTCGCATACGGTGGCGGCGAGTTCGCCCCGACCGCGAACCTGGCCACCCGCGAGCAGCAGATCATCGTCGCCGAGCGCACCCTCGCCAGCCAGGGCTGGGGCGCATGGCCCGCCTGCTCCGCACGCTACGGCCTGAACTCCGCGCCGACCAACCGCGACGCGCAGGCTGCCCAGGCTGCAAAGCCGGCACCGAAGCCGGCCCCGGCCCCGGCTCCGACCCAGAAGGCCGCCGCCCCGAAGCAGCAGGCCCCGGCAAAGACCGCCGTTGAAACCGACGCGCTGTACCGTCAGCTGCGCGACGCGATCCAGTCCTTCGGCTTCCAGGTCCCGGCTTCCGTGCAGTCGAACTACGTTGCAAACCGCAACGACTATAACGCGTTCTACACCGCGAACAAGCAGCTGATCGACGCAGCGCTTGCCGGCGACTTCGCCTCCGTGGCACGCCAGCTCGGCGCGAACTTCAACACCCAGGTCAACAACACCATCGCCTCGGTGCAGCAGACCTACCTGGCGCGCTAAACCGCCCCAGGCATGCGAAAGGCCCACGCAGTTGCGTGGGCCTTCTCTAGCTTTGCGGCTTAGCGTGCGCCGTTTTTCACCACGGTGATCTGCCAGCCTGCGTCCTGGTTCTGGACGAAGTCCTCCACCGCGTGACCGTTGTCCGCGGCCCACTGCGGAATGGACTCGGTGGCCTGGGTGCAGTCAAAGTCGATGATCAACCGGCTGCCGTCGTCGAGTTCCGCGATCGCTTCCTTCGCTTCAATCAGCGGGAAGGGGCAAACATCGCCGAGGGTGTCCAGGATGTAGCGATCGTCGCCAAGCGGACGCGCCTTGGTTTTCTGCTTCTGCGGCAGGGTGATCACACCGCTTGCGACCTGGAAGCCGCCCGGGGTCTGCGCTGGGGTGTCGAGCACAGCGTCCTCGGCGGAGCGGATGGACTCCTCAGTGTTGTAGGTGTCGGTCTTGGTTTGCTTCTGCTTGGACGGGGTGAGCCAGAGCTTCGCGCCGACGTAGACGCCCAGCGCGATGAACAGGGTGGCCACCCAGCCCTGGAAGCTAAACAGCGAGGTCTGGACCATGCCGTTGCCCACGGTGCAGCCGCCGGCGAGCGAGGCGCCAACACCCATGCCGGTGCCGCCGATGATGGCACGGATGGAGGTCTTGCCGTCCGGTACGCGCACGCGGAACTCGCCGGACGCCTTCGCAGCGATGAACGAGCCGACGAACAGGCCGAGCACCAGCACCGTGCCCCAGTTCATGTAGTCGCCCTCACCGGTGACGATCCACCCGGTCAGATCGGACGTCGGGGTGGTGATGCTCAGGCCCGAGTTGCGACCCGAAGCAGCCGAGAGCGGCCACGCGATCACACCGATGATGCCGACGAGCAGGCCAGCCAGGTACGGGTGCAGCGGACGCTTGCGCGCGGGCAGGTGCAGCGTCGCCTTCGGGTTGGCGGCGTCGCGGGCGAGGTAGCGCTGCGCAAGCCACGCGGTGAGCAGCGTGAACGGGACGACGAACCACCACACGGACACGCCGAGCGCTTGCGGGATGGTGGTCAGGCCGGTCTCCCACTGCTTCATCCACGAGTTAAAGCCGGACAGCGCGCCGTACTTCATCGCGGCTGCCGACAGGCCGTAAAACAACAGCGCGAACCAGGACCCGACCAGCCCCTCCGCGGAGCGGTACCACGTACCGGACGCGCAGCCGCCGGCCAGGATGATGGCCAGGCCGAAGATGAACCCGCCGACCACAACGGCGACCGGCTGGAACGCGCGGTAGTCCGGCGAGATGACACCGAACGAGGTCAGCGCCGCAAGCCCGATGGCGTGCACGGCGATGACAATCAAGAATGCGACGAGTCCGCGACCGGTGCGCTGCAAGAAGACGTCGCGCATCATGCCGGTGACGCAGAAGCGCCCGCGTTGCATCACAGCGCCGAGGACGGCACCGACGGCGAGAGCCGAAAGCAACATGAATCCTCCAATTCAAAGGTTGTTCTTAGGTCGGAGGAAACATTAGACCACCCCGTACAGTCTTGTCTAGCCCGAATAGACCACTCGGTTCATAATAGGCAAAGAAAGACCGACACGGCAGCATCGCCATGCCGGTTTCCGCTGCGTAAGGCTTAGCGGTTGATGCGCGTCGTCGGGTGGACGTAGCCGGTCTGCTCCGCCGGGACCGGCAGGATCAGCTCGTCGCCGAACGGGCTCGAGGCGCCGGTGAGCTTCGAGGAAATCTCGGTGACCGGGTGGCCGTTACCAGGGGTGTTCGTGGGCCACGCCGGGTTTGCGCGACCGATATTCTCTACATCTTTAGCCATGCCTGTCATTCTTTCACGCCCGGAGGAAAAACGCACGTAAACTCACCCCCGCAATGTCTACGTTCCCCGAATTCTTGCGCTCGCTTAACGACGACCCCCTGCGCGCCCTCATCACATCCCGCCCGGACGCCTTCTTCCCCACTCCGCCTTCCGTGGGCTCGTTGGCCACCCGCCTCGGGCTTCCTGGCTCGGTGGCCCGGGCGCTGCGCCAGCTCACCGCGGCGGATCTGGCGGTGCTTGAAAAGCTTGCCGACGCCGGCGCCGAGCTCGATCCCGTCAACGCATCCCAGTTCGGCGACACGGGCCACCTGCGCGAGTTGGCGCTCGTGTTCGGGCCCGACGACTCCATTCGGATCTCCCCCGGCACGCTCAGTGCCCTTCCCCCGGGCTGGCGCGTGACCGACTCGCTGCCACCCGGCGCGGCCGAGGCGCTCGAGACGCTTCCCGCCCGCGAACGCAAGGTGCTGGACACCCTCGCGGCCTCCGGCGGGGTGGGCACGACGACTGCCGCGGCGCCGGATGCGGACCCGGATGCGCCGGTGGCAAAACTGCTCGCCCGCGGACTGCTCGTGCGGGTCAACGCGAACACGGTGCGCCTGCCCCGGCCGGTGCGCGACGCGATGCGCGGCACCACCCCGCGCGTGTTCCCGCTTGCACCACCCACCGCCCGGGACGTCGACCAGGCGGCCGTTGACGAGACCGCCACCGCGCAGGGCCTCGACGCTGTACGCCAGATGCGCCAGCTCATCATGGCACTCATGGACACCCCGGTCGCGTTAAACAAGGACGGCACCGTCGGCGTGCGCGCGGAGGCGAACTTGGAAAAGCAGCTGGGCTTCAGTTCACGCCTGCTCGTCGCAACGGGCGAGGCGGCGGGCCTGATCGGGCGCGGAAACGTCGACGACGAAGACGTGCTTGCCGCCACCCGCGACGCGCTGACCTGGCTCGATGCCACGCTATCCGACCAGTGGGCGATCCTTCTCGCCGGCTGGGTCGCCTCCCCGTGGCGCGTGGACACCAGCGCTAAGTTGCTTGACGACGACACCCACGCCCCCGCCCTACGCACCGCCCGCACCACCATCCTGCGCCATGCAGGCGACATGGATCGCATCCTCTTCTATGCGCCGTTGGAGTCGGCCGGCTTTTCGGACCAGTTGATTGGCACCGTCATCGCCGAAGCCGAGTTCGTCGGAGCGCTGGCCAACGGCGCGCAGTCGACGCCGCTTTCGGTACTCCTCGACGGTGGCGACACCGCGGCTGCAACGGCCGAACTCGTGCCGGCGTCGGTAAGCACGCTGATCGCCCAGGCGGATATGACGGTGCTGGCGCCTGGCCCCCTGGAGCCTGCGATGGCGGGGTTCATCGAGCGCATCGCCGACCTGGAATCGCCAGGCCTGGCCAGCGTGTGGCGCATTTCGGAGGCATCGGTGCGTCGCGGCCTGGACAGCGGTCTGACCGCGCCGGAGGTCCACGACTGGCTTTCCGACCACGTCATGGGCGAGATCCCCCAGGCCATGACATTTCTTATCGACGACACCGCCCGCCACCACGGCGCCATCCGCGCCGGCGAGGCATTTAGCTACATCCGCTCGGAGGACCCGGCCCTGATCGCCACCGCCGCCGAGCGGATCGGGCTGCGCGTCCTCGCCCCCACCGTGGCGGTGTCCGACCTGCCGCTGACCAAACTCATGGCAGCCCTCCGGAATGCTGGGATTCAACCGACCGCCGAGGACAGCCAAGGGATCGCCTTAAACATGGCGCCCGAGCCATCCCTTGTCGCCCCGACCCCGTCGACGCTGCCGCGCCAATCCAAGGTGTCGGCGGAGCAGGTGGAGCAGATCGTCGCAAAGTTGCGCTCCGACGAAGGCACGGACACCGGAAGCGGCGACGCTTTTGAGACGCTGCGCGCGGCGGCGCGGGCGCGCAGGCATGTGGTGGTCGGCTTCGTCGACAAGCAAGGGCGCGGACAGACGCTGACCGTGCTGCCGCTGAGTGTGACCGCGGGTCAGGTCGACGCGCTCGACGAGGCGAAGGACCGCGTTGTGCGCATCGCGCTGCCGCGGGTGACAAAAGTGGTGCTGGCCTAGCGGCTCACGCGCTCCAGGATCTCCAGGATGTGCTCGTAGTCCTCGCCGGTGGCGGCCGTCAGCCCTAGCTCACAGGTGCGGTTGGAGGACGCGTGGCACGCGGATCCAAGATTTTTCGCCTGCTCGGCCTCACGCTTGGTGGCGGCGTGGGTGAGCTCCGGGTGCAGCATGCCGCGGTCGCCCGCGTATCCACAGCAATTCCACTCGGAAGGAACGTGCACCTCCTGAGCAGCAGTGGCAGCAACGCGCTCTAGCGTATCGACGATCCCCAGGTGCGTCGCCGAACACGTCGGGTGCAGCGTCACAGAGTCCACCTTCGTTTTCACCTCGAGGCGGTCCAGCACCTCGTTTTCGACAAACTCGATCGCATCAATGACCGTGATACCAATGTTTTCCGCCATGTCCTGGAAGCCGTGGGTGCAGCTCGACGCATCCACCACGACCGGCAGCCGCCCACCGTCGGTTGCGGCGATGAGTTGATCGTTCACGCGACGCTGCATGATGTCATGACCGTTGCTCATCCCCTTCGACGCCCACGGAGTGCCACAGCACATCCCGTCAATGCCTTCCGGAACCACCAGCGCGAGCCCGGCGCGTTCGACGATTTTCGCAAATGCCTCGGAGGCCCCGACGCCGTCGCCCTGCGGGCCGAACATGGAGTTCACGCAGGCGGGGACGAATACGCCGGACGGCTCTGCCGTCGAGGCTCCGATCCGGGTACCAAACGCCTTGGAACGTTTCGCGCCGCCCTTCGACAGCTCAGGGCGGTACTGCGGCACGGTGTCGTCGCCCACCAGGGTCCGAGCGACGTCAGTAACCTTTTGCACCAGCTTCGTCGGCAAGTAGTAAGCACCGGTCAGCGCGGTGGAGGCCAGGGTGTTGCCCGGCCCCCACGCCTTCGCCGCGGCCGCCCAGCCGGCAGACTCCACCGCGCCGGCCTGGCTGCGGCGCAGCGATTTGATGAACTTGCCAGTGTCAATACCGACCGGGCAGGCCGTAACACACATGGAATCCACTGCACAGGTGTCGATGCCGTCGTACTGGTAGGCCTCGTCGATGTGCTTGACCAGCTCGGTATCGCCTTCCTGAATCGCCTTCGCACGGGCACGGCGCACCACGATGCGCTGTCGCGGAGTCATGGTCAGGTCACGCGAGGGGCACACCGGCTCGCAGTACCCGCACTCAACACAGGAGTCGATTTCGTCTTCCACCTGCGGATTGAGCTTGAAGTTTTTCATGTGCTCGCGCTCGTCGTCAGTGATGATCACGCCTGGGTTCATCACACCCCGCGGATCGGCGGCGCGCTTGAGCTGCACCATCACGTCGTAGAGTTCATCGCCGTACTGGCGTCGCACATACGGCGCCATGACACGACCGGTGCCGTGCTCTGCCTTCAGATTTCCGCCTGCGCCGAGCACGAGGTCAACCATGTCTTCGTTGAAGCCGTCGTAGCGGTTGAGATTCTCGTCGCCTTCAAACCGGTCCGTGATAAGGAAGTGGATGTTGCCGTCCTTCGCGTGACCGAAGATGACGGCGTCGTCGTAGCGGTAGGTATCAAACAGTTGCTGCAATCCGCCGCATGTGTCGGCGAGGTCTTCGACAGGGACGGCGATATCTTCAAGCAGCGCGGTGGTTCCCGACGGGCGAGCCTCCGCAACCTGCGCATAGAGACCTTTACGGAACGCCCACGCCTTGGCAGCCTCGCCAGCGTCGGTGGTAAATCGTGCCGGGGTCTGCAGATCGAACTCACGCAAGAGTTGGGATCCGGCTTGCTCATATTCGCGCAGCTGGTCGGCCTCGTTGGCGTGGTATTCGATGAGAAGGGCTGCCTGGCTGCCGAGTTCGAAGCCGGTGATCTGTTCCGGCACCGAGTCAAAGGTGCGGCCGACGTTAATGGAGCGAGAGTCCATCAATTCCAGTGTCGCCGCCTGCGAGTCGAACAGGGCCGGCAACGAGCGCGTCGCGGCATCGAGTGTCGGGTAGACGGCGATGGTGGTGGTTTTCAGATTCGGCACTTCGATCGTGCGTAGTACGGCCTCTGCAATGAACGCGAGCGTGCCCTCGGATGCAACCAAAAGGTGCATGAATATGTCCAGCGGAGAGTCGTAGTCCAGAAAAGCGTTCAGGCTGTAGCCCATTGTGTTTTTCAGCGCGAAGTGGCGCTCGATAGTGTCCACGGATTCTTGGTTGTCACGCACGCGTCGCTTCAGGCGCTCCAGCGTCTCAACAAGATCCGGCTCCTGACGCGCGAACTGCGCTTCCGCATCTTCGTGGGCCGTGTTAATCACGGTGCCGGACGGCAGGACGAAGGTGACCGACTCGATCGTGTTGTAGGTGTTGTACTGCGTGCCGCATGCCATGCCGGAGGAGTTGTTCGCGATCACTCCGCCCATGGTCGCAGCGCCCTCAGACGCCGGGTCCGGACCAATCTTGCGACCGTATGCGGCGAGGTGCGCGTTGACCTGACGCACCGTCGAACCGGGTTGGACGCGCACGCGTTTACCGCCGTCGAGCACCTCAACGCCGCGGAAGTGCTTGCGCACATCCACCATCATTCCCTTGCCGCCACCCTGGCCGGATAGAGACGTGCCGCCGGCACGCAACACCACCGGGGCACCGGAGGAGGCCGAGGCTCGGAACGCGGCTGCCACGTCCTGGGCCGTGCGCGCCTCCACCACAACATCGGGGGTGTAGAGGAAGTGGGATGCGTCGTGGGCGTACTTGATCCGGTCGATAGGGCGGGTGGATAGGGCCTCGTCGGAGCCAAGTTCGCGAGACAAATAGGCCACTGGGGAGGAAATGGTTGCAGTCATGGATCCATGCTAACCCTCCCGGACATAGGCCAAAAGTGAATAGGCAGCCTTGACAGAACATTGGGTTTATACAACACTTCATTGTGTGTCACCGAAGAAATTGCCGAAGAACCCGATTTATAACCGGGTTCGAGTCTTGCGAGCGGAGCACGACATGTCCCGCGCCCAGCTCGCAGAACTTATCGACGTCAACCCGCAAACCGTCGGTGCACTCGAACGCGGCGACCACTCCCCCAGCCTGGATCTCGCTTTCCGTATTTGCGAGGTCTTCGGGCTGCCCGTGGAGGCTGTGTTTTCGCGCACCGAGTTCGCCCCAATGTCGAAGGAGCTGTACGCCAAATGAGTCGCATCGACACCGTCCGCAAGCAAGACCCACTCAATGCCAAGCAGTTCCGCAATCCTCGCGACACCCGCCGGTTGATCATCGTGTTCTTCGCCGGTATTGCTGTGGCGATCGCGGGCACTATCGTCGGCCTCGCGTCGGACGCCCATTGGCCATCCCTGATCCCACTGACCGCGGGCATGCTCATTAGCATGTACTGCTGGTCAATGCTGCGCGGCGCGCACGACAACGTCGACACCGCCCCAGACGACCAGGTCGACGAGTACGAGCACCACGTCCTAGACGTGTGGCGCAGGCGCGCGCTCAAGGCCTACTCCGCACTCACCGGCATCGGTGGTTTCGTCTTCATGATGCTTGGCGCACTACGAGACTCCCCAAGCTCCACCGCGCTTATGGCGTCCGGCTACTTCATGATGTTCACTTTTCTCGTCGTCTACCCACTGCCAATGGTCGGCTATGCCATTACCTTTAACCGTAAGGAGGAGGACAAGTGACAACAATCGAGATACGTGATCTACACAAGCGCTTCGGCGATGTTCAGGCGCTCGATGGCATGACCCTGGACGTCCGCGACGGCGAGATGTACGGCTTCGTCGGCTCGAACGGTGCCGGCAAGTCGACCACCATGCGCATCGCACTCGGCGTGCTCAGCGCCGATTCGGGTGAGGTGCTGCTCAACGGGCGCCCGCTTGACGACGACACCCGCCGCCTCATCGGCTACATGCCAGAAGAGCGCGGGCTCTACGGCAAGGAGAAGATCCTCGACCAGTTGGTCTTTTTGGCGAAACTCCACGGCGTCGACGGCACGGCCGCCAAACAGCGCGGAACAGAACTGCTCGAGGAGTTGGGCCTCGGCGAGCGCCTGGGCGACAAGCTCGACGACCTCTCCCTGGGCAACCAGCAGCGCGTGCAGTTGGCCGCGAGTCTCATCCACGACCCGGAGGTGCTCATCCTCGACGAGCCGTTTTCCGGCCTCGACCCGGTTGCCGTGGACGTGATGAGCACGATGCTCACCGACCGCGCCCGCGCTGGCGTGCCGGTCATCTTCTCGTCGCACCAGCTCGATTTGGTGCAGCGACTGTGCGACCGCATCGGCATCGTCACCCGCGGCCGCATGGTCGCCGAAGGAACCGTCGACGAGTTGCGCGCGGGCGGGCCGGTGCAGTTCCGCGTCGGCACGCAAGCGCGCGGGTGGATCCCCGCCTGCGCCACGCTTATCGACGACACCCCCACCCACGTCACCGTAGAAACCGATTCCACCGACAACGACCAGGCCATCCTCAAGGCCGCTATGGCCGCCGGCCCGGTCCACGAGTTCACCCGCGTCGTGCCGGATCTGGCCGAGCTGTTCAAGGAGGTTGTGAAGTAATGAAGCCCTACTCCCCCATGCACACCATCACCACCACCGCGAAGCGCGAGGTGGAGATCCTTCTGCTGAAAAAGGGCGTCATTGTCACGCTGGTGATTTTGCTGCTCGGCGTCGTCGGCATGATCGGCTTCGCCACCTGGATGAAAAACAAAGAGGACTCCGAGGAGTCGGGCCCGACGATCGCCGCCGTGGGCATCGATGAGCAGCTTCTCGACGACGCCGGCTACGACACCCGCACCGCCGCCGACCGCGACGAAGCCCTGCAGTTGGTGCGCGACGGCGAGGTGGAAGCCGCCGTCGTCGCGGGCGATAAGACGTGGGAGGTGATCGAGGACGGCGGGCCGACGGCAAGCCTGTTAACCAGCGTCAGCACTCTTTCCGAGCAGCACGCTCGTGCCGAAACCTTAGACAACCTGGGGATCACCGCCGCTGAATACGATGCCGCCACCCCACAGATCGAGGTTGTGCCGGTAAACCTAGACAACGCCGACAGTGGCGACCCCGACGACTCCGAGGAGCACTTCGCCCGATTGGGCACCACGCTTATCGCGCTCATCATCGTGATCTTCACCGTGACCACGTTCGCCTCCCAGGTGGGCAGCCGCGTCACCGAGGAGAAGTCCTCCCGCGTGGTCGAACTCGTGCTGGCTTCTGTGCGCCCGCTCGACTTCCTCGCGGGCAAACTGCTGGGCACTATCGTCTACGGCTTCCTCGCCACCGCGCTGTTGCTCGCCGTCGGCGTGATCGGCGTCAACGTCTCCGGGCTTGTCGACGGACTCGAGCTCGACTGGGCCATCCTGCCCGTCCTCCTCCTGTCATGGCTGCTCGCCATGTTGTTCTTCGGCGGTCTCTACGCCGCAGCGGGCGCGATGGTGCAGCGCACCGAGGACCTGCAGTCCACCCAGATGCCGATTTTGATCTTGCTCATGGCGAGCATCTACGTCCCGATGTTCTCCTGGTCGCAAACTGGCTCCACGTTCATGCAGGTGATGAGCTGGATCCCGCCGTTTTCGATCTTCACCGCGCCGCTGTCCTACGCGGCCGGCGACTTCACCGCCCTCCAACTCGCGGGCTCGTTCGCGCTCGCCGCGGTGACGACGGCGTTGGTCGTGTGGCTCGCCGCACGCATTTACAAACGCACGATCTTGAACAACGGCAGCGTGACCAAGTGGTCGCAGCTGCTGCGCAGGGGTTAGTTATTCAGGTGGTGTTGTATATCCATGCGTTGGTGCAGAGCTTGGCCAACATAGCGCTCAGCCTGGGACAGTCCCCAACGAACGGCCGTGTAGTTCCAAATCTCTACAAGGTCAGATTCTGCTTGGCGCCTAAGCCGATACGTCGTGGCCGTTCTTCATACACGCGATGAACGCATCGGGGTCGAAGTCGTGGACAACTTCGCTCAACTCGCCTTTTTCTAGAGCATCGTTGAGAGCCTTGAATTTCTGCTCCCGCTCCTCCACCAGCCGCAGGCCTTCGCGCAGGACTTCGCTGGCGGAGGCGTAGCGGCCGTCCTGGATGAGCCGGGCAATGAACTTGTCGTATCGTTCCCCGAGGACAACGGATGTATTTTTCGCAGCCATGCCCGTAGACTACCAACGCCTACGAACAGGAGGAGTAGATCGCATGGCTCTCGGCGACGGCCCACTTATCGTCCAATCGGATAAGACTGTGCTGCTCGAGGTCGCGCACCCGGACGCGCCCAAGGCCCGTGCCGCGCTCGCCCCGTTCGCGGAGCTCGAGCGCGCACCCGAGCACATCCACACCTACCGCATCACCCCGCTTGCGCTGTGGAACGCTCGCGCCGCCGGCTTCGACGCGGAGCAGGCCGTGGACGTGCTGGAGCGCTACTCCCGCTTCCCCGTCCCGCAGCCGCTGCTCGTGGACGTCGCCGAAACCATGGCGCGCTACGGCCGCCTCAAACTGGTCAAACACCCCGCGCATGGTCTCATCCTCGAAGCCGACGACCCGGCCATTCTCACCGAGGTCACCCGCTCCAAGAAGATCATCCCACTCATCGCATCGCGTATCGACGACACCACCGTCCCCGTCCACCCTTCCGCCCGAGGCCAGATCAAGCAGGAACTGACAAAACTCGGCTGGCCGGTGGAGGACCTGGCCGGCTACGTCGACGGCGAATCCCACCCCATCGACTTAAACCACGACGGCTGGGCGCTTCGCGACTACCAGCAGTACGCCGCCGACTCCTTCTGGGAAGGCGGCTCCGGCGTCGTCGTCCTGCCCTGCGGCGCCGGTAAAACCATCGTCGGCGCGGCGTCGATGGCGCAGGCGCAGACCACCACGCTCATCCTGGTGACCAACACCGTCGCCGGCCGCCAGTGGCGCGACGAGTTGCTGCGCCGCACCACGCTCACGCCTGATGAGATTGGCGAGTACTCCGGCGAGAAGAAGGAGATCCGCCCGGTCACCATCGCCACCTACCAGGTGGTCACCCGCAAGACCAAGGGAGAGTACCGCGCGCTCGAACTTTTCGACTCCCGCGACTGGGGCCTGATCATCTACGACGAAGTCCACCTCCTGCCCGCACCAGTGTTCCGCATGGCCGCCGACCTCCAGTCGCGCCGCCGCCTGGGGCTGACCGCCACGCTTGTGCGCGAGGACGGCCGCGAGGACGACGTCTTCTCCCTCATCGGACCCAAGCGTTACGACGCCCCCTGGAAAGAACTCGAAATGGCCGGCTATATCGCCACCGCCGAGTGCGTCGAGGTACGCACCACGCTTACCGACGACGAACGCCTCACCTACGCCACCGCCGAAACCCGCGAGCGCTACAGGCTGGCGGCGTGCTCGGATGCGAAGCTGGCAGTCGTTGATAAGCTACTTGCAAAACATGAGGGCCAGCAGACGCTGATCATCGGCGCGTACGTGGACCAGCTCGAGGAGATCGCCGCACGTATCGACGCCCCGCTTATCGACGGCAAAACCACCACCAAGAAACGCGAAGCCGCCTTCCAAGCCTTCCGCGACGGCGAGATCTCCACCCTTGTGGTGTCCAAAGTGGCCAACTTCTCCATTGACCTGCCCGAGGCCGCCGTCGCCATCCAGGTCTCCGGCACCTTCGGCTCCCGCCAGGAGGAAGCGCAGCGACTAGGACGCTTGCTGCGTCCCAAGGCCGACGGCGCCGAGGCTGTGTTCTACACCGTCGTCGCCCGCGACACACTCGATTCCGAATACGCCATGCACCGCCAGCGCTTCCTCGCCGAGCAGGGCTACGCGTATCGACTCGTCGATGCCGCCGACCTCTAAACTTAACCCCCATGAAGGTATTCAAGTTCGACGTCGACGAGAGCTACGCCAAGCAGCACAACGAAATGGTGCGCGACACCCGCAGCCTCGTCGCTTCCGGAGTTGCCCTCTTCGTCATCTCGCTCGCCGGCGCCGTCGCCGTCTGGTTCTTCGCGCCCGCCGACTCGCCGTGGCGCACCCTCGGCACCGTCGGACTGGCGCTTTTCGGCATCATGATGCTCATCGTGGGCCTGCTCATCCCCCGCAGCGTGGGCAAGACGCAATCGCTTTACGACGCGCACCCCCTCGCCCCCGCCATCATCACCGAACGCGTCGGCACCACCATCACTCTGACTGCCCTGGTGAACAAGAACGTCGAGCCTTCCCAGCCGCCGCGCTGGGCCATCACTTCGCGGGTGCTCCACCCTCTCCCGAACACTCCGGACAAGGTGGGCACCAAGGTGCCTGTGGCTGCCGTCGGCGCGCAGCGCTCCCGCGACAACCAGGGCCAGTGGCAGACAATTACCCCGATGCCCATCGCCTGGGGCACTCCGGACGTCGATGTTGTCGACGAGGCCCGCAACTCCATCCCCGCCGACCAATGGTCCCGCCTGGAGAAGGCCCGCAAAAAGAAGAACCTCATCGAAGAGTCCAAGAACGCGGTCGTGGAGTTATAAGTCTGGTTCTTGGGTTCTTTGGGGGTCTCGAGGGTTCTAGGGCCTGCTACGCCTCAATCAGCCCAGCGGCGTTCCGGTTGCAGAAAGTGACGTGTTCTGGGGTTGCAGGTTTTGTTTGGCTGGTTCTGGTTGTCAGCTTCTGTGGTGTGGCGGTGGGCTGGTTTTGTAAAACTCGTTGGGTTTCCCTCTCTGTCAGGCTGGTTGTGAACAACGATCCGTAGGAGGTTTTGTTCATGAC
>ERZ1029884.112-NODE-112-length-16624-cov-17.794073_pt1 | contig 16624 bp, 18 predicted proteins | sample MGYA00519233_ERZ1029884 | MGnify/ENA primary metagenome ERZ1029884 (study PRJEB33666, sample SAMEA4610931) | skin metagenome | biome: Human-associated habitat; feature: Malodor aspect; material: skin | place: Philippines | collected 2015-08 ...
CCATCGACCGGCTGCGCCAGATGGGGGCGGTGCCGATCGTCAACGAGAACGACACGGTGGCCACTTCCGAGATGCGCTTCGGTGACAACGACCGGCTGTCCGCGATCGTCGCAACACTGATCTCGGCGGACGCGCTGGTGCTGCTGTCCGACGTCGACGCGCTCTACGACCGCAACCCCGCCGAGCCCGGCGCGAAGCGTATCGACGAAGTCCGCACCGGCAACGACCTCACCGACGTCCAAGCCGGCGACGGCGGCGTCTTCGGCACCGGCGGTATGGCCGCGAAGGTCTCCGCCGCGCGCCTCGCCGCCCGCGGGGGCGTGCCGGTGCTGCTCACCGCGACCGCCAACATCGACGCCGCGCTCGGCGATGCCCAGGTGGGCACCGTCTTCCACACCCGACCCGAGCGCAAACTCAACGCCTGGAAGTTCTGGGCGCTCTACGCCGCTGACGCCGAAGGCGTGTTGCGTCTCGACGCCGGCGCCGTCGACGCCGTCACCCGCGGCGGAACCAGCCTGCTCGCCGTGGGGATTACCGGCATCGAAGGTGAGTTCCACGCCGGCGACATCGTCGAGATCTTAGGCCCGGACTCCGAGGCGATCGGCCGCGGCGAGGTGGCCTACGACGCCGCCGAACTTGCGACCATGCTGGGCAAGCACTCCGAGGAGTTAGCCGAGCACCAGCGCCGCCCCGTGGTCCACGTGGACTACCTGTCCAACTACGCCTCACGGTTGTAATGGCTTGAGGAAATCTTGAATATTTTGTTTACCTGAGAATAGCCCGCGGTACTGTAATCTTCATCACTTCCTAGGTGAATGAAGGAGATTGCATGTTCTTGATCAAAGGGGCGCGTGTGTTTGCGCCTGCGGACCTCGGTGTTGTTGATGTGCTGGTCGAAGGTGACCGGATTCTCCACATCGGTGAGGTCGATCATCATGTAATCCAGCGTGTTCCCGAAGCAGAGGTGGTGAATGCTGACGGACTGACGTTGTGTCCTGGATTCCTCGACCCGCATGTGCATCTCATTGGCGGCGGTGGAGAGGGAGGTTTTGAAAACCGGACGCCTGGCATTGCTGTGAAAGAAAGTGCGCTATGCGGTGTAACTACTGTGGTTGGACTCTTGGGTACCGATGGTGTTTCGCGCACTACGGTAGACCTGCTTGCCAAAGCGCGCGGTCTCGAGGCACAGGGCCTAACGGCTTACATCTTCACCGGCAACTACCGCGTGCCCACGCGAACGGTGGGGGAGACGGTGATTGACGACATGGTTGTTATCGACAAGGTCATCGGTGTTGGTGAGGTCGCTATTGCAGATAACCGTTCGAGCTGCCCGACCACCCAGGAATTGGCGCGCTTGGTGTCAGACGCCCACGTCGGTGGGTTGCTCACCGGAAAAGCTGGGGTAGTCCACTTCCACGTTGGGAAGGAAGCAGCGAAGCTTTCGCAACTGCATGAGCTCATCGACGATTTCGACGTCCCTGCGCACGCGCTATATGCGACGCACATTTCGCGTAACGACGACTTGCTCCGCGACGCAGCGGCACTGAGTAACAAAGGCGCGTTCGTCGATATCACTGCAGATGAGAACACTCACGCCGACATTGAGAAGTTTGCGGAAATGGGTGGCAACCTTGCACAACTGACGGTGTCGTCTGACAGCAATGGCTCGCTGCCGACCTTTGATGAGGCGGGAAATCTCACCGGCATTGATGTTGCTCATCAAAACCATCTCTACAACCAAGTGTGGCGTGCCGGCGATGCTATCGGGCTTGAAAATGCATTGTGTCTGGTTACCGAAAACACAGCGCGTGCGTTGGCGCTGCCGCATAAAGGGCGCATTGAGGAGGGGGCAGATGCCGACCTTCTCCTCGTCGACGACAACCGGGACCTCGTGCACGAATGGGCCCGTGGAAAACAGCTAGTGAAAGACGGAAAATCAGTAGTGAAGGGCGGCTTTGATGAATAGGAAAGAACCGTCACTGCTGTGGTCGGTTATCCCGCTGCTAGTACTTTTAGTCCTGTTAGCGGGAGGGTACGGATACCTGGGCTTGAAAACGGAGCCACTTCTTCTTTTGGCCGCTGTTTTCACAGGATGTGTGGCAAAGGCACACGGCCTGACTTTCGACGAGATGATGGCGGGGATTAAAGAGAAAATCAACCTTGCGATGCCGTCGATTCTGGTGCTGATTTCGGTGGGCATGCTCATCGGCACGTGGATGATCGCAGGCACGGTCCCGATGATGATCTACTACGGCATTCAGATTGTCTCCGCGAAATACATCGTTTTTGTGTCGTTCATTATCGCGGCGGTCGTCTCCATCGTCACTGGAACCTCCTGGGGTGCGGTCGGCTCCGTTGGTGTGGCTTTGATAGGCGTTGCCACCGGTCTGGATGCGTCGCTACCCGCAACTGCCGGAGCGGTCGTTGCAGGTGCTTACTTTGGCGATAAGCTGTCGCCGTTTTCGGATACGACCAACCTTGCGCCGATTGTTGCTGGTACGGATCTTTGGTCCCACATCCGTCACATGCTGTGGACCACCGTGCCTGCGACGATCGTCGCACTGGTGTTTTATTTCGTTGTCGGATTCACATCGCGTGGCGGTGACGCGTCATCGGCAAGGGTAGACCAGTTCGCCAACGAGCTGTCATCGAACTTCACGTTTAATGTTCTTCTGCTGCTTCCGTTGGTCATCGTGCTGGGATGTGCAATGGCGAAGTTGCCGATCTTGCCGACGATTTTGGGGTCGTCGATAACCGCGGGCTTCCTAGCGATTGCGTTCCAGGGGGCGAGCCTGGAAAACGTATTTCTTTCGACGACTGCCGGCTTCAGCCCCGAAATGCTTGGTGAAGACACTGTGCTCGGCGAAGAAATGTCGAAGTTGCTCACTCAGGGCGGAATGGAGTCGATGGCGAGCGTGACGCTGCTGGCATTTTGCGCGTTCAGCTTCGCAGGAGTCCTTGCTGCCTACGGTGCTTTGGACACCATCATTGAAGCGCTGCTGAAGCTTGCGCGGCGCACTGGCGATCTCGTACTCAGTACCGTCGTGTCGTGTATAACTGTCGCCTTCGCGACAGGTAGCTCGTATTTGTCGATCATTATTCCCGGTGAATTGTTCAAGGACGCATACAAACGTCGAGGCCTGGACTCGAAAAACCTGTCGCGCACGCTCGAGGACTCGGGAACCGTTATCGTGCCGCTGGTTCCTTGGTCGGCGGCTGGTGTCTACATGTCTGGGGTGCTCGGGGTCAGCGTGCTTGAATACGCTCCGTGGGCGGTCTTCTGTTACACGGGCTTCATCTTCGCGATTCTGTGGGGGTACACCGGCGTGGGAATCGCGAAGGCTCAGACACGCGTGTAGTCCTTTCCGTACCCTGGACGGGCATGAAGTTCGCGATTTTGCCCAAGCCCAAAGATGAGCCGATTGCCGCCCTCGAGGCGGAAGGCCACGAGCACGTCGGCATCGACGGCAACCCGGACATGATTTTGTTCGGCGGCGGCCCGGACGATTTCCCGGACGAGCTGCCGGACAGCGTCCAGGTGGTGCAGCTCATGTACGCCGGCGTGGAAGCGCTACTCGAGGCCGGCATCTTGGCCAAGCACGCGGAGAACGGCGTGCGTTTCGCCAACGCGGGCGGGCTTTTCGACGACACCGTCGCCGAATCCGCCCTCGCCCTCCTGCTTGCCGTCGAGCACCGCATGAAGGCGGTGGACCGTGAGTGGAACAACAAGCAGATCTTCAAGGAGAAGGAATACCTCTTCGACGGCAAGAAGTTGGCCCTGATCGGCGCGGGCGGGATCGGCAAGACGCTGATTCGCTTCCTCGAGCCGTTCGGCATGGAGATCACCGCGGTGAATCGCTCCGGCAACCCGGTCGACGGCGCCGATCGCACCGTGGCGATGAAGGACGCCGATAACGTGTGGGCCGACAACGACTACTTCGTGCTCATCACTCCGCTGACGGAGGAGACGCGCCACATGATCGACGCGGAGCGCATCGCCACGATGAAGGACTCGGCGGTGGTGGTGAATGTGGGCCGGGGGCCGCTCGTCGATACGCAAGCGCTCACGGACGCGCTGAAAAACGGCACGTTGCGCGGCGCCGGGTTGGATGTCACGGAGCCCGAGCCGCTTGACGACGACCACCCGCTCTGGGACATGGACAACTGCGTGATCACCCCGCACGTGGCGAACATTCCGCGGTTCACGCTACGCCGCATCGGCGGGCTGGCAGCGACGAACTGGCAGCAGTTCGCGGCCGGGGAGACAATGGCGACCGAGGTTGACGTGGAGGCGGGGTACTAGCGTGAGCGAGGTACTGGACAAGGCCCGCCGCGCGAAAGCCGTCGCCCCGGAGCTCGCTGTACTGCCGACCCCGGCCAAGGATGCGGTGCTGCGCGCGGCGGCCGAGGCGCTCGAGCAGCGTGCCGACCATATCCTCACCGCTAACCAGCGCGACCTCGCAGCCGGCCGCGACACCGGGCTGGCGGAGTCGGTGCTGGACCGCCTCGCGCTGGATGACGAGCGCATCGCGGGTATCGCGGGCGGGTTGCGTCAGGTCGCCGGCCTGCCGGATCCGGTGGGCGAGGTGCTCACCGGCCGCACGCTGCCTAACGGGATCAAGATGCGGCAGGTCCGCGTCCCGCTGGGCGTGATGGGCATGGTCTACGAGGCGCGTCCCAACGTCACGGTCGACGCGTTCGGCCTCGCGCTCAAATCGGGCAACGCGGCGCTGCTGCGCGGTTCGAAGACGGCGCGGCATTCCAACGAGGCGCTGGTCACGGTGCTGCAGGACACGCTCGCCGCGCACGATCTGCCGCGCGAGGCGGTGCAACTCCTGCCGAGCGAAAGCCACGATTCGGTGCGCGAGCTCATCACCGCGCGCGGGCTTGTCGACGTCGTCATTCCCCGCGGCGGCGCCCGCCTTATCGACGCGGTAGTCACAGGCGCGACGGTGCCCACCATCGAGACCGGCACGGGCAACTGCCACTTCTACATCGACCGCGACGCCGACCTGGACCAGGCGATCGCGATGCTGCTCAACGGCAAGACCCGCCGGGTGAGCGTGTGCAACGCCACAGAGACTGTGCTTCTCGACGAAGCTCTCGCCGACCACGACAAACTCGCCGTCATCGAGGCGCTGCAGGGGGCTGGAGTTCAGGTGCACGGTGACGTCGATACGCACGCCGCGTTCGGCGCGGAAGTGGTGCCCGCGACGGAGGCGGACTTCGCCGAAGAGTACCTCAGCATGGACATCGCGAGCGCCGTCGTCGACGGCGTCGAAGGTGCAATTGCGCACGTCACGCGGTATTCGAGCGGGCACACGGAGGCGATCGCGTCGCAAAGCGCGGATGCTTTACGACGATTCGCCGACGGCGTCGACGCCGCCGCCGTCATGCTCAACGCCTCGACCGCGTTCACGGACGGGGAGCAGTACGGCATGGGCGCGGAGATCGGCATCTCCACCCAGAAACTGCACGCGCGCGGCCCGATGGCGCTGCCGGAGTTGACCACCACGAAATGGATCCTGGAAGGGTCGGGCCAGGTGCGCTAGTCTATCCGCGTGTTAAAAACCTCGACCTCTTGGCGCACTAAGTTCGCGCTGCTCACCGCCGCTTTTGTTACAGCTGTTGCGGCAACGCTCTCGCCCGTCGCTCCCGCGCCCGAAGCTGAGGCGCAAACCCGCTGCCCGGCCGTGGCCGTCATCGCCGCGCGTGGATCGGGTCAAAACACGCAGATCTACCGCACGAAGTACTCCTACGGCGCGCCGTGGACCTCCAACGGCTGGGAGGGTGAGACGATTCGTGCGTTCTTGCAGCACGCGGAGCGTCGTTACGCTGCAACCCACGGCGGCAACTCGCTGATGAAAGACGTCGAGGTCATCGGGCTTGAGCCGCGCTACTACCCGGCGACGTTCCCCGAGTACGACGTGCCGCAGGTCGCGGTGCCGGGCACCGTGCTCCAGGCACTCGCCCTTGCGCTGCAGTACGCCAACCCGGTCTTCCTCATGGCGCGCCGGGCAGCGACCGAGTTCGTCGACTCCGTGCAGATCGGCCGCACCGGCGTCATGCAGATGGTGAACAACTACGAGCGCCGCACCGGCTGCCACCCGAAGTATGTCCTGTCCGGCTACTCCCAGGGCGCGATGATCCTGCTCGAGCACGAGCGTGAACTGGCGCGGCGCGGGCAGCTGGCGGGCGTGGTGTATTTCGGCAACCCGAACACGGCGCGAGGTGACTGGTCCACTGTCGGCGTGCCCGGTGGCGGCGCGGGCGGCATCCTGGGCTTCTTGCCGTTTAATACCAAGACCGCTGCGGCGACGCGCAACCGCGTGAATTACTGCTTGCCGCTGGACGCGGTGTGCGACCTGTCCATCCAGACACTTCAAGCTGCCCAGCCCACCGGCGGCAACCACGCGCGCTACTTCCGCTGGCACTCGCGCTGGGACAATCAGGTTTCGGATGCTTTCGGCCGATTCGTGGATCAAGTACGATACCGCTAATGCAACGCACCATTTTCACCTCCGTCGCCGCCGCGCTGCTGCTTGCCGCGGCGCCTGCCAGCGCGTCCGCCGATGTGCTCGTACGCGACACCGAGGAGACAAAGCGGGTCAAAGAAACCTGCACGTGGCTTGTCGACGAGCAAGGCAACCGAATCCTCGACAGCAACGGCGAGCCGGTGAAGCAGAAGTGCGTCGAGGAAGAGGTCGGCACACCGGGCAGCTCCGGCAAAGCGAAGTGGGTCGACGACGAGTCCGGCAGGCTGGCGCTCGGCGCCATCCTCGGCATCGTCGGCGCGCTGGTCGCCGGCGTGATCGGCATGTCGCTGCTGTTCATCGAGTCCGTCGACATCCACTTCTTGCCGGCCGGGGGGTAAAAGCGTGGGCATCGGCGTCATGGGCGGCACGTTCGACCCCATCCACCACGGCCACCTGGTGGCGGCAAGCGAGGTTGCGGACCGGTTCGACCTCGACGAGGTGCTGTTCGTGCCCACCGGCCAGCCGTGGCAGAAGGCGGGACGGCAGATCACGCCCGCGGAGGACCGCTACCTGATGACGGTCATCGCCACCGCCTCCAACCCGCGCTTTTCGGTCTCGCGGGTGGACATCGACCGCGGCGGCCCGACGTACACCATCGACACGCTGAAAGACCTGCGCGAGCAGTACCCGTACGAGCAGCTCTACTTCATCACCGGCGCGGATGCGTTGGCGTCGATCATGTCCTGGCACGACTGGGAGGAAATGTTCGAGCTAGCCGAGTTCGTCGGCGTGACCCGCCCCGGCTACGAGCTGCGCGAGGACATGCTGCCCGCCGACATCCAGGAGCGCGTGCACTTGGTGGAGATCCCGGCGATGGCGATCTCGTCGACAGGCTGCCGCGAGCGCGCCTCGCAGGGCCGGCCGGTGTGGTACCTCGTGCCGGACGGGGTGGTGCAGTACATCGCCAAGAACGACCTGTACGCCTAGCTGGCAATCACGGCCATTGTCGTGGGACAATGGCCAAGTCTGTTTGTCCGATAGCCGAAGGGTTCCCACTTGACTGCTCCGCAGATCTCCATCGACCGCGCCAAGGTAGCCGCCAAGGCCGCCGACGAGAAGCTTGGCACCAACATCGCCGTCATCGACGTGTCCAACGTCATGGCTATTACCGACGTGTTCGTCATCGCCTCCGCCGACAACGAACGCCAGGTTGCCGCCATCGTCGAAGAGGTCGAAGGCGACCTGACCGACCTGGGTGTGGAGCCGAAGCGCCGCGAGGGCAACCGCGAGAACCGCTGGGTGCTGCTCGACTACGGCAACTTCGTCGTGCACATCCAACGTGAGGCGGAGCGCGAGTTCTACGGCCTGGACCGCCTGTACGCCGACTGCCCGGCCATCGAGGTCGAGGGCCTCGAGCCGTACAACCGCCCGGCGTCGTTTGGCGACGAAGACGAGCTGCGCAAGGCCCAGAATCTCGAGGACCTGCCGCTGGCCGGCGAGGGCCCCGAGTCCGCGGACGACGAGTACTAAATGCATCGTCGACTCATCCTGCTACGCCACGGCGAAACGGAGTACAACGCCACCCGCCGCATGCAGGGGCAGCTAGACACCAACCTGTCCGAGCGCGGGATCGCCCAGGCGCACACGGCGGCCAAGGAGCTGCGCGACCTCGGCATTAAGAAGATCATCTCGTCGGATCTCACGCGTGCCCGGGACACCGCCGGTGTGGTGGGAGATGACCTGGGCGTTGAGGTGGTCGTCGATAAGCGATTGCGAGAAACCCACCTCGGCCAGTGGCAGGGCAAAACCCACGACGAAGTGGACACCGCGCACGACGGGGCGCGGGCGGTGTGGCGCTCTGACCCGACGTGGGCGCCGCCGGAGGGCGAAAGCCGAATTGATGTGGCGCAGCGCTCGCGCGCGGTGGTCGACGAGCTGCTGGACACCTACGACGAGTGGGGCAATTCGGCGGTACTGCTCGTCGCGCACGGCGGCACGATCGCGGCGCTCACGGCTGCGCTACTAGGCCTTGAGGTGGCGCAGTATCCGCTGTTTAAGGGCCTCGGCAACGCGAACACGTCGCGGCTGGTGGCGATGCCGCGCGTCGACGATCCCGCCCAAACCCAGTGGTACCTTGATGCCTGGAATCGGGGCAGCAACTAATGGCCGTGCGCGTTGTGGTGGACTCGTCTGCCGGGCTGCCGGACGAGATCGTCCGCGAGCTCGGCATCACGGTCGTCGACTTGCACATGCTTGACGACGAAACCACCTCCGGCCTGACCTCCCTCGAACTCGCCGCCTGCTACGCGCGCCAACTCGAGCGCGGCGGCGACGACGGGGTGGTGGCGCTGCACCTGTCCAAAACATTTTCCTCCACCTGGTCGGCCGCCGTGGCCGCCTCGGGAGTGTTTCCGGACACCGTGCGCGTCGTAGAGACGGACGCGGCCGGAATGTCGGTCGGCGCGGCGGCGATGGCGGCGGCGACCGTGGCCGCGGAAGGCGGCACGTTGGACGAATGCGAGGCGATGGCGAAATCCACCATCGCACGCTCGGAGACGTGGCTCTACGTGCACCAGTTGGACGACCTGCGCAAATCCGGCCGTCTGCCCACCGGCACCGCGATGTTGTCGGCGGCGCTTTTGGCCAACAAGCCGATCCTGCACATCAAGGACGGCAAGTTCGAGCTCGCGGGGAAGACGCGCACGCAGTCGAAGGCGTTTGCAAAACTCACCGAGTTGGTCGGGGAGCGGGCAGGCGGCGAGCCGGTGTTCGTCGCCATCCAGCACGCGGATGCCTCCGAGGCGGCCGAGCAGCTCGCTGAGATGCTGCGCGAGGCCCTGCCGGAAGGCTCCCGGGTGATGGTTGAGCCGCTTGTCGACGTTATCGCGTTGCACACCGGCGCGGGCGCCATTGGCCTGTCTGTCGTGTTTTCTTCTCGAACTGTGGATAACTTTCGAGCCTAGCTAGCGCAGTTATCCACAGATTTTTCGCCGCCTCTTGGCAAGCCCGGGGCGGCTTTTTAGCGTGCCAGGTGTGAACGCCACAGAACGCATCAAAGAATTGACCCGGCCGACGGGGGAGGAAGATCTGCTCGCCGTGCGCTACCCCGAGCCGCGGGTGCGCATCCCGGTGAAGCAGGCCGCCGCCGCGGCCGGGGTTGTGCTGCTCGCCGTCGGCGGGTGGGCCGCCACGCGCACCGGGCCGTCGGAGACAGACGGGCCGTCGTGGGAGCAGGTCGCTGACCCCACCGAGGTCGCCGGCTCGGTGGTGGTCTCCGTAGTCGGCGAGGTGGAAAACGCCGGGCTGATCACGCTGAACAACGGCGCGCGCGTGGCGGATGCGCTGCAGGTGGCGCGCCCGCTGCCCGGCGCGGATTTGGTGTCCATCAACCATGCGCAACCGCTTGTCGACGGCCAGCAGATCCACGTCCAACCCGTAGGCGCCGCCCCGGCCGCCCCGGTCGCACCTGGTGGGGCCGCGCCTGGGGTGGTGTCGATCAACACGGCGGACGTGGCGGAGCTGACCACGCTGAGCGGCATCGGGGAGGCGACCGCCGCGGCGATCGTGGCGCATCGGGAGGCGAACGGGCCGTTTGCCACGGTGGACCAGCTGACCGATGTCAAAGGCATCGGCCCGGCGAAACTCGAGGCGCTGCGCGACCAGGTGGGGCTGTAGCGGTGGGGGAGTTGCGCCTCGTCCCTGCGGCGGTTGCGGTGTGGGCGGCGGCTGCGTGCGCGATCGTGTTCGGGGTGCGCGCGGCGGTGGTCGTGGTGCTGCTGTGCGCGGGGATCGCGGCGGTGTGGCGGGTGTGGGGGCAGGTGCTCATGGTCGCGGGGCTGGGCGCGGCGTCGACGATTGTGGCGTGGTTGCGGCTGCGTACCGCGCATCGGTGGGACCCGGCCGGGGAGATCGCGGGCACTGTTGCGGGCGCGCCGAAGCAGATTGCCTCCGGCGGGTACCTCGTGCGTGTGCAGGTGGCGGGTGCCCCGTCGCCGACGCCGGTGTTTGTCGACGAAGTACCGGACGACGTGGTCGCTGGCGCACAGGTGGTGGCGCGTGGGGCGGTAAGCGAGTCCGGGGTGGCTGGCATCAACCCGTACGCGATCAACGGGACGGTTCAGGCCACCGGCCCGCCCGAGGGGTTTGCGCGGTTCGCGTTGCACGTGCGCGAGACGTTTGCCGCGGCGGTTGAGCGCACGGTTGGCGACGACGCGCAGGGACTCATCCCCGGCATGGTGCTTGGCGATACCTCATTGCAATCGGCTGGTGAGCAGCAGGCTTACATCGACACGGGGCTGTCGCACCTGTCGGCGGTCTCCGGTGCGAATATCGCGATCGTGACGGCGTTCGCGGCGGTGTTGGCTGCGGCGGTGGGGTTGGGCTTACGGGGCAGGGTGGTGGCGTCGGCAAGCGCGCTGCTTATCTATGCCGCACTTGTGGGCCCGGATCCGAGCGTGCTGCGCGCGTCGGTGACCGGGCTGGTGGGGCTCACGGCGGTGCTCGCGTCGCGGCAGTCGGAGCCGGTACACGCGCTGTGTCTTGCGGTGATCGCGCTGGTGCTGGTGGATTCGAACCTGGCCGTGCATTACGGGTTTGCGCTGTCGGTGGCGGCAACGGCGGGGATCGTCGCGCTGTTTCCCCTGCTGTACCGTGCGCTGGCGAAGACCGGGTGGCCGGACATCCTCGTGCGCGCACTCGCGGTGGCGGTTGCGGCGGATGTGGCGACGATGCCCATCGTGGCGCTCATGGCAGGCCGCGTCTCGCTCGTGTCGGTGGTCGCCAACGTGCTGGTGGCACCCGTGACCGGGCCGGTGACAGTGCTGGGGCTCGCCGCGGCTGTGCTGTCTCTCGCACCCGGCGGGCTGGAGTCCGTGCTGCTGGTTGTCATCGAGCCGCTGGCCCGGTGGGTGCGTCTTGTCGCCGACGTTGGCGCAGGACTTCCCGTAGCGACGATCAACGCCGCCCCGCTCTACGTCCTGGTAATTTACGGCTGGTTCCTTGCGGGCGTGCTGTACGGGCGCCCGCGGATGACGTTGGTGGTGGCGGTGGTGTGTGGGGTGGTCGTCGTCAAGCAACCGCCCCCGGTGGAGCTGGACCACCTGCGTGCGCATGTGGTCGCGACGACAGATGACGTCGAGCCCGTCCCGCCCGGCACCCAACTTGTGGTCGTGCTGGAGCATGGACGCCCGCACACGCGGCCTGTGGTCACTGACCAGGGCATTCCCGTGATCTTCCCGAACCGCGACGGCGTGGCGACGATCTACCCCGACGGCACCCAAGTACTTCCTCGGCGCGCCTTTTAAGATGATCGGCATGCTCAACCCCGTGCACCTCGTGCTAGGCGAAGACGAGTTCCTCGCCGAGCGCGCCACGAAGAAGATCATCGCCGAAGCCGGTGACGGCGTGGAGGTGTCCACCCTGCGCGCCGGGGAGGTCACCGAAGGCGAAATCGCGATGGTCACCAGCCCGTCGCTGTTCGCCGAAGACCGCGTCGTGCTGGTGAAAAACACCGAACTCGCCGGCAAAGAACCCACCGAGATCCTCCTGCAGGCGTGTGTGAACCCCGCGCCGGGCATCACGCTGATCGTCGAGCACACCGGCGGCGGGCGGCAAAAGGCGATGGTGAAGAAGTTCGCCAAGGTCGCCGAGGTGCACAAGGCTGATGCGCTGAAAGACAACGAACGCCGCTCCTGGCTCATGGAGGAGTTCCGCAGCCACGGCGTGCGCCCCACCCCGGACGTGGTGGCGGCGGTGCTCGAATCGGTGGGTTCCGACCTGCGCGAGTTGGCCTCGGCAGTCAGCCAGTTGGTCGCCGACACCGACGGGGAGATCACCGTGGCCGCGGTGCGCGAGTACTACGTCGGCGTGGCCGAGGTCGCCGGCTTCGACATCGCCGACCAGGCGGTAGCAGGGCGCGCGGACAGGGCGCTCGCGTCGACGCGCCGGGCGCTGCAGCTGGGCATCTCGCCGGTGACCATCGCGGCGGCGCTCGCGCACAAGGTCGGCGACATCGCGAAACTCTACGGCGTGCGCGGCAACCCGGAGCAGATTGCGCGCACGGTGGGCATGCACCCGTTCGTCGCCAAGAAAACGATGCAGGTCGCCCGCCAGTGGTCGGGCCGCGCGGTCTCGGAGGCCGTGGTTATCGTCGCGGACCTCGACGCCGAAGTGAAAGGCCAAGGCGGCGACGAGGAATTTGCGTTGGAAAACGCCGTGCGGCGCATCGCGGAGCTCGTGTGATTTCGCCGGGGGACCTCACCGTCATCGTCGGGCTGAACGTTCTCGGCGCTGCCGCACCCGGCCCGGACGTGGTGTTAATGACACGCACCGCCACCCGCTCGCGCCGCCACGGGTGGGCCACCGCACTTGGGATCCAAACCGGGGTGCTCATGTGGTGCACGCTCACCGTCTTCGGGGCCGCGGCCCTGCTCAACGCGTTCCCGCACGTGCTCACCTACATCCAGATCGTCGGCGGGGCGATCCTCATCGCGATGGGGGTGGGAAACGTCCGCTCCGGTGTCCAGGAACGCCACTACCCGCCGGCCAACCTGGCAGAAGCAGAGGAGCGGCTCGGCAGCGTGCGCGCGTCGTACCTCACAGGCTTAGCGACGAACCTCGCCAACCCCAAGATCGTCGTCGCCCTCTCCGCCATGATCGCCCCGCTGCTCCCACCGAGCCCAAGCCTCGGCACCGCCGCGGTGGTGATCGTCGCGCTGTGGCTCAGCGCGTTCGCTCTGTTCGCCGTGTTTGTCCAGGTGGTCTCCACCGATCGGGTGCGGCGTAAGTTCTTGCGCGCCGGGCCCTACATCGACATCGGCGCCGGGGCGTTCTTCGTCGTCGTGGGCGTAACGCTCATCGTGCGCGGCGCGCTGACGCTTTAGAGGTACTGCAGCAAAAAGCGTGCGGTCTCGGCGGTAGCACTCGGGTTGGTGAACCAGGTGTGCCCACCGCCCTCGATGCGCTGCAAACGGGTCTCGTTGTCGCAGTTCAGCGGCTCGATCGTGGTCACGTTGCCGGTGCGCGACTCGCGCGGGAGCATCACGCAGCCGTTCTTGCGCCCCAGCGTGCCAAACACGTCCTTCACCGCCTCAAAGGACGCACCGTGGCGGAACCCGCCGTCGTAGCCGACGATGTCGTCGTTCGTGCCGTGCATCAAAAGCACCGGAACCGCGCCCGACTCGCAGCCGGTGACGGTAGGCGAGTAGTAGGCGCCCGCCACCGCCGCGGCCGCCGTAATGGTCTCCGGCGCGTGGCACGCCAGTGCCGCCGCAAAACCGCCGCCGTTAGACAGGCCGGCCACAGCGACGCGGTCGGGGTCGGCGCCAAAGGTCTGCGAGGCGTCGTCGATAAGCGCGCGCACGTACGCAATGTCCTCGTCGATGCTGGTTTTCGCGTACGGTGCGCCCGCCCACGCGTTGTCCACGCCTTGTGCGTAGATCACGATCGCGCCGTCGGTGGCGGTCTCGAACCGCTCGTAGTCGCGCGTGCGGGCCGCGTCGTGCTGCCACCCGCCGAAGCCGATGATCACCGGGTACGACTTGTCGGCGGAATGCCCCGCCGGCAGTACCACGTCGTACGAGCGGGTCTTGCCGCCGACGGTGATGCGGCGCGTTTTCACACCCTGCGACACCGCGGTGCCGTTGCGTATCGACGACCCCGCCTCCACCAACGGCGCCACCACCGCGATACCGGCGATGACCAGCGCTAGGGCGGTGAGCGCCTGGGTGATCTGCTTGTTGTTGGCCGGCAGGATCTGCGCCAGCATGCCGATCAGTTCGGCGGCCTCCGTGGTGGTGGACACGGACGGGGTCTGGGCTTGCGCCACCGGAGTGATCGGGGCGGCCATCAGGCTGAAGGTGATCGCGGCTGCGACCGCGCGTTTTCTGATTTTCACGTTTGTCCTATTCGTCGGTGCCGCAATCGGCGTTACACACAAGTGAACCCGCCCGGGTTGCGGGCGGGTTCAACCTGTAGGCGATGGCGATATTAGTCCATCTTGTTCAGGGCGCGAGCCATGTTGGACTTCTTGTTCGCCGCGGAGTTGCGGTGGAACACGCCCTTGGTCACGGCCTTGTCCAGCTTGCGGGACGCGACGCGGAGCTGCGCCTCAGCTGCGGCCTTGTCGCCGGACTCCACAGCCTCACGGAACTTGCGGATCTCGGTGCGGGTTGCGGAGCGGAACGACTTGTTGCGCTGACGACGCTTCTCGTTGGTCAGGACGCGCTTCTTCTGCTGCTTGATGTTAGCCATCGTGAAATACCTCTTGGTTTCTCAATCGAACATGAACTGTCGCTCTCCGGCAGGGCATAAGCGCAGCGCTTTGGTTATCAACGCGAACCCAAGGTCCTGTCCACGTAGCGCCACGCACCCTCAACGTCGCCGGGTACGAACAACCTGTCAAGGATAACAGCCCGGTAACGCCTGGCCAAAACCTAGGACCAGTCGAAGCGCTCCCGCAGTGTGTTCGCCACCCGCTGGAACCGCCGCGGTGGCACCGATGTGCCCCGGCGGTGCACGTCCGCCTCTGCCACCACCAGCGTTTTATCAACGCGCACCCAGCACGGCCGGCCGGAGGCCTCCCAGTCGCCCGGGCCGATTTCAAACCAGCGCTCGTCGTGCTCGTGCTCGGTGTCCGGGGAGATGAGCAGCCCTAAAACGTCGTGGTGTTCCCGCCCGACGACCAGCATGGAGCGCTGCTTCGGCGGGTGCGACGGCACGGTAACCCACACGACCTCGCCCGGTTCGGCGGCGCCGTCCATATCGGGGGCGTAGTAGATGCTGCGCGCAATCGAGCGGGTCGGCCGCACCGCGAGTTTCGACGCCCGGGTGCGACGTTTCTGGATCTGGTTGGTCAGGCGCTCGTTGAGCATGGTCAAGCCTTGGTCGAGGGGCTTTTTCCTCTTGCGCTTGAACCGTTGGAACGCCACGGTGAAACCTCCAGGTTGCAGTTACCGGTCACTGTAAAGGTTTCCGGGTGCCGGAACAACAATTTTGCGCCGCGAGTTTTCGCCCGCGTCCTTCAGCGCCCACAGCAGCAGCACGGTCGCGCCGAGAGTGATCAACGACGACACCGCCATGTCACTGAGCGCAATCTCGGTCTCGCCCGGGTTGGAGGCGCCGACCGCGCCGTAGCCGAACACCACGGTGTTGCTCACCGCGTGCAGCATGATCGCGGCCTCCACACCTCCCGTGCGCCAGGTCAAAAGCGCGGCGCACAACGCGAAGATGGCGATGTCCACCAGCCCGATCCAGTTGTAGACGTGGCTGGCCACAAACCCGATCGCCGGCAAGCCGTAGCACAGCCAGGCCGGAGCGTTCCACTGTCCGAGGATCTGCGGCAGGCTCGCGCGGAAGACGTACTCCTCCGCGGCCGCCTGCAAGGGAACGAGCACCACAAACGCCGCCAAAAGCAGTGCTTCTCGACGACCGACACTCACCCCGTCCAACCCAAACGCAACCGCCTCGAACGCCACGAGCCCGCCGTAGGCCGCGAACGCGATGGCGAACGCGCGCCCGGCAACACCCCAGCGGAACCGCCCCTCGATGCTGTGCAGCGCTCCCGCCTTGCGGCCGAGTACCCGCGCGGCGATAAACGGCGTCGGCAGCAGCACGGCGATAAACAGGACTTGCAGGAGCGACACGAGCGGGTCAGTGGCGTTCTCGTCGAAAATGTCCAGCCCGAAGTAGCCGGCGGCGAGCCCCACCGGGATGGTGACAGCCAGCGTGAACGCGACGACGAGCACAGCGAGCAGCACAAATTCCAGCAGCGGACGCCACCACTTGGGCTCGCTTCGTCGGTACAGTAGTCCGGCACGGTGAAACTCAGTTGGCATGCCCACACGTTAGCGCGATTCGGGCCACGTAAGATGTGAAAATTATGGCTGCCAAATCGAAAAACTTCGCGGAAACCACGTTCACGGACCCGGCCCGCATCCGTAACTTCTGCATTATCGCCCACATCGACCACGGCAAGTCGACGCTGGCAGACCGCATTCTGCAACTGTCCAACGTCGTCGACGAGCGCGAGATGCGCGACCAGTACCTCGACAACATGGACATCGAGCGCGAGCGCGGCATCACCATCAAGGCGCAGAACGTGCGCCTGCCGTGGGTGCCAAAGACCGGCGACCACGTCGGCGAACAGATGG